>Ga0102940_1000047_pt1 | contig 73143 bp, 73 predicted proteins | sample SalPonR2_C_D1_MG_FD_78215 | JGI IMG/M metagenome (GOLD analysis project Ga0102940, IMG submission 78215) | Salt pond soil microbial communities from South San Francisco under conditions of wetland restoration - Salt Pond MetaG R2_C_D1_MG | ecosystem: Environmental > Aquatic > Marine > Intertidal... | reverse complement strand
GCCCGGTGTCGGCAACGACGGGCGTGGCGCAAAACGGACATTCCGCCGCGTGCACACCCGGGTCGAATTCCACCTGCGCGGCGCAGTTCGGGCATTTCGAGACGCGGGTTTCTTCCATCTCCTGCGATGGCAGCCGGTCCGCGATCCCGGCTTCGAACGCGATTTCGCGGATGTTGCCGCTGGCCCAGGGGCCAGGGTCCGCGATCTCGCCGGTATTGCCGCAATGATCACACAGCAGCACGCCGCTTTGCGGATCGAACCGGAAATCCGCGCCGCACTGATCGCAGGGAAAGCGATGTTCTTCTACGGGTGCCGTGAGCGTATCCTCGGACAAGAGGTCTGTCCCCTGCTTCTTCTCTTTTCAAATATGCAATCAGACCAACCGGCGCTTACGCGCTCGGAGGGGGTGGCGGCATGACAGTAAACAATTGCGCCAGCTCCATGACGTCTTCGGCCTTTTTCCAGCCATCCTGCCCCGGAGTCCAGACATAGCTGTCTCGGATCAGATTGCCTTCACGCGCCATCCGACCCATCGCGGCCTTGGAATACGGCCCCTTGGTCTCACCATTCTCGGCGACGTGCCAGACATGCTCGACCGGCGGGGGCGGAGGTGGCATCTGCTGCGACGCGCGGGCGGCGTCCTGCGCCTGCGGCGCCGCACCCCAAGGGCCCGTCTTGGCTGCGGCGGCTTGGCCGATTTGCATTCCAAGCCCAGCCCCGAGACCCGCCTGAATGGCTGCGGCACCGCCGCCATCCTTGCCCAGCGCCTCGGCTGCCTGGAACTGCATGTATTCGGTCAGGTTGCCGATCACTCCCATCGACGATCGCTTATCGAGAACATCTTCCACGGCCGGAGGCAGCGAGATATTCTCGATATAAAGTTCGGGCAGCTCCAGGCCATATTCCGCAAGGGTGGGCGCGATTTCCTTGGCCAGCAACTGCCCCAGTTCACGCGTATTCGCGGCCATGTCGAGAACCGGAATACCGGACCGTGCAATGGTGCGCGAAAATTCCTGCACGATGATGTTGCGGATCTGATAACTGATCTCGTCCATCGTGAATTCACCGTCGGTTCCGACAATCTCGACCAGGAATTTGGCCGCGTCTGTGACGCGCACGGAATAGGTGCCGAAGGACCGCAGCCGCACCGGGCCGAACTCGGGATCGCGGCAGATGATTGGATTCTTGGTGCCCCATTTCAGATCCTGGAACCGGGTGGTGTTGACGTAATAGACCTCGGATTTGAACGGCGACCGGAAACCGTGATCCCAATGCTGGAGGCTGGTCAGGATCGGCATATTGTTGGTCTCAAGCATGTAGAGTCCGGGGGTGAAAACATCCGCCAATTGCCCTTCGTGCACGAAAACGGCCGCCTGCCCCTCCCGCACGGTGAGCTTGGCACCGTACTTGATCTCGTGGCCTTCGCGTTCGAAACGCCAGACCATCGTGTCGCGTGTGTTGTCCGTCCATTCGATGACATCGATGAACTGGCCGCTCAGGAAATCGAAAATGGGCATTTGGGGTCTCCGTTACGTCATCTTGGTCCGCCGCCCTTCAACTCGCGGGACAGCATCCGGACGATGGGGCGCACCTGATCAGCATTCATGCCGGGGGTCACGCGGGGACCATAAAGAATTTTCAGCAGCATTTCATCATGCGTCGTCAGAAGCGCGAATTCGTCGTCATCGTTGAAGATCGAGGGCCGCGCATTCGGGGCATCATTTGCAAGTCCAAGGCCCTGCGCCAGTTCTTCGTGATAGCAGGCACGGCGGGTCAGGTCTGGATGTTCGCTGCGAACAAGCGCGACAGCCTGCCGGTAGGCGCTCGCGCTGTTGTTCTCGGCGAACGCCACGACAAGGCAATGAATGGCGCGTGGGAGGTTGAGAAAAATCGCACGGGTCGACGCCTCCATGCCAGGCGCGATTCGGTCCAGCACGCTGCGCAGTTGGTCCTTGTCGTCCTGCCCCATCACCAGGACGTGGAAATTGACCTGATCCGACACAAGGCTGATCGGGTGCCCGGAGACACGCCTCAATCTACGGGTGTAGCTTTCCAGTGTCCTGCGGTCCTGCGCCTGATCGCCTTCTGACATGCTATCGCCAAAGATGACACCGACGCGCACGGGAACGCGCCATTTCTTGATTTCGCCCAAGGCCCCGCTTGACGGTTGCAGCCCCGCGCCGCGGGCATATTCCTCGGCGAGCGCGATCTGTTCGAAATTGCGGCTGAGCATCTCGTCGGTATAGGGCGTGTCCGTGCCCCCACCATCGACGCGCAACAGCCCTTGCGCCAGTAAATCCTGCTCCACGCGCGCATAATAACGGCGCAGCTCGATCGACGCATCGGATGGGCGAGCAGGTTCGCGCTCGGGCGCTGGCGGGTCGGGGCGCACCTGCGGTTTGGCCGCAGCCGCGGGCGAGTCCGTCGCGATGGGATCGCAGGCTGACAGCATGGCAACCGCGGCGCAGGACCACAGGATATGAGACCAGCGCCGCGACATTGGCTTACTGGTCCGGCATCGACGTGGCCGACGTGTCGCCAACCCCGTCCTTGCGGGCTTTGGCCGCGGCCAGCGTATCACGCAGCTCGCCTTCCATCTTCTTAAGCTCCTGCTCGGCTTCGGCGCGCTTGGCTTTGCCTTCATCGGCGATTTGCAGGCTTTCCTGAATGGTCCCGATCAGATCCGCATTGGCCTGTTTCACCGCGTCGATATCGAAGACGCCGCGCTCCATTTCCCCGCGGATCATCTTGTTGCTCTCGCGCAGGTTCTTGGCGTTCGAAGTCAGCAATTCGTTTGTCAGGTCATTGGCCTCACGGACTGCGCCGGCCGCCTCGGCAGAGCGCTGAATGGTCACCGCCTGTGCCAGCTGGGTTTCCCAAAGCGGCACCGTGTTGACCAGCGTCGAGTTGATCTTGGTCACCAGCGACTTGTCGTTTTCCTGAACAAGCCGGATCGACGGGAGCGATTGCATCGTCACCTGGCGCGTCAGCTTCAGGTCGTGAACGCGCCGTTCCAGATCGTCACGCGCGGCCCGCAGATCGCGCAATTCCTGTGCCTTCATCACCTGGTCATCGTCGGCGGCGGCCTGAACCTCGGCCTCCTTGGCGGGTATGTCGGTATTGTCCAACTCTCCGAGTTTTTCTTCGCCCGCGGCGATGTAAAGCGCCAGTTCATCGTAGAATTGCAGCGTCTTTTCATACAACAGGTCAAGCGATTTGATGTCCTTGAGCAGCGTATGTTCGTGACTGAGCAGGTCATCGGTGATCCGATCGATCTGGCCCTGCACTTTCTCGAATTTCGCCGTGAACTTTGCAAAAGGCGTCGCGCGACCCAGCAGCTTTTCCCACCAGCTGCGTTCGCGGCGCACGTCCAATTCGGAGACCGAAAAGCCCCGGATCGTGCTTACAATTCCCCGAAGACTGTCCCCGGCGGGCCCCACATCCTTGTTGCGCACATCCGCCAGCATGGATTGCGAGATTTCCTGCAATTCGGCCTGCGCATTCGAACCGAACGACACGATGGACTGGGTGTCCATTATGTCAATCTCGGCCATGCGTGACTGAATTTCCTCGCTCAGGGCCGGATCCGCCTGTGCCAAGGGCACGACGGCATCGGCAGGTTTGGGCTCGGGCAAAAGAACGGCGTTCACCTCTTCGACAAGGGCAAGCGAATCCTGGGCTTTGGCACGGACTGTTTCGGACATGTATCGTTCCTCTAAAACTCGTTTTTCCACGTTATTCCATTTCGCGGTCAATATGCACGCCTTCGCGGTGCAATCGGTCGCGCAAAACCTCGATTTCGACGGTCAGGTCGGATCGGTCATCCAGCAGCATCTTGCGCGTTCGCGCAGTAAAATTCTGCTCCAGATCGTTCAGCAATTCGGCGTATTCGCTGCGCGCCTGCGCATCTCCGGTCCGGGCGTAGACCTCGGCAAACTTGACGGTCGCATCGCGCGCGCCCATCAGGTAAACACCCAGATACTTTCGCGCGCCGGTCAGATCCCGTGGGTCTTCCTCGACAGTGCGGAACAGCTCTCGGGCCGTGGTCTGAAACGCCTCGACACGGGCAATCATCCTGCGATCGCCTGATCGCGCAACCGCATCACGCATCTCGGAAAGATAGACCTCGGCCTTGTCGACGACCCGCGACACGCGATCCTGTTGGAGGGTATCAATGCCTTCCATGCCCTTGTCACGCATCGGGTCAATGCCGAACGCACCAATGTGCAACACGGTGGCTGACGCCCCGTAGATGATCGGCGCAATCAGGCCCGGCTCTTTGGAAAATGCAGCAATGCCGACCCCGGCTCCGGCCAGAACGGCTGCGGCGATCTTGCGCGGAAACGCCGGGCGGCGCGCCACCTTCCGCGCGTCGTACTTTGCCTCTGCCGTCAACCCGCCGCGCAGGAGCCATGCGCCCAAAAGCAACACCCCCGCCCCGACAAGGCCAAGCCCCATGCCGATGGCACCCTGACCGATAGATGTGAAGCCAAGAACCACGGGCGGAAGGAACAGCAGGTTTGACCGGGCGCCGACCGGATCGACCTTTGCGCCCTTGAATCCTTTGCGTGGCGGCAATTCGGATTTTTCAGACGCACCATCGGGGCTGTATTTTCCGCCAAACCGCTGCGCCACGCCTACAGACCTCCCAGCCAGCCGCTGGTCACACCGAGCAGAACGGCAAGAAGAAAGGCGTAACTGACCCGCTGCAGGCCGACACTCGACATGAAATACCCCTTTCTCAAGTCTTGCGCAGAACTTAAGGGATGTGAGGTGGGCTTACTAGGGGGAACACGTCCAGCTTCTGCTCAGACCTTGAGATTGCGGTGCTTCCGATCAAACAACAGGTTTGTCTGAAGCTCAAAATTGTCGCGGCCATCGGCGATGCCACTCCGTCGGGCGCGCGCTTCGAAGGAGTCGACCATGATCTGAATCTTGTTGTCGAATTTTCTTCGCTGAAGCGCAGTGATCTGGCCGTCAGGTGAATTCAGCAAAGCGGCAAATTCGGCCTCCATCTTTGCCAGAAGTTTCGACACCGAAGGCGCAATCCTTTTCAGGGTCGGTGTGCCGAAATCAATCGTGCTGAGCAGACCCATAACCGTGTCAGATGCAATGCGGGTTCGCGCATACAGCTCGTCATCCGCGACCTGTTCAAGGTCGGCAAGCAAAGCCTCGAACCGGGTGTCGAAGTCGTCATATAGCGCCTGGCTGACAATACGCAGGCGCGCTTCCGGGGTGTCCATGCCCTTGTCGCGCATCGGATCAAGACCGAAAGAGACAAGGCACAGGATAAAGGTCGAAAACCCGATTACCATGGAGATCATCGGGACCGCGATCTTCGTTGAGGCCAAAAGCCCGATCACCAGCGCAATGAGGCAGTTCCCGATCAACTTGAATGGAATCTTCGGCCGCGGGGCCACTTCGGCCATGCTATAGGCCAGATGTTGCTTTTGACCGACCGACAGGAACACCAACCCGACCGCGAACAAAAGGATGATCAGCAAAGCTGACGCAAACCCGGCGACGGTGCCATCCAGCAACCACAGGATCAGCGGGCAGGTTGCCAGAACCATGAAGCCCACGGGCACCTCTTCCACCGGGGATCGCTTGCCCAGCGCCGCGCTCTTATCATAATCGACAAAGTCGCTCATCGCCGTGTTTATCATAGCAACCCCAAACCGAAAATGGTGAGCCACAGCACCACGAACGCCGCCCAGGACGCTGTTGCGCCTTGCGCACGAATACGGTGCATCGCACCCCGCACTGCCTTGGAGGTGTCATCGGCGACCGTTCCAAGATTCGACAGAACCAGAAGCACAGATGTCACGAGGACCGCGGAAGTTACGAAAGTAATCAACATGCGAGCAAGGTCGCCGCAAATCCGGGCAGAAAATGGGCACTCGGGGGGTAAGATAAGGGAGTCTTTTCAACCCTGTCGTGACTTGGTTAACGCCGGACCTGCCTCCGCTTTCTGGTCCTGGCGGGAGCGGCCTTTGGGTCTTCGGCCATTTCGAGTCCCAATTGGTCCCGTACGACCTTGCGGCGCAGCTCTTCCACCGCGCCCGGTTTGAGATCCGCCAGTTGGAACGGGCCATAGGACAGGCGAATCAGCCGGTTCACCGTCAATCCAATGTCGGCCAAGGCCCGCCGCACTTCGCGATTCTTGCCTTCACGCAGCCCGATCGTCAGCCAAGCGTTCGCGCCCTGCTGTCGGTCGAGCGTGACGGTCATCGGCTGAAAGCGCTCTCCATCGACAACAAGACCCTTGCGAAGCGGCTCGAGGATGTCTTCCCTGACGTGGCCCTTGACCCGCACGCGATACTTGCGAAGCCAGCCAGTCGAGGGCAGTTCCAGCTTGCGCTTCACACCCCCATCATTGGTCAGCAGCAGCAGGCCTTCGGAATTCAGATCGAGCCGCCCGACGCTCATCACGCGGGGCATATCCTCGGGCAGCTTGTCATAGATGGTCGGGCGGCCCTGCTCGTCCTTGGTCGTCGTCACCAGGCCAACCGGCTTGTGATAGAGCCAGAGCCGCGGCGCGTCGGGTGCGCCCACGGGTTTGCCATCGACCACGACCTTGTCGCTTGTCGTGACATTCAGGGCCGGGCTGTCGATCTTCTTGCCGTTCACCGACACCCGGCCGCGCGCGATCATCTGCTCGGCCTCGCGGCGGCTGGCAAGACCTGCGCGGGCAATGACTTTGGCAATCCGGTCACCAGGTGGCGTGTTCTGTGTCATGTCGCGTGGCTTAGTCGAATTCAAACCCTTGGGAAAGCGGATTGCGCGGTTTATGAGGGGCCATGCAGTTCCGGTCCAACATGTCTGTCGCCCTCGAAGAAGCCCGCGAGGCCGCCGCGCGGGGGGAGGTGCCTGTCGGGGCTGTCGTGGTGGCTCCGGATGGCACGCGTGTGACGGCCGCTGGCAACCGGACGCGGGAGTTGAACGACCCGACCGCGCATGCCGAGATGTTGGCGCTGCGCGATGCCTGTGCCCTGCTGGGCGTGGAGCGGCTGACCGGGCACGATCTTTACGTCACTCTGGAGCCTTGCCCGATGTGCGCCGGGGCGATTACGAACGCCCGGATCCGGCGGCTATACTTCGGCGCGGACGATCCGAAATCCGGCGGTGTCGCGCACGGCGCGCGGGTGTTTTCGCACCCGCAATGCCATCACACCCCGGAGGTCTATGACGGGCTTGGCGCGGCGGAGGCGGAAGCCTTGCTGAGAGCGTTTTTCGCGGACCGGCGGCGGGCGGGACCATGACGCGGGTGATCCTGTTCAACAAGCCGGCCGATGTGCTGTCCCAGTTCACCGACAAGGGCACCGAAGGCTCGGCGCGGCGGACGCTGTCGGAGTTCATCGACGTGCCGGGTGTTTATCCGGCCGGGCGGCTGGACCGGGACAGCGAGGGGTTGCTCGTCCTGACCGATAACGGGCGCTTGCAGGCGAAGATCAGCAACCCGAAATTCCGGTCCCCCAAGACCTACCTGGCGCAGGTCGAGGGGGTGCCGTCAGAGGACCGGATCGACCAGCTTCGGCGCGGCATCACGTTGAAGGACGGGCCCACGCGGGAGGCAGAGGTGGAGGTGATCGCGGCGCCGGATTTGTGGCCGCGGGTGCCTCCGGTCCGGGTCCGCAAGACGGTGCCGGACGCGTGGCTGAGGCTGACGATCAGGGAAGGGAAGAACCGGCAGGTGCGGCGGATGACGGCCCATGTGGGGCTGCCCTGCCTGCGGCTGGTTCGATGGTCCGTGGGGGAATGGAGCCTTGACGGGATCGCACCGGGAACCTGGCGGGACGCCTGACAGAGATCGGCGTCCCACGCATGGGACGATACTTGGATAAATGAAATCAATGGGTTATGGCGACAGATTTACCATTTGTTAGGGAATAGCACGCGCAGCGGCAGTCCTGTGGCCCCGTCCCGACCTTTCCCGAAGGCTGGTTCGAAACGGTCTGAACCCAGCGCGGCCCCCTTCAGAGGCGTCGGAGGGTCCGAGCTTCGGCCTGTTGTTGGCTTGCAGCCCGCGCGGCTGCCATGTGGCGGCGGGCATGGCCCGCAAAATTGCGATGCCCGCCGCCGGTCAGGTATTGAGGATACCTGTCTGCGCTTTGTTCATTTGAAGCGGGAGGTTGCCCTGTTGAACGCGTCGGACATGCTGTCCCAAGCCTTGTCGAAGCCCGACTTCATGTCGTCCCATGCGCTGTCGCTGGCCGCGCGCATCTCCTTGAGCTTTACCTCGGCTTCATCACGCTGCTTGCGCGCCTCGTCGAGTTGCTTCTGATACTCGACCTTCGAATCGGCCTGTGCCTCCTCGACCTTCGCCTTCATCTTGTCGATCTCGGCATTCCACTGGTCGATCTGCGCCTTGGCTTTTTCGATATATGCGTTCTTGTCGGTCATGTCTGGTCCTTTCATGGGTTGTGACTGTTGTCGGTTTCAGGCTCCGGACCCCCGCGTTTTGGTGCGACCCGGGCCGATACAGGCCTGACTGGCTGCGCCAAACTTGCAGCACGGCGGCTCAAGCGGGTTACGCTTCGCCGCCGGCACTTTCTCCGCTCATGTAGATCGACATGAAGGACGGCTCGCCCATCCGCTTCAGTGTCGCGAGCTGGCGGTCGAGCCACTCCCAGTGGCCCTCCTCGTCCAGCACGATGGTTTCGAACAAAGAGCGGGTTCCGATATCGTTCGCGTCGGCGGCGTCTTGCGCCGCCTTGCTGTAGAAGTCGATCGCGCCCTTTTCCTCGGACTTGTCGGCCTCGAAGAGGCTTTCAAGGGTCTTTGCCATCTTGGGGGTCTTTGTCGCGCTCAACTCGGGCGTGCCGCCCAGGAACATGATGCGGTCGATGAATTGGCCGGCATGGCCAAGCTCTTCGTGCATCTCTTCGCGCATGCGGCTGGCCAGCTTGTCCAGTCCCCAATCCTCGAGTGTGTGGGCATGCAGCAGGTACTGATTGACGGCGGTCAGCTCCATCGCCAATGCGGTTTGCAGGTTCTCTATACTCTTGCTCTTGTCTGTCATGCGTGTCCTCGTTTGATTCCGCGGATCAATCAAAGGTATGCATGTTTCAGACGGTTTAAACCTTTGGCGCCAAAATCGCGCGGCGTTGACCACCGGAGCCTCCGGTCGCCTTCTTTGCCGGTTCTGTCACTTCGGCACATGAGATTTCGGCCGTCACGCGCTTTTGCAGGCCGCGCTCATCGCCTGGGCGCCGGCCGCTCGTTCACTGGACCGTACAGTGATTCTGCCGTTCGGGGGCGTTTTTTTCCGGCGAACGGGCGCTGCCACGCAACCGCGTCAGGTGAATTCACTCTGCGCGCAGGCGGTGATCACACCCATTTCGCCAAGGGCGGCAGGCTCATCAACACGGCATTGGCATCATGCCCGGTTTCCAGCCCGAACTTGGTGCCCCGGTCATAGACGAGGTTGTATTCGGCATAGAGGCCGCGATGGACCAGCTGGGTGTCCTTGTCCGCATCGGTCCACTGCTGCACGCGGCGTTTTTCGACCAAGGGGAGAAAGGCCGGCAGGAACGCGCGGCCAATATCCTGTGTCATGGCGAAATCCGTGTCCCAGTCACCGGTGTTGTGATCGTCCATGAAGATGCCGCCGACACCGCGTGCGCGGCCCCGGTGGGGGATATAGAAATAGTCATCGGCCCACGCCTTGAGCCTTGGGTATTGGTCGGCCCCATGCGGGTCGAGATGCTGTTTCTGGGTGGCGTGGAAATGCGCGGTGTCCTCGGGGTATTCGATGCAGGGGTTCAGATCGGAGCCGCCGCCGAACCACCAGGCATGCGGGGTCCAGAACATGCGTGTGTTCATATGGACCGCCGGGCAATGCGGGTTCTGCATGTGCGCAACCAGGCTGATGCCCGACGCCCAGAAGCGCGGATCGTCTTTCATGCCGGGAATGCCCTTGCGCGCGGCCATGGCGTGTTGCGCGCGGTCGCCCAGCGTGCCGTAGACGGTGGAGACATTGACACCGACCTTTTCGAACACGCGCCCGCCGCGCATGACGCTCATCAATCCGCCACCGGCATCCGACCCATCGTCGGATTTGCGCTGGGTTTCGGTCACGTCGAAGCGCCCCGGTGCGGCGTCGTTCAGCGGGCCGCTATCGTGGCTGTCTTCGAGCCCTTCGAAGGCGGTCACGATCTGATCGCGCAACGTGCGGAACCATGCTGCGGCGCGGTCTTTTTCGTGGGTAAAATTCGAAGCGGGCGTGTCCGTCATGTCGATGTCCTCTGATTGTGACGCAACACTACAGCGCAGACGCGAAATCACAAGCCAGTGCAAGGGTTTGGAGCGCCCTGCGCCCTGTCGGTCAATGCGCCGGGGCGTCGACCGCATCGACCAGCGTGCGCCCGCCGTCGATTGTCATGATCTGGCCGGTGATGAAACCGGCCCCTTCGCTGGACAGGAATTGCACCGCCTGCGCCAGTTCGGACGGGCTGGCAATGCGGGAGAGCGGGGTGTTTTCCTCGATCTCTTCGCGGAAGCCGTCGTTTTCCCTGAGCGATTGTTTCAGGCTGGCGGACATGACGGAGCCGAGGGAGACGGAATTCACGCGGATGCGGTATTCGGCCAGAGACACGGCGAGCGAGCGGGTGAGCTGGTCCAGCGCCGCCATGGAGACGGAAAAGCCGAGCAGTTCGGGCTGGGTCCGGCGCGCCGCGATGGAGGACAGGTTTATGATCGCGCCGGCCTGTCCCTCTTCCTTGCCCTCGGCCTGTTTGATCATGCGGTTGGCAACCATCTGCGACAGGCGAAACGTATTCGTCACGTTTTGCTGCATGAGCGATTCGAGCGTCATGTCGTCCAGATCGAGCGGGTTCGAAGGCAGGACCTGACGGCTTGCATTGACGAGGATATCGACACGGTCGAAGGCGTCGATGGTGGCAGAGAGCAGGTTGGCCAGCGTCAGCCGTTCGCGCAGATCCCCGGCATAATACCGGATGTTGCCGTCCTCCTCGGGGAGGGCGCCGCATTCATGCGCGAGGCGTGCCTCGTCCATGTCGGCAAACATGACGTTCGCCCCACGGTCGACGAAATGCCGCGCGATGGCCAGGCCGACGCCATTGGCGGCACCGGTCACGATGGCGGTCTTGCCTTCGATTGAAAATGACATCGGCGTTTGTCCTTTTAGCGGCGTCTTGTGCGCGCGGGCGTATCGGGCGTCCGGGGCTGGTCGGCTTGCAGGATTTTGAATCGCGGGTCGTCGCCGCGGTCTTGCACCGTGCCAAAGCTGTTCGCCAGTGTCGTCTCATAGGGCAAATGCCGATTCGCGACCATGAAAAGCGTGCCCTTGGGTCTGAGAAGCCGCGCCGCCGCACGGATGAAGGCCTGGCCCAGCGCGGTGTCGGGGGTGCGGCTGGTGTGGAAGGGCGGGTTCATCACCACCCAGTCGAGCGTGCCGCGCGGGCCCCATGACGTTGCATCTGCCCAATGGAAGGTCACGCGCGGGTCGGTGACATTGTGTTCGGCGCAGGCAAGGGCGCGGTGGTCCGCCTCGACGAGGTCGATCCCGGTCACACCGGGGATTTCGAGCAGATGTCTTGTCAGAAACCCCCAGCCGCCGCCAAGATCGGCGCCCTGTCCCTTGAGCGATTTGGGCAGGCCGTCCACCAGCGCGACGGACCCCGGATCGGGGCCATCGGCCGAGAACACGCCGGGTTGAGTGATCCACCCGTCCGCCACAGGAGCCGGGGCCGGCAGCGCGCAATCGGCGAACGCCGTGCCGGCGTGGAACCAGAACAGCTTGCCATGCGCCTTTGCCAGCTGCCCTTCGAGCGTGACGCGGGATCTGGCAAATTTCAGCATCGCGTCGATGCCATCGGTTTTGGCCCCGTCGACCAGCACCAGACCACCGGGGGCCGCCTGTTCCGCCTGCGCGATCAGCCCGCGGGCCAATTCGCGACTGCGCGGCAGGGTGACGTGGACGATATCGGCAGGTCCGGTCGCGTGCGTTGTCGTCTCAAGGCCCATTGCTGCGAAATGATCGAAGGCCGGTTTGACGTTGTGCTGCACCGTCACGTCACAGCCGTGCAACAGTCCGGGATCCGAATCGATACCGGGTTCCATCAGAACGACCCGGCTCTGGTCGGGCAGGTCGAACGCGCCTGTCTGGAGGCCGTGGGCAAATCTTGCGAGGGTCATGGGACGGCCGGACCTCCGGCTATTCCTTTTCCATGGTGCATTGCAGCGGATGCTGGTGGCGGCGGGCGAAATCCATCACCTGCCCAACCTTGGTTTCCGCGATCTCGTGGCTGAAAACACCAACGACGGCGACGCCTTTCTTGTGCACGGTCAGCATGATTTCAAAGGCCTCTGCATGGGTCATGCCGAAAAACCGTTCCAGCACATGCACGACGAATTCCATCGGGGTATAATCATCGTTCAGCAGCAGCACCTTGTAGAGCGGCGGGCGTTTCGTCTTCGTCCGCGTTTCGATGACGACATTCGTATCGTCATCCTCGTTCGACGGAGGCCCCGCGAGGGGGCGGACGGACGTGATCGGGAGCGACAAATGTGTCATGCGTGCGCAAGAGCCTTGGGTTCTGTACATGTCTTGGAGCATATAACCTGTCCTGGCTTGGAGAAAAGAGGCGCGAGACCACGATATGGCCCGAAATTTACAAACCATCGGTTTCGATGCCGATGACACGCTTTGGCACAACGAGCGGTTTTTCAAACTGACGCAGGCGCGATTCGAAGAGCTTTTGTCGGATTATACAGATGCCGCCATACTGCATGACCGGCTTCTGGAGGCGGAGCGCCGCAATATCGGGCAATACGGGTTCGGGGTCAAAGGCTTTGTCCTGTCGATGATCGAAACGGCGATTGACGTGACCGACGGGGCGGTGCCGGGGCATGTGATCCGCAAGTTGCTGGATTCCGGCCAGGACATGCTGGCCCATCCAATCGAGCTTTTGCCACATGCCATGGACACGGTGGAGGCGCTGGCCCAGGACTATCGGATCGTGCTGATCACCAAGGGCGATCTGCTGCACCAGGAACGCAAGCTCGCTCAATCCGGGATGGGAGAGGTGTTCGATGACGTTGCCATCGTTTCGGAAAAGACGCCCGACACCTATGCATCCGTCTTCGGCGCGCACCCCGGAGGACCGGGCCGGGCGATGATGGTGGGCAATTCGATGCGATCTGACGTGGTCCCGGCAGTGACGGCAGGAAGCTGGGGTGTGTTTGTGCCGCACGGGATCGAGTGGGACCTGGAAAAGGCCGACCCGCCGCAAAGCCCCAGGTACCGGACCATCGAAACCCTGGGCGATTTGCCGCCGCTGATCGCGGAAATCGGCTGAACGCCCCCCCCGCATTGCTGCGCCTGGTTAGGGAAAATGGCCCAGGTAGTAAGCGAACGCCCCGGGCGCGCAACATGTTGCGGAGGTTGCCATGAAATCAGGCTAAAAACGTATAAAAATAAGCGCTTTATCGCTCACCTCTCATGTGCTACTTTTGTCATTAATAAAAAAGCCGACCGGAAAAATTCGGCGGCGTGAGGCAGATAAAGGCGGATATCGTGACAGGACGGCGTAAAGTGCCGGGCCGGGTAGGCCTGTACGTGATCACTGCAATTTGGCTGGCCGTGCTTTTACCATTCAGCGCAATGGCCGCGCCGTATGCGGGAATGGTCATGGATGCCCGAAATGGCGAGGTGCTCCATTCGGAAAACGCCGACACACGGCTGCATCCGGCCTCTCTTACGAAAATGATGACGCTGTATGTCGTGTTCGAAGCGGTTCAGAACGGCGAAATCACCATGGACACCAAGGTTCGCATCTCTCGCAACGCGGCATCCGAACCGCCGTCGAAATTGGGCCTGCGTGCGGGATCGACGATCCAGCTGCGCTACCTGGTGCGCGCGGCTGCGGTCAAGTCGGCCAATGATTCCGCAACGGCGCTTGCCGAGGCGATCTCGGGATCCGAAGCCGCATTTGCACGGCGGATGAACCGGACGGCGAAAGCGCTGGGGATGACGCGCACCACGTTCAAGAACGCGCATGGCCTGACCGAAAGCGGGCATCTGTCGACCGCGCGGGACATGACGATCCTCGGGCGGCATGTTCTTTATGACTACCCGCAGTATTACAACCTGTTCTCGCGTCGAAGCACACATGCGGGGCTCAAGACCGTGGCGCACACCAACCGCAGGTTTCTCAACAGCTACCAAGGGGCGGACGGAATCAAGACCGGGTACACACGCGCCGCCGGTTTCAACCTCACCGCCTCGGCCGAACGCGGCAGCGAACGCATCATCGTGACGGTGTTCGGCGGCAATTCGACCAGAACACGCAATGCACAGGTGGCAAAGCTGATGGATCTGGGGTTCCGCAAGGCGCCAAGCCGGATGGCCCTGCGCAAACCGAGCAAGCCACCCTATCTGGGGCCGGATGCGTCGGGGGCGGATGAGGTGATCATTGCCAGCAGCCAGACCCCCTCGACGAGCACGCGGGCAAAGTCCATTCGGGTCGTTGCCGCCGCCGTGAAATCGAGCCTGCGGCCCCAGGCGAGACCTGTTGCCGAACCCGCCCTGCCGGACATGTTGGTCGCCGAATTGCAGGACGACATTCAATCCGTCCTGGCCGAGGTGCAGACCGAGGACGTGCAGGAGGTTGCCGCCACAGCCGCCAAGCTGGCGCTGGCGGGCGCGCCGGTCGAAACCGCCCAGGCCGCCGAGATCAGCGCGGCCAAGACCGCGCCAAGCGCATCGCCCAAGCCGGTTGTGCGACCCAGGACCTTGGTGCTGGCCTCGGCCAGCAACGACAGCAACACGTCGGATGCGCCCGCGACAGACCGCAAAGCCGAGGTCGTGACACGTATTTCCACGTCTGGCGGACGGCATTGGGGGATCAATGTCGGACGCTATCCCAGCCGGTTCGCAGCCGAAAAGGCACTGCTCAAGACCGCCTTGGCCGAAATGTCGACGCTGGACGGATCGTTGCGCAAGGTGGTGAACGGCGCGCGTGGGTATGATGCGAATTTCATGGGGCTGACGCGGGAGGCCGCGGATCTTGCGTGCCGCAGGCTTCAGGCGCGGCAAGTTACGTGCTTCATGATCGGGCCAAGCTGAGGCCCGATGCCGGGTGTCAGGGTTTTGGGTGGTCGTCGTAATCGTCCGACAATATGCGCTGCGCCGCACCTTCGGGGTCTTCGTATTGGCGCGACTTGACGGTAAACACGAACGCCGCAAGCCCGATCCCGCCAAGGATCAGCGATACTGGAATCAGGTAGGCAAGCACGTTCATCGACAGCTCCGCTCGGTCATTTCAGTCGCAAGGCGTTCAACGATACCGTAATCGAAGAGGTCGACATCGCCAAGGCCGCGATGAGGGGCGAGCAAAGGCCAGCCACCGCAAGCGGCACGGCGATGATATTGTACCATGTTGCAATCCGAAAATTCTGGCGGATGCGCCTGATCGCGGTGCGGGAGGTGTCGAGCGCGTCCGAGATCGGATCAAGCGACTGTCCCAGCAGGACCACGTCGGAGGCGACGCGCGCCGCGTCCAGCGCGGTCGCGGGGGAAATCGACGCGTGGGCGCCCGCCAGTGCGGCGGTATCATTGAGCCCGTCGCCCACCATCAGTACGCGATGTCCCTGATATGTCAGGTCGGCCACCTTGGCCGCCTTGTCCTCAGGCAGGGCCTCGGCGATCCATTTGGCAATGCCGAGACGGGTGGCAAAGGCCTCGACCGCTTGCGTGGTATCGCCGGACATCAGGATCACATCGTAGCCGTTTTCCTGAAGCCGCGTCACAAGCGCCTCGGCCCCGTCGCGGATCTGGTCGGCAAAGCGGAACGGCTCGGCCACGGTGTCGCCGACGCGCAGCCACGCGCAGGTGTCGGGGCTTTGGCCGCCGCCGACCCAGCTTGCGCGGCCAAGCTGAACGGTCTGGCCCTGCCAGGTGGCCTGGGTGCCGTGGCCGGGAAGTTCGGTGATGTTGCCCAGCTTGGCAGGAGCGATCCCCGCCGTCCGGATGGCGCGGGCCAGCGATTGCGACAGCGGATGCGACGAGCCGTCGGCCAATGCCAGCGCGATGCCCAGTTCGCGGCGCGCGTGGTCGTTCAGATTGACGACCTGCGGCGCCCCGGCGGTCAGTGTCCCGGTCTTGTCGAACACCACGGTGTCGACCTGTGCCATGCGTTCGAGCGCCGTCGATTCCTTGATGAGCAACCCTTTGCGGAACAGACGGCCCGAGGCCGCGGTGGTCACCGCCGGCACGGCCAGCCCAAGGGCGCAGGGACATGTGATGATCAGCACTGCCGCCGCGATGTTGAGCGCGGTGCGCAGGTCGAGCGTGTAGACAAACCACCCCGCAAAGGCGAGCGCGGACAGGATATGAACCCCCGGCGCATAGAGTTTCGCCGCCTTGTCGGCGAGCGACGTGTAGCGCGAGCGCCCCGATTCCGCGACCGCCACCAGGTCCGCCATGCGGTGCAGCGAAGTATCGCGCCCCACCGCACTCGCGCGGATGGTGAGAGGCCCGGTCAGGTTTACCTCGCCGGCGCTGACGGTGGCACCGGGACCCGCGTAGATGGGCCGCGTTTCGCCGGTGAGCAGCGACCGGTCAAGCTCGGACTGGCCGTCGACGATGTCTCCGTCAACCGGCATGCGCCCACCGGGCCGCACGCGGATCAGGTCGCCAATGGCCAATTCGGATGCGGGCACCTGTTCTTCCGCGGCGCCATCGCTTGTATCGGTCACGCGCGACACGCGCGGCACTTCGAGCGCGGCCAGTTCCTCGGCCGCAGAGCGCGCGGCGGCGCGGGTGCGGTGATCCAGGTAGCGCCCCGCCAGAAGAAAGAAGGTCAGCGTGATCGCCGCGTCGAAATAGGCATGTTCGCCCGACAGCGACGTTTCCCATAGCGACGTGCCCAGGGCCAGCAATATGGCCAGCGAGATCGGCACATCCATGTTGAGCCGCCCGGCCCGGAGCGCGGTCCAGGCGTGTTTGAAGAAGGGCTGCGCAGAGAACGCGATCGTCGGCAGCGCGATCGCGGCCGAGATCCAGTGGAACATGTCGCGTGTCGGACCCTCTGCGCCCGACCAGACGGCCACCGACAGGAGCATCACGTTCATCGCGGCGAAGCCGGCGACCGCCAGCCGCATCAACAGGTCGCGCCCCGCCTTGTCTGTTTCGGTGGCCCGCAGGGCGGTGCTGTCCAGCTCGTGTGCCTCGAACCCGGCGTTTTCGAGAACCTTGATCAGGTCCTGCGCCGTGGTGCCGGGGGCCGCATCGATCTGGGCGCGTTTCAGGGTGAGGTTGACGCGCGCGCCCCTGACACCGTCGGTTGCGCCAAGCAGACCTTCGACCCCGGAGATACAGGCCGCGCAGTGGATCGATGGCAGCGACAGCACGATGTTCACGTCACTTGGCTGGGCCGCATCCGCGAGCGCTTCGGCCGCCGGGGCAGCAGAGCAGGCAGGACAGGCCGAAGCGGCGGGGCGCATCGCGACAGTCATGGATCAGCTTTCGACGTGCAGGACAACACGCTGTTCGAAGGGCACACCCGCCAGAGAGGTGGCCTTCATGCGGATGTTCCAATTGCCCGGCTCAAGCGATTCGCGCGCGACATAGGCCGTGCCGTCGAAGGCAAATTCCGGTGTGCGGTCGTCTTGCACATGCGTGGCGCGGCCGAGCACCGCGTCGAGGCTTCCGGCCTGCACTGCCTGGCCGTCCTTGTCGGTGATCTTGAGGATCAGCAGGCCCCCCTTTGCATCGGCGCGCACACTCCAGCCCAGCGCTTCCTGGTCGGCCCGGCGGTCGTCAAAGCTTTGCGAGGCAACGTAGGAGTTTTTCACCTCCAGCCCCGGAAAGGTCGACACGGCGTTATATGCGAGTGTCAGGTTGACCGAGATGATGACGGCAAAGCAGCCGCCAAAGATGGCCAGAGCATGCCAGCCGGTGAATTTGCGGTCCTTTGACATCAGTTGCTCCTTCCGTTGAAAATGGTGTCTGTGTAGGCGCGGTCGCCGCTGGTCAGGTCCTCGACCCAGAACCGAACCTCGGACCGTTCATCCTCGGCCGGGTCCGACCCGGGAGCCGCAACAACATAGACACGTTGCAGAAAGGTTTCGTTGGCCGGCACATTGACGGTTTCATATGGCGTGCCTTCAAGCTGGATCCGCAGGGCCGGATGGCCTTTCACGGACATGCGGAAGGGACGGTCTTCGCCATGCTTGTTCAAGAGCCGCACATCGTAGGTGTTGCGGATCGAGCCGTCCGACAGCGTGACGTAGGTCGGGTTGCGCACCGGTGCGACAGACATTTCGATCTCGGGCCGGATGAACAGGGCAAAGACCAGCCCCACGCCGACCAGCGCCCAAAGCCCGGTATACATCATCGTGCGCGGGCGGAAGATATGCGACCATGCGCTGCGCGGTTTTTCCCCTGCGCGTTCGCGCGGCTCGTCGGACAGCGCGATATAGTCGATCAACCCACGCGGCTTGCCGATCTTTTCCATGATCTCGTCGCAGGCGTCGATGCACAGGGCGCAGGTGATGCACTCCATCTGTTGCCCGTCGCGGATATCGATGCCGGCCGGGCAGACGTTCACGCAGGCCATGCAGTCGATGCAGTCGCCCAGCTGTTCGGCGCCTTCGGATTTGCGGTGCTTGCCGCGCGGCTCACCGCGCCATTCCCGGTAGGCGACGGTCAGCGTGTCCTCGTCCATCATCGCCGCCTGGATGCGGGGCCATGGACAGGCGTAATTGCAGATCTGTTCGCGGGCAAAACCACCGAAGAAGAAGGTCGTCGCGGTCAGGATCAGCATGGTGGTATAGGCCACCGGATGCGCCTGCCCCGTCACCAGGTCCCGCAGAAGCGTTGGCGCGTCGGCGAAGTAGAAGATCCACGCCCCGCCGGTGGCCAGCCCGATGAAGAACCACGTCACCCATTTGACCAAGCGCAACCGCGCCTTGCGGAAATCCATCTTCTCCTGCCGGTGCAGGCGCAGGCGCGCATTGCGGTCGCCCTCGATCCAGCGTTCAACCAGGATGAACAGGTCGGTCCAGACAGTCTGCGGGCAGGCATAGCCGCACCAGACCCGCCCCAGAGCCGAGGTGAAAAGGAACAGGCCCAGCCCCGCCATGATCAGCAGGCCCGCGATGAAGTAGAATTCATGCGGCCAGATCTCGATCCAGAAAAAGAAGAAGCGACGGTTCGCCAGGTCGATCAGCACCGCCTGATCGGGCAGTTGCGGGCCGCGGTCCCAGCGAATCCATGGCGTGACATAGTAAATCCCGAGCGTGACGATCATCACGATCCATTTGAAATTGCGGAAATTACCTTTCACGCGCTTTGGGAAGATCGGCTCGCGTGCTGCATAGAGATTTGGCGGCTGTGTGTTTTCTGCTTGAGACACGGCGGATGGCTCCCGAAGACTAGTGGCTTGAATGTGTTTTTTCAGTCGGCACGCTTCAAGACTTTGACTTGCATCAAATACTGTATCTTTAATTCAGGTTTTTGCCGCTTCCTTGCGAATCCAGCGGACAAAGGCGCGCAGCGGCGGGCGCAGGACACCCGGACGCGTGAGCATATGGTAGCCCGCATCGGGGCGGTCGCGAAAGAGAATCACAAGCCGCTGTGCCGCGACATCTTCGGCCACGGCAACCCATGTTGTGACCGCGATCCCCTGCCCGCGCCGCGCCGCATCAAGCATCAGGTTGCCCGGCAGTTCAGTGCGCGATTTGACCCGCCGCCCGGCAAGCCCCTGTGCCGCCAGCCAAGAGGAGCTTTCGGTTGTGCCAAGCTCTTCGAGCCAGGGGTACTCCAGCAGCGCCTCGGGCGTGCCGGGCGCTGACCCGCGCATGAGATCGGGCGCGGCGACAGCGACCAGCGGCGCGGACATCAGCCTTTCCCGGTCAAACCCGGGCCATGGGCCTTCGCCGAAACGCACCGCCACGTCGATCCCGCCGGGGCTCGGGTCGGTCAGGGCCGGGTTGGGGGTCAGGATCATGTCGATGCCGGGATGGTCCGAATGGAACCCGGCCAGCCGAGGCATGAGCCAGGCGGAGGCGAATGTGGGCGTGCAGGCGATGTTGAGCGGGCGGTCGGACTGCGCCTGCGTGATCTGGGCGACACCGCTGCTAATCAGGCCGAACCCATCCTGCAACGCGCGGGCCAGCTCGCGGCCCTCCTCTGTCAGTTCCAGTGCACGGTTGCTGCGATCGAAAAGCGGGGTGCCGAGATGCGCTTCGAGGCTGCGCAATTGTTGCGAGATGGCGGCATGACTGACGTTGAGCGCCGCGCCGGCATCGGTCACCGAGCCGCGTTCGACAAAGGCACAAAAGGCGCGCAGGGCGGACATCTGCGGCAGGTGCGACCAATCAATCATGTAACCCAAACTTACATATCGAATTTATCCCTGAGTCGCATTTTCGGGCCAGACTGGCAAGTATGGTTGCAGGAAACAACAACCCGATGGAGGCCATCATGTTCACGACACTTGCACAAACCTTCTTTCGCGCCAGCGGCGTGGCGGCACCCCGGTATCGGACCGACCTGCCCCGGTCATGGCGTCGCGACGATGTGCGCGCCGCAACGGATCACAAACGTTGGGAGGATTGGAAATGATTTCCCCGGACCTGAAGGTGCCACCGTATCTGTGGCAGATCTGGCTGCACACAGAGCGCGGTCAGCGGTCATCGCGGCACGACCGAAACCGGCGGTCCGCCGGATAAAAGCGCCGATGCTTCGAAACGCGCGAACAGAAAGAAGCATCGGCGCGGCCCCTTTCGGCCCGCGGGCCGAAAGGTGTCTTGTGCGGGATTACTCCGCCGGGGCTTCGCCGCCACCCAGTGCGTGCACATAGGTCGCAACGGCGCGAATCTCGGCCTCGCTCAGCCGTTCGGTCCATGGCGGCATCACGCCAAAGCGCGAATAGGTCACGGTTTCCACCAGCGTGTCGTAATCCCCGCCATAGAGCCAGATCGCATCCGTCAGGTTCGGGGCGCCTTGCCAGCGATCACCGGTGCCATCTTCCATGTGGCAGGCGGCGCAATTGTCCATGAAGAGTGTTTCACCGGCATCGGCCATGGACGCGTCCTGCGGTTCACCGGACAGGGACATCACGTAGTTGACCACCTGTGCGATTTCCTGCTCTTCGAACAGCTCGCCATAGGCGGGCATCTGCGACCAGCGCGCATCCATGTCTTCCTCGTTGCGGATGCCATGGGCGATGGTGTGGTGGATCGCCTCGATGTCGCCGCCCCAGAGCCAATCGTCGTCCAGCAGGTTGGGATAGCCCTTGGCGCCGGCAGCACCGGACCCGTGGCACTGGGCGCACCACGTGCGGAATACCGCCCCTCCTGCGTTCTGCGCGTATTGGTTGAGATCCGGGTCTTGCGAGATCTCGGTCAGCTCGACCGAGGCAAGCTGCATGTTGATGTCCGAATTGGCATCTTCGAACCGGGTGATCTCGTCTGCGACTTCGGCGCGGGTGGAATACCCAAGCAGCCCCGGCGTCGCCGCCTTGATCCCCGGCCATGCCGGATAGGCAATGGTATACAGCACGGCCCAGACAATCGTGGCGTAAAAGGTCCACAACCACCAGCGCGGCAAGGGCTTGTTGTATTCCTTGATCCCGTCCCACTCGTGACCGGTGGTTTCGTAGTCAAGGTCATCGTCTTGTTTCTTGCTCATTTCCTCGACTCCTTGGGTTCGGCCGGTTTGTCTTCGTGCCGGAACGGGATGTTGGCGCTGTCATTATGCGTCTTGTTGCTGCCGGGGCGGATGACCCAGAGGATCACCCCGACAAAGAACAGGAACAGGGCGAGCAGCATCCAGCTGTCGGCGAATTCACGCAGAAAGGAATAGGTCTCCATCGGTTCGCTCCTTAACGGCTCGCGTCGGGAGTGAAGGTCGAGAAATCGACCAAGGTGCCCAACATTTGAAGATACGCGATCAAGGCGTCTGCTTCCGAAACGCCTGGCCGGCCGTCGAAGTTTCTCACGATCACCCCTTCGCCATAACGTTCGAGCAAACCGTCGAAGTCACTGTCGGGATCGGCCTGTGCCCGGAAATCGAGCTGTGCTGTTTCGATCATCTCGTCGGTATAGGGGACACCGACAAAGGCATTTGTCGACAGCAGATCGCCGATGTGTTCCCCGTCGATGAGCGTCGCTTCAAGGTGACCGTATTTCGGCATCACCGATTCCGGCACCACCGATTGCGGGTCGCGCAGGTGATCGACGTGCCAGTCATCCGAGTAACGGCCACCGACGCGGGCAAGGTCAGGCCCGGTCCGCTTGGACCCCCACTGGAACGGGTGATCGTACATCGATTCCGCCGCAAGGCTGTAATGGCCATACCGTTCGACCTCGTCCCGCATGGGACGGATCATCTGGCTGTGGCAGACATAGCAGCCTTCGCGCACATATACGTCCCGCCCGGTCAGTTCGAGCGGCGTGTAGGGGCGCATCCCGTCCACCTCTTCGATCGTGTTTTCGAGGTAGAAGAGCGGTACGATCTGCACCAGCCCCCCGATGGTCACGACAAGGAAGCTGAAGACCAGCAAAAGCGTCGCGTTGGTTTCGATTATCTTGTGCTTGTCAAGAATACCCATTGTCCAAGCCTCCTTATTCGGCCGCGACGGCTGCGGACCCGGCCGCGGCGTCTTTCGCCGGGCTACGCTTCACAGTCATCCAAAGGTTGTAGCACATGATCAGCGCGCCGGTGAGGTACATGACACCACCCAGACCACGGACCACATACATCGGGAACTTGGCGCTCACGGTGTCGGCAAAGGAGTTCACGAGGAACCCGTTTTCATCGACCTCACGCCACATCAGGCCTTCCATGATCCCCGTGACCCACATCGAGGCCGCGTAGAGAATGATGCCGATGGTGGCGAGCCAGAAGTGCCAGCTGACCATGCTCAGACTATAGAGCCGCTCGCGGTTCCACAGTTTCGGCACAAGGAAGTAGAGCGCGCCGAAGGTGATCATGCCGTTCCAGCCAAGCGCGCCGGAGTGCACGTGACCGATGGTCCAGTCGGTGTAATGCGACAACGAGTTGACCGCGCGGATCGACATCATCGGCCCTTCGAAGGTGGACATGCCGTAGAACCCCAGGGAGATCACCATCATCCGGATCACCGGGTCGGTGCGCAGCTTGTCCCAGGCGCCCGAAAGCGTCATCAGGCCGTTGATCATGCCGCCCCAGCTGGGCATCCAGAGCACGATCGAGAATACCATGCCCAGCGTCGAGGCCCAGTCGGGCAGAGCCGTGTAGTGCAGGTGGTGCGGACCGGCCCAGATATACAGGAAGATCAGCGCCCAGAAGTGGATGATCGACAGCTTGTAGCTGAAGACCGGGCGTTCCGCCTGTTTCGGCACGAAATAATACATCATGCCAAGGAACCCGGCGGTCAGGAAGAAGCCCACGGCATTGTGGCCATACCACCATTGCACCATCGCGTCCTGCACGCCTGCGAAGACCTGAACCGACTTCGATCCCCAGATCGAGACCGGGATGCTCAGGTTGTTGAACAGGTGCAGCATCGCCACCGTAACGATGAACGAAAGGAAGAACCAGTTGGCCACGTAGATATGCGGCTCTTTGCGCTTTATGATCGTGCCGAGGAAAACCGCCAGATAGGCCACCCAGACGATGGTGAGCCAGATATCAACATACCATTCCGGTTCGGCGTATTCCTTGGACTGGGTCGACCCCAGCAGGTAACCCGTCGCGGCGAGCACGATGAACAGGTTGTAGCCCCAGAACACGAACCATCCAAGATTACCGCCCCAAAGCCGCGCCGCGCTCGTGCGCTGCACCACGTAGAAGGATGTTGCGATCAAGGCGTTGCCGCCAAACGCAAAGATCACCGCAGAGGTGTGCAGCGGGCGCAGGCGTCCGAAATTCGCATACCCTTGCGCCCAATCGAAGTTGAGCCCCGGAAACGCCAGTTGGAACGCGATGAATGTCCCGGCGAGGAACCCGACGACAGCCCAGAAGGCGGTTGCGATCACGCCGTAGCGGATCACGCCGTCCATGTAACTCGTTTCCAGCGTCGCCGCCGGCACCGGCTCATCGGTATTGCGCAACGTCCAGAGAAAAAGCCCGGCAGAGACCGCCATGATGATGATGGCGTGAACCTGATAGGCCAAATCGCGCGCGTAGCTCGCAGCGATCATCGCAAAGAGCGTGATCAAACCAAGCGCGATCAGCTTGATATAGTTCAACATTTTTCGTTCCTTCGTCAGTCCCACACGATTCGGCTGCCGCGAGGGCGGTTTTCAGACTGGGTTCTTAATGGGGAAAGTGGCGAAACCTATCCTTGATCTGCATCAATAGAAATTGACGGTTTTCTTGATGGGCATCAAGGCGCTGCGGTTCAGATTGCCGGAGGGTGGCGGCAAGACCATTTCAATCGAGGAGCCACCCATGTCTTTCAAAACGCTTCTGGCTGTTGTTACCGACCAAGCCCATTTGAGCGATACCGTTGCACAGGGCGTGTCGATCGCCCGGGCGCTTGATGCGCATCTGGATGTTGTATGCATTGGTGTCGATCGCACGCAGACGGGATATTACTACGCCGGCATGAACGCGGAGGTGTTGCAGCAGACCCTGCAGCAGGCACAGCAGGATGCCAGCGGTCTGGCCCAGGAGGCGAAGCGTCAACTGGGCAAATCGGACGTGCGCTGGGGCGTGAACGAGACGGTGTGCCAATTGGCCGATATTGCGCGATTTGTCGCGTCCTATGCCCGGTTTGCCGATTTGACGATTGTCCCCCGCCCCTATGGCGACGATCGCGGTGTCGAGCTTGAACCGGCGGTTGAAGGCGCCATGTTCGAGGGGCAGGCCCCGGTGATCGTTCTGCCCGAGGCAGGCCCGGACCTGGCGTTGCCGCAGCGCGTGGCCATTGGCTGGAACGAAAGCGCCGAAGCGCTGAACGCGGTGCGCAGCGCCCTGCCCCTTCTCGTTCAGGCGCAAACTGCGCATATCGTGGTGATCGATCCGCCCAAGCATGGGCCGAACCGTTCGGATCCCGGTGGGCAATTGTCGCAATACCTGGCACGCCACGGGGTGAAGGTGGAGATCGACGTGTTGTCGAAAACCATGCCGCGCGTGTCCGACGTGATGCGGCGGCATGTCACGGACATCGATGCCGACATGATCGTGATGGGCGCTTACGGCCATTCCCGCTTTCGCGAGGCGATTCTTGGCGGCGCCACGCGCAACATGCTGGAAACCTGCGAAGTGCCGGTCTTCATGGCGCATTGAGGTCACGCAGTCTCCGGTTCACCCGGTGAGCAGGCGCAGTCCCTGGGTCACGTCGGAGCGCACGGCAAGACGGAGGCCGGGTTCATCCCCGGCCTTCAGAGCCGATATGATCAACCGGTGGTATTGCGGCGCCTCGGTCCGGCGCAGCCGGCCGTAAAGGGCGCGCATCGTCGGACCCAGCTGCAACCAGACGGTTTCTGCCATCGCCAGCATCGCAGGAGCCTGCGCGCGCAGGTAGAGCGTGCGGTGAAAGTCGAGGTTCGTGCGGATATAGCCCACCGCATCACGGTTCGAGACCACGTCCGAGATGGACCCGTTGATCGTTTGCAAGCGGTCGATCAGCGCGAGATGCGCGCGCGGCAGGGCGCGGCTGGCCAGCTCCACTTCGATCAGGGAGCGCAGCGAGGCGAGTTCTTCGATCCGGTCGTTGGACAGCTCCGGCGTGGACACGCGCCCCGACGCGGACATCGACAGTGCGCCTTCCGCGACAAGGCGCTGAATGGCTTCGCGCGCAGGGGTCATGGAGACATCGAATTCCTTGCCGATGCCCCGGAGCGTGAGTTGTTGTCCTGGCGAAATCTGACCGAACATGATGCGGTTGCGCAGTCCGCGATAGACGCGGTCATGCGCGGATACGGTGGGTTCGGAGGGACGGGTCAGGATGCTCATGCCGGACTGTGATCACAGGCGCAGCGGTGGTCAAGCCTCAAAGCGGAAGCGATGCAGGTTCGGCCCTTCCTGCCGCAACCATTTCCGTTCGGCATCATGCGGGCCGTAGAGATCGCGCACAACCTGCCAGAACGCGGGCGAATGGTTCATTTCCTGGAGATGCGCGACTTCATGCGCCGCGACATAGTCAAGCACGGCCGGCGGGGCGAGGATCAGCCGCCACGAATACATCAGCGCCCCTGCGGACGAACATGACCCCCATCGCGACCGTGTGTCCCGCAGCGTGATGCGCTGGTAGCGGCGCCCGATGCGGCCGGCGTACCGGTCCGAAGCGCGGGTCAGCTCCGCGCGCGCCTGCTCCTTGAGCCATGCCTGAAGTTGCGCGCGTCCCTTTTCAGCCGGTTGCGGCAGCGCGATCACGTTGCCGTCGACCTGCAACCGCTTGCCCGTGCCGTCACGCAGAAAAAACCGCTGTCCGGCCACATCAAGGCTCTGACCCGGCCCAACCGAGGAGGCGGTTGCCTGCTTTGACAGATGCGTGCTGATCCAGCCCTGCTTTTCTGCGGCAAAGGCCAGCGCCTCTTGCTCGGACACGCCGCGCGGCACGGTCAGGGTGACGCCGCCGTCGATCCGCGAGATCCGCAGCGTCATGCGCCGCGCACGCGCATTTTTTCGCAGGTTTATTGTGATTCCGGGGTTGCCGGGAAGAGTTCTGACGCCCATTTGATGCTCGACATGATCCGCGACGCAAAGCCTTTGACACCGGTTCGGTGATATGGCACTTGGCGCGGATTGTCGATATGACCACGCAATTGAAGGGGATGACCCATGCCCAAAGAAGAATGGGGCGTCAAACGCCTTTGCCCAACCACGGGCAAGCGTTTCTATGACCTGAACAACGACCCGATCATCAGCCCCTATACAGGCGAAGTGGTGGAAGTGGCGACCGGCAAGACCCGCATGATTGCGGCGGACGCCGAGGACCGCCAGACCAAGACCACCGCCGAAAGCTCGGAAAAATCCGAGGCGTTGGAAGAGGATGATGTCGAAGTCGAACTGGCCGATGACGTTCTGGAAGACGATGACGACGACAATGTTTCGCTTGACGAGATTGCCGATGTCGCCAACGAGGATAACGATTAATTTTCCGGCGCCGGGGCGGAATCACGCTTGATCCTGCCCCCGCCATTGCTTAATGCAATGTTCACAATCGGGGCCTTAGCTCAGCTGGGAGAGCGCTTGCATGGCATGCAAGAGGTCAGGGGTTCGATCCCCCTAGGCTCCACCAATTTTCCTTTTTTACGCTGAACCTTGGCAGCTTCTTTGAAAAGAGGGGCTGATCTTTGGCGTTTTGCTGACCGGATTTCGGCACGCGCCGCAGAGGCGGTACGAGAGCAGGTCCGGACCCTTGGGCCATGTCGGCCGCGCCGATCGCTGCCAGAGTTGCCAGGATCTGTTCGGTGCCTCGTCAGTACCTGTGCCGCGCTGTCAGGTTCTTGGTCTGCAAAGCTATTGCCCGGGACCTGCGCGCTCCGTGCCGGGGGCGGCATCGCCGTTTGCCTCGATGTCGGCGATATAGCCCTGCATTTCGGCAATCTCGTTGCGCTGCGCCTCGATGATCGCTTCTGCCAAGGCTTGAACCCGCGGGTCAGACAGGTTGGCACGTTCGCTCGTCAGAACAGCAATGGAGTGATGCGGGATCATGGCCTTCATCCAGGCGACATCGCCCACCGTGGCCTGCGAACGGACAAGCCCGACACCCAGGCCAAGCGCGATCAGGCCGCCTGCAAAGATCGCGATGTTCGCCCTGCGGTTGGAATACATGCCCAGCATGAACGACAGCATGATGATCGCCATCGCGCCACCCATGTAGAGCGCCATCCACATGCGGGTCTGGGAAAAAAAGACATGATCCAGCACGTAGGTGTTCAGATACATCAACCCGAACATGACGATCGTCGAGGTGGCGATCATGGCAAGAAAGCGCAGGTAGTTGCCGGACCCGTGGTTGCTGCTGTGTTGCCTTGACGACGTTTGCGGGTTTGGTGACGCCTGATCTGCCATGGTCGTTTCCTATTTTCCTGTTGCCGAGTGGACAACACGGAAAAGGTGGGACCCGTTCCAAAAGAAACATGATCCGCGCGTTGCGCGCGCTGTGGTCAAGCCCGTGCCAGCGGCGGCAACGGACTTACCTGACGCGCAGGACGATCCTAATGCGCTTGCGCCCAGTTGGCACCCTGCCCCGCATCCGCGACCAGGGGGACAGCCAGCTTGATCACCGGATCGGCGGCCCCCTCCATCACATCGCGGGCCGCCTTGATCAGGTCATCCTCGGCGTCCTGATCCACTTCGAACAGCAATTCGTCATGGACCTGGAGCAGCATCTTTGCAGGCAGCCCCGCAATCGCATCGGGCATACGCACCATCGCGCGGCGGATGATGTCAGCGGCGGTGCCCTGGATCGGAGCATTGATCGCAGCGCGCTTGGCAAAACCGGCACGCGGGCCCTTGGCGGTAATCTCGGGCGTGTGGATCACGCGGCCGAACAGGGTTTCGACGCGTTTGTGTTTCTTGGCGAATTCGGTCGTTTCCTCCACGTAGGCCTTGATGCCCGGGAAGCGTTCGAAATAGCGGTCGATGAACCCCTGCGCCTCGGATCTTGGAATGCGCAGGTTGCGGGCGAGACCAAACCCGGAGATGCCGTAGATCACTCCGAAATTGATCGCCTTGGCCTGACGGCGCACATCCGGAGTCATCTCGTCCAGCGGCACGTTGAACATTTCCGACGCCGTGGCGGCGTGGATATCCTGACCCTCCTTGAACGCGTCCTTGAGCGCCTGGATGTCGGCGATATGGGCAAGGATGCGCAGCTCGATCTGGGAGTAGTCGAGCGCGACAAGCGTCTTGCCTTGTTCGGCCACAAAGGCTTCGCGGATGCGCCGGCCTTCCTCGGACCGGATCGGGATGTTTTGCAGGTTCGGATCGGTCGAGGCCAGTCGTCCGGTATTGGCCCCGGCGATGGAATAGGATGTGTGAACGCGGCCCGTTTCCGGGTTGATGTGGTCCTGAAGCGCGTCGGTATAGGTCGATTTCAGCTTGGACAACTGCCGCCAGTCAAGCACCCGGCGCGGCAATTCATGTTCCGTGGCCAGGTCTTCGAGGACATCCGCACCGGTGGCATACGCACCAGTCTTGCCACGTTTGCCGCCTTCGATCCCCATTTCATCGAACAGGATTTCGCCCAGTTGCTTGGGGCTGCCCACGTTGAATTTGCGGCCCGCGAGCTGGTAAATCTCATCTTCAAGACCGCCCATTTTCTGGCTGAAGGCGTTGGACATGCGGCTGAGCGTGTCGCGGTCCACCTTGATCCCGTTTCTTTCCATCCCGGCCAGAACGGGAACCAGGGGGCGCTCCATCCCTTCGTAGACGCGGGTGACCTTGACCTGGTGCAATTGCGGTTTGAACATCAACCACAGGCGCAGCGTGATCTCGGCATCCTCTGCGGCATAGCGGGTGGCGGTTTCGATTGGCACGCGGTCGAAGGTCTTCTGGCTCTTGCCACTGCCGATCAGGTCCTTGATCGGGATAGGGACGTGGCCCAGGTAGCGTTCGCTGAGGGTGTCCATGCCATGGCCGTGCAGCCCCGCGTTCATCGCGTAGGACATCAGCATCGTGTCGTCGATGGGATCGATGTCGATCCCGTAACGCGACATGATCTTCGTGTCGTATTTCATGTTCTGGCCGATCTTCATGACCGACCGGTCGACGAGCAATGGCTTGAGCGCATCCAGCGCCTCTTGCAGCGGGATTTGACCCTCTGAAAGCTCATCCGAGCCAAAGAGCCCGTCACCACCTTCGGACTTGTGACCAAGCGGGACATAGCACGCCTTGCCCGGTGAGACGCAAAGCGACAGGCCAACAAGCTCGGCCGTCATGTCGTTGAGACCGGTGGTTTCGGTGTCAAAGGCGACATGGCCGATCTCCGTCGCCGCGTCGATCCAGCTTTTCAGGCTTTCCAGATCGCGGATGCACTCATAGCCGTCGGGGGTGATCGCGGGAAGCGTCGGAGCGTCCCCCTCGGGCGGGTTGGCGCCTTCCGGGGTGGTATCCTCGATCACCGGGGCCTCGACCTCGAGCGCGTCGGCGATGCGCTTGGTCAGGGTGCGGAATTCCATTTCGGTCAGGAACGCCATCAGGCGCTCCGGATCCGGGTCGCGCACTTCGAGATCGTCGAGCGTGAAATCGAGCGGCGTGTTGGCGTCAAGCAGGACAAGTTTCTTGCTGAGCTCGATCTGGTCGCGCTTGTCGATGAGCGTCTGGCGGCGCTTCGGCTGCGTGATCTCTTCGGCGCGGTCCAGAAGCTCTTCCAGGGACCCGAATTCGTTGATGAGCATGGCCGCCGTCTTGATCCCGATGCCCGGCGCGCCCGGCACGTTGTCGACGCTGTCGCCGGCCAATGCCTGCACATCGACCACACGGTCGGGCCAGACGCCGAATTTCTCGAACACGCCGTCACGGTCGATGCGGCGGCTTTTCATCGCATCGAGCATTTCGACACCACCGCCGACAAGCTGCATCAGGTCCTTGTCCGAGGAAATGATCGTCACGCGCCCGCCGGCCTGGCGGGCCTGCTCGGACAGCGTGGCGATGATATCGTCGGCTTCGAAACCCTCCTTTTCCTTGCAGGCGATATTGAACGCCTCGGTGGCTTGGCGGGTCAGCGGAATCTGCGGCCGCAGGTCTTCGGGCATCGCCTCGCGATTGGCCTTGTACTGGTCGTACATGTCGTTGCGAAACGTGTGACTGCCCTTGTCGAAGATCACCGCGATATGGGTCGGGGCGTCGGGGCCGTGATTCCCCTCCACGTATTTTTGCAGCATGTTGCAAAAACCCGAGACCGCCCCGATGGGCAGTCCATCCGATTTCCGGGTCAGCGGCGGCAGCGCGTGATAGGCGCGAAAGATGAAGGCCGAGCCATCGATCAGGTGTAGATGGTGTCCCTTGCCGAATGCCATGTCGCGCGCCCCTTTGCTTGGATTGGCTCTGGTGTGCCACGGACGGCAAGACGGTTCCAGTGCCAACATCGCGCAGATGTGCCGGCGTCTCCGATCCCGGTCAATTGATCCGCGCGGCGCGATCAAAGCGCGACAAGACGCGGGCCAGCAGAACGATAACGGCGCCAACGCCGGCGAAGGCAATGAGCAGGCCAAGGATGTTGACCACGGTGCGCGCCAGGCCCAGATCGGCCAGGTCGAGGAAGAAATACGGATAGTCACCATCGACCTGAGCGCGGGTCATGGCATAGAGGCAATACACCAACGGCAGGATCAGCCAATAGGGGATATCACCGAGCCGCAGACCGGATTTCGGCACGAAAGCCAGCCAGAACAGCGCAAAGCCCAGGGGAATGGCGGTATGAAGCATGATATCGACGAGCCGGTCGATGCCTGCAAAGTCATTCATCTGCGCCAGAAGCGCATGGTACACAGCCGCGACGATGATGATGGAAAGCAGAAGGTTGCTGAGCCTCCGGGCCCTGATCGGCAAGCCCAGCGCAACGGCCGCACAGGCCAGCCCGATCAGCGTGTTGGTCCAGATGGTGTAAAACAGGTACATGCCCCAGAGCGCCTCGGCCCCGTTTTCTCCGTCGACATTCACGCGCAGCCAGAGCCGAGTTGCGAGGGACGCCATGACGGAAACCGCGATGGTCGCGGCACAGGCGCGGGCCAGGGTCACGTGTCTTGCTGGTCGGCGAAATCCTTGTGAATGAACTTCGCATCGCAGTATCCGCATTCGACCCAGCCGGTGTCCGGCGGGATTTGCAGCCAGACGCGCGGGTGGCCCAAGGCCCCGCCGCCGCCATCACAGGCGATGCGATAGCTGTCCACGATCTTGGTTTCGGGCGCTTGCGTGGCCATCTGCTGCGTTTCCTTTGTGTGTGTTTTCCACTAGGTGCGGTTTAGGACGACACGGCTCAAGGGGCAAGAGACAGCGATGACACAGGACGCCATAGAGATAAACGCGCTGCGCAAGGTCTATGCGGGAGGCAAGGAGGCGCTGACGGACATCGACCTCGCGGTGCCGCGCGGATCGGTGTTCGGGCTCTTGGGACCGAACGGTGCGGGAAAGTCCACGCTGATCAATATCCTCGCGGGGCTGGTCACCAAAACCTCGGGACAGGTGACGATCTGGGGCTGGGATCAGGACGTGAACCCGCGCCAGTCGCGGGCCTCGATCGGGGTCATGCCGCAGGAGCTGAACCTCGACCCGTTCTTCACACCGCGCGGCGCGCTTGAGGTGCAGGCCGGGCTTTACGGCGTGCCAAAGTCGGACCGTCGTTCGGACGAGATCCTCGAGATGGTCGGTCTCAGCGACAAGGCCGAAGCCTATGCGCGGACCCTCTCGGGAGGGATGCGGCGACGTCTGCTTTTGGGCAAGGCGCTGGTGCACCGGCCGCATGTCCTGGTCCTCGACGAGCCGACGGCGGGGGTGGATATCGAGTTGCGGCAGATGCTTTGGGAGAACGTCCGCAAGCTCAACCGCGAGTCAGGCATGACGATCATCCTGACGACGCATTACCTCGAAGAGGCCGAGGAGATGTGCGACGAGATCGCGATCATCAATCACGGCGCGGTGGTGGCAAGGGACAGCACACGCAACCTGCTGGGGCAGCTCGATGCCAAGACGATGGTGATCCAGCCCGATGCGCCGGTCGGGGCGTTGCCGGGCGTGAACGGGATCACTGTCATACCGCGCGAGGATGGGACGCTCGCGGTCAGTTACCGCGCGCGGCAGACCTCGGCAGAAGATGTTCTGGCTCTCTTGCGCGACAATGGTGTGCGGGTTCGCGATGTGCGCACCGAGCAGGCCGATCTGGAGGATGTTTTCCTGTCGCTCACCCGGTTGGGGTGAGCGAAGAAGCGTTTTCGAAAACGCTTGGACCGCAATTTCGAAATTGCGGTAAAGGCCGGCTGCGCGGCCTTTACGGCGCGGGCTGCAACATTCGGCCAAGACCCCGACCGCCGAGCACATGGATGTGCAGATGCGGCACTTCCTGCACCCCTGCCTCACCCGCGTTGGAGATGATGCGGTAGCCGTTTTCCTGCACGCCTTCCCGCTTGCACACCTCGCCCACGGTGCGGGTGAAATCGACAATCTCGGCATCGCTCGCGTCGCGGGCGAAATGATCGTAGCAGACATACGGCCCTTTCGGGATCACCAACACATGCACCGGCGCCTGTGGCTGGATATCCCGGAAGGCCAGCGTGTGTTCGGTTTCCAGGACGGTGTCGTTCGGAATCTCTCCGCGCAGGATCTTGGCGAAAATGTTCTGGTCGTCATAGACATAGGTCATGTCTGGTATCCTCAGTCAGCAAAAAGGTGATCTGTCTGCGCGATTTGGAGCGCTTGGTTGGGCGCGATGGACAAGAAGCCGGCGAGCGCGGCGGCGTTGACGTCGATGCTGTCATCCTCGCGGATGCGGGTGTGGTTCTCGAACTCGGCGTCGCGGATGCGGTCGCTTTCATGCAGGATATCGTTGCGGATGGTCGGCAAGAGCCGTTCAAGGGTTTCACGTGGCGTGCGGTCTCCGGCGAGGCCAACGCGCATGGCGTGACCGATCAGGTAGTCGTCGGAAAACGCGCAATCCACTTCGAGCAGCCGCGTGGTGGCGCGGTCGCGGCAGAAATCCTCGAGCAGGTCGAGATTGCCGGGGTCCATACACACCACCATGCGGTCGGAATCGTAATAATCGAACAGCATCCGCATCAGCGACCGGCGGTGGCGGTGGCGTTTGCCCAGCGTGGTCTGGATGCCGCCCATATCCGGGAGTTCGGTGTTCTCTTCGTTGAAGAGATATTCGATGCAGGGGATGTTTGTCAGCTGGCTGATCCGCGAGACAAGGCGTTTCGCCACATGCCATTTCTTGCACACTACGATAAGCAATTCGCGTTCGCGGCCCAGCGTGCTTTCAGTTTCCCAGAACCGCGGCGCAAACCGGCGGCCGATGCGGCCCTTGCCCGTAAGGAATTTGTAAAGCGAGCGGCCCTCGTTGGAAATCTCGAAATTCACACCCCGGGCAGAGTAGAGCGTGCCCAGCCGTTCCTTGAGATAGAGCGCCTCGGGGCTGATCTTGCGCGCGAACAGGAAATCCTGGCTGAGCAGGAGATCGTAATGGTCATTATAGAAGGTGACCGGCATGCCGTAATCCGAGAACATCAGGAAGGTGAGGGTCCGGCACTCGATTTCCTGTTCGGGCACCAGGTGGCGGACCAGGGTCTGGAAAAACGTCTCGTCCGGGATCCAGGTGGTGCTGAAAAACCGTTTGACATCGGGGCGTTGGCGCAAGAACGCCAGGATCGCCTCGACCGTCCGGCGGCGCAAACACCACCATTGGCTGCCGATCTGGATTTCCAGGTCTTCCGGGATCTTGCGGGTCAACCCAAGGCGCTGTTGCAGGCGGTAGCTTTTGTAGAAGATCCATTTCTGGGAGCGTTCGTTGAAGAAATGGCGGTAGATCAACCGCTCTTCCTTCATCCCCGTCTTGATCCAGTCGGAGTTGAAGAAATCGAAACTCTCGATGAAATCGGCGTCAAGGCGGTCAAGATACTCATGCGCGTATTCGGCGGTCTTGATTGCCTGGCAGTCGCCCGAGAGCATGTAAAAATGCGTCGCGCGCGGAAAGGCTTCGACCGCGGCCTCGACCGCGTGGAGCGTCGCCTGCACCAGCGACCATTCCCCCCATCCGCATTTGATGCGTTTTTTGGAAAAGGTGACGTTGGGATTGTCCGACAGGGCCGTCTGGATGGTCTTGAACGCGGCCGCATCGGCGCGCGCGTCGAAATGGATGGAGATGAAATCGCCAACGGCCGTCAGGCTGAGCGCCTGCCGGATGATTGCATCGGGATCCTTGTGGCACAGCAATATGAAGGCAATATTTGCCATTCAGTGGTTCTTCTGCCCTATCTTTACCTCATTACATCTTGATAAGCACGTTCAGCGATTGAATAAACCGGATTTCTTTGTTTTTTGTTAATCGTTCCGGAAGACAACAAACTGGGACGTGGCTGGAGGCGGCAGATTATGGGATTTCCCGGAACGTGGATGACCGAGAGCGAGAGCATGGTCTACCGCGTGGTTCCAAAATGCGCATGCTCGACCATTGGTCAGATCATGTTTTTTTCGGATCACGGTACATTCTTTGACGGCGATATTCATGACGCCCAGAGCGGGCTGCACAAATGGGCGCTCGACCCGAGCCGCGAACCGATCAAGAAGCGGATCCAGTCGCAGGACACATATGCCTTCACCTGCGTGCGCAATCCCTACACCCGCATCCTGAGTTCGTTTTTCGACAAGATCTGCGGCATCCAGCGCAACGGAAAACGCTACCGCGGCAATCTTGTGCCGCTCTTGATCCAGAAATACGGGATCGAGGTGGGGGGCGACGACGGCAAGCAGGAATTCGACCAGATCAAGAGCTTTCGCCGGTTCCTGCTGTTCGCGCGCGACACGATCCGCTGGCGACGGCCGATGGACCCTGACATTCACTGGTCGGCGATGTCGGGACATATCAGCACCTTCATCGTGAACGGCGGGCGCTACGATCACATCTTCTGGACCGAAAGCTTCAACGACGGAATGGCCGAAGTACTGCAATCGGTCGAGACCAAGAACCCCGTCGATCTGGCCAAAATCCCGCGTTTCAACGAAAGCGAGGGGCATGGCCCCAAGCGCGCGCATCCGGTCGAGGATTACTTCGATGACCTGTCGATGCATCTGGTCTACGAGATTTACAAAAAGGACTTCCAACTGTTCCGCTATGATTTCGAGAATCCGGGCAACAAGATGCCGATTGGCGAGATCGACCTCGAAGAGGTACATGCAAAGCTGGGCGATTGAGCCGAACACTCTCGGGCGGGGCGTCGCCCCCCCCCATCACACCGGCGTTCCGGTCTCTGGCCGTGCGATCCCGCCGCTCGGACAGGCGCAGAAGCGGGGTCTGTTTTGCCCGGCGCGCTCTAGTCCGGCAGGTCCCGGGACGGAATGACCGGAAAAAACTGTCCCGCCGACCAGACGCCGAACCAGGACGTGCCGTCCACGACATGATGCGCACCGCAATCGACCAGCCGGTAAAAACTCTTGCGGTCGATCAACGCTTCGAGATTGGCACGGATCAGAACATAAGGAGACGGCTCGCCGGTTTCGGCATCCCGTTCGACCCGGATCGGGTGATCGGGGCCCGCCACGGCGGTATCGTCGACATGGGTGTGGAAAGTAAGCACCTGGTCTTCACCTTCGCCGGAGACCTCGAAATCGGTGGCGACAAAGGGCGCGTCATCGACGGTGATGCCCACCTTCTCCACGGGCGTGACAAGATAATATTTGTCGCCGTCCTTGCGGAGGATGGAGGAGAACAGCTTGACCAGTCCGGGCCGTCCGATCGGGGTGCCCAGATAGAACCATGTGCCATCCCGGGCGATCCGCATGTCCAGGTCGCCGCAAAACGGCGGTTCCCACAGATGCACCGGCGGCAAGCCCTTGGTCCCGGTGGCGCGAACAGAGGCAGCGATGCCGTCTGCGGAGGGAATAACACGATCTTGTGCGCTCATTGCTTTTGCCATTTTTCTCATGCGCGTTACACTTTCTACAAATGACTTAATGCGCAAGGGAGACACGTCATGGCCCCAACCGAAGATTTGGTGGCAGATATCGAAGCGCTGGAAAACAAGCTTGCGCAGGCAAGGACAGCCATCACCCGGCGCTTTATCGGCCAGGACCGCGTTGTCGAGCTGACCCTGGCGTCGCTGTTGTGCGGCGGGCATGGGCTTTTGATCGGCCTGCCGGGGTTGGGCAAGACGCGCCTGGTTGAGACGGTTTCCACCGTGATGGGCTTGAATGGCAACCGCGTGCAGTTCACGCCTGACCTGATGCCGGCAGATATTCTCGGCTCCGAAGTTTTGGAGACCGGAGCCGATGGCGGTCGGGCGTTCAAGTTCATTCCCGGGCCGATTTTTTGCCAACTTCTGATGGCCGACGAGATCAACCGCGCGTCGCCGCGCACGCAATCGGCGCTGTTGCAGGCAATGCAGGAAAAAGAGGTCACGGTGGCGGGAGAGACCCGCACTCTGGACGCTCCGTTTCATGTTCTCGCGACGCAGAACCCGATCGAGCAGGAGGGCACCTATCCCCTGCCCGAGGCACAGCTCGACCGTTTCCTGGTCCAGATCGACGTGCAATACCCTGATCGCCAGACCGAAAAGGACATCCTGCTGGCCACGACCGGCGCCGAAGAGGACGAAGCCTATGCGGTTTTCACCTCTGCAGAGCTGATCGCGGCGCAAAGGCTCTTGCGGCGGATGCCGGTGGGGGACGCGGTGGTCGAAATGATACTCGATCTGGTCCGCGCGTTTCGCCCGCACGATGAATTGGCCGGTGCCCGGGTCAAGGACACCGTCGCCTGGGGTCCGGGCCCGCGCGCGGCGCAGGCGCTGATGCTCACAGTGCGGGCGCGCGCGCTTCTTCAAAAGCGGCTCGCGCCAGCCCCCGAGGATGTTCTGGACATGGCGCGCCCGGTTCTGTCGCACCGCATGGCCCTGAGTTTCTCTGCCCGTGCGCGGGGAGAAGACCTGGGCGGTCTCATCGACGAAGTGGCTGAAAGCATGGTCAGGATCGAGGCTGCCGCGTGACATCTCCTGTCGCCGCTCTTCGCCAGCGCTCCGAGGAAGAGGCCGCGCGGCTTCCGGCCCTGCTGGCGCGCGCCGAGCATTTGGCGGGAACCGTGCTGCTGGGCGAACACGGGCGGCGGCGGTCGGGTCTGGGCGATGATTTCTGGCAATACCGCCCGATGCAGCAAGGTGATGTGCTTCGGGATGTCGACTGGCGGCGATCCGCGCGAAGCGACACCCAATTTGTGCGGGAGCGGGAATGGCAGATCGCCCAAAGCGTGATCCTCTGGGTCGATCAGGCGGCCTCGATGCGGTTTGCATCGAACAAGAGTCTTGGGACGAAGGCGGACCGCGCCCGAACCCTTGCGATGGCCGCATCGATCCTTTTGATTCGCGGAGGTGAACGTGTTGGCCTGACCGGTTTCGATCTGCCGCCGCGGCGCGGACAGGTACAGATATCCCGGCTGGCAGAGCTTTTGTCGATGGATCAGCCGGACGAGTATTCCGAGCCCGAGGCGCGCGGCATGCTTCCGCAATCGCGCGCGATCTTCTTTTCCGATTTTCTAAACGATCCCGCCCCGGTCGAGGCCGCGCTGACCAAGGCGGCGGATCGTGGCGTGCGCGGAGCGCTTGTGCAGATCCTTGACCCGAGCGAAGAGGAATTCCCCTTTGACGGGCGCACGATCTTTCAAAGCGTCGGCGGCGGGATGGTGCATGAAACGCTCAAGGCCGGGGACCTGCGCAACCGCTACCTGGATCGTCTGGCAGAGCGCAAGGAACGGCTTGAGCACCTGTCGCGGCTGGCAGGCTGGCAGTACACCTGCCACCACACGAGCGAGAGCGCGCAATCGGCGCTGCTCTGGATTTATCGCGCTATGGACGGGACATACGGATGACGCTTTTCGGGATCGGCTTTGTGACACCGTGGCTTTTGCTGACATTGCTGGCGCTGCCAGCCCTGTGGCTGATCCTGCGCGCCGTGCCGCCTGCACCGATCCGGCGGATGTTTCCCGGCGTTGTGCTGCTTTTGGGCCTGAAAGATGACGAGCAAGTCAGCGATCGCACGCCATGGTGGCTGCTTTTGCTGCGCATGCTGGCGGTTGCGATGCTGATCGTCGGCCTCGCCGGCCCGATCCTGAACCCCGAGAGCGACGAAACCGCGGCAAGCGATGCGCCGCTCCTGGTGGTGATGGACAGCTCCTGGGCCAGTGCCGTGACCTGGCGCGCGCGGACGCTTGCGCTGGACGGGCTTCTGGCACAGGCGGCGCGGGATGACAGGCGCGTGGCGCTGCTTCAGTTGACCAAGCCGGAACAGGCCAATTTCCAGACTGCCGATGACCTGAGCGCGCGGCTTGTCGGGCTGTCCCCCGCCCCGTGGGAGCCACGCCCGGACGCGGTTGACAGCGCGCTCGACCTGCTGCCCGAGGGCGGCTTTGACACCTACTGGATGTCCGACGGTCTGGAGCGCGAGACACGCGCCCCGCTTCTGAGCGCGCTCGAGGATCGTGGCGACGTGACCGTGTTTCAGGCCGGGCAAACCATTCTGGGCCTCGCGCCCGCGCGGTTCGAGGATGGCAATATCATCCTCACGGCGGTCCGGGCGCAAACCGGGTCGGAGCGCGACGTGACGATCCTGGCGCAAGGGCGCGATCCGTCCGGCAACCCCGCCGTTCTGGCCCGCGCCACCGCGCGTTTTGACCCGGATGCGGCGATGGCGGAAACCGCGCTGTCCCTCCCGTCCGAGCTGCGCGCCCGCATCCTGGGTTTCGAGATCGAGGGCAACCGCAGCGCCGGGGCAACCACCCTCCCCGATGACAGCCTGCGCCGCCGCGAAGTGGCGCTTGTCGCCGGCCGCGAAGACCGCGAAGGGCTCCAATTGCTGGCCCCGCTGCATTACCTCGAAAAGGCGCTGGACCCGAGCGCGGACCTGCTCGACGGCAACTTGATGGACATGATCCCGGCCAACCCCGATGTGATTGCCCTGGCCGATGTGGCGACGCTGGGCGACGCCGAGGAAGACGCGCTTCTGGACTGGTTGGACGGCGGCGGTATCCTGCTGCGCTTTGCCGGACCCCGCCTTGCCGCCAGCGACATCAGCCGCGACACGGAGGACCCGCTGATGCCCGTGCGCCTGCGTTCGGGTGGCCGCAGCGTCGGTGGCGCAATGAGCTGGGGTGAGCCGAAATCGCTGGCCGAATTTTCCGAGGACAGCCCTTTCTTTGGCCTGGCGATCCCGCCTGACGTCACCGTGTCGGCGCAGGTGATGGCGCAACCTGACCCGGCACTGGCCGACCGCGTGATCGCACAGCTCAGCGATGGCACGCCGCTGGTCACCCGAAAGAAAGTGGGACAGGGACAAATCATCCTGTTCCATGTCACCGCCAACGCGGAATGGTCCTCCCTGCCGCTGTCCGGCCTGTTCGTGCAAATGCTGGAACGGCTGTCCATCGCCGCCGGATCCGGCGCGCAACCCGATGCCGAGGACCTGGAAGGCACCGTTTGGCAACCCAGCATCGTGCTGGACGGGTTTGGCGCCACGAGCGACGGCAGCACCCTGCCCGGTGTGGCAGGCGAAGACCTTGTCAGCGCACCGCTCGGGCCGGATTTGCGCCCCGGTGTGTATCAAAGTCAGGACCGTGCGCTGGCGCGCAACGTCCTTGAGGCCGACGCCACCTTGACGCCGGCAAACTGGCCCGCCGACATCCCGGTGGAAGGCTTGGTGAAATCCGAGGAAACGCCCTTGGGAGGCTGGCTGCTTGCCGCGGCGATGCTTTTGTTGATGGCTGATATCCTGGCCTCGTTGTTCCTGTCGGGCCGGCTTTCCGGACCGCGCGCGACGCAGGCCGCGGCGCTGCTGCTGGCGGCCCTCCTGATGCCGGGCCACGCAGCACAGGCGCAATCCGACGAGACCGAGTTCGCGCTCGGGGCCACGGCCGAAGTGACATTCGCCCATGTGGTCACGGGCAACGAGGATCTGGACCAAAGGGCGCAGGCGGGGTTGCGGGGCCTGTCCGAAACGCTGTTCTTCCGCACGTCGGTGGAACCGGCCGATCCCATGGCGGTCGATCTTGAAACCGATGAGCTGGCGTTCTTTCCGTTTCTCTACTGGCCGATCACACCGGACCAGCCAACGCCCTCCGACGAAGCCTATGCCAAGCTGAACACCTATCTGCGGTCCGGCGGGATGATCATGTTCGACACCCGCGACGCAGATATCGCGCGCTTTGGCACCGGCAGCCCGAATGGCCGCAAGCTGCAACAATTGGCCGCTCCCCTGGACATTCCGCCGCTAGAGCCGATTCCCGAGGATCATGTGCTGACGCGCACCTTTTACCTGCTTCAGGATTTCCCCGGCCGCCACAACAGTCATGATGTCTGGGTTGAAGCCGCGCCGCCCGACGCGGAACTGGTGGACGGCATGCCGTTCCGCAACCTCAATGACAACGTGACCCCGGTGATCATCGGCGGCAACGACTGGGCCTCTGCCTGGGCGATGGATGACCGGGGCAACCCGATCTACCCAATCGGCAGCGGCTATTCCGGGGAGCGCCAGCGCGAGATCGCGTATCGCTTCGGCGTCAATCTGGTCATGCACGTGCTGACCGGGAACTACAAATCCGACCAGGTGCACGTGCCTGCGCTTCTGGACAGATTGGGCAATTGATGACTGGCAGTATCGTCTTCGATCCGCTTCTGGCGTGGCAATTGATTGCGATCCTGGGCGCTTTGGCCCTGATCGGGATCGCGATTGCCTTTTCAAGAGGCCTGCGGGGCTGGGGATTGCGCGGGCTTGCCGCTCTCGTGGTGCTGGCCGCCCTGGCACAGCCCTCGTATCAAGCCGAGGACCGCGCGCCGCTCTCGGACATCGTCCTGGTGGTCGAGGACAAAAGCGCCAGCCAATCGCTGGGTGCGCGTTTGGGAGTGACCGAGGACGCGGCGGGATCGCTGATCACCGACCTGAGAACACGCCAGAACACCGAAGTGCGCCGCATCACCGTCGGCGATGGTGAGGGCGACACCGGAACGCTGCTCATGTCGGCCGTCTCCGATGCGCTGGCCGAAGAACCGCGCGGACGGATCGCCGGGGTGTTCCTGTTGAGCGATGGGCGTTTGCACGACCTGGAGCGAACCCCGGACCTGCCCGCCCCCATGCATCTGCTGCTGACCGGCAAAGAGACCGATTGGGACCGGCGGCTGATCGTCAAGAACGCACCCGCCTTCGCCATTCTGGGCGAGCCTGTCACGCTGACCCTGCGGGTCGAGGATGAAGGCGCCGCCCCGGACGCCACGGAAACCACCATCGACATTTCCGTGGATGGCGAGGAGCCACAGCAATTCGCCATGCCGATCGGGGAGGATGTGGACCTGCCGATCACCTTGCCGCATGGGGGGCTGAACGTGATCCAGTTCAGCGTGCCCACCGGCGAAGAAGAGCTGACCGACCGAAACAACACGGCGTTGGTGCAAATCAACGGCGTGCGCGATCGGCTGCGCGTGCTGCTGGTCTCGGGCGAGCCGCATGCAGGGGGGCGCACCTGGCGCAACCTGTTGAAATCCGACAGCTCTGTGGATCTCGTGCATTTCACCATCCTGCGCCCGCCTGAAAAGCAGGATGGCGTGCCGGTTTCCGAACTTTCGCTGATCGCCTTCCCGACCCGCGAGCTGTTTCTCGAAAAGATCGAGGATTTCGACCTCATCATCTTTGACCGCTACAAGCGGCGGGGCATTCTGCCGGCGATCTATCTGGACAACGTGCGCAGCTATGTCGAAGGCGGTGGTGCGGTTCTCGTGGCCGCAGGGCCGGATTTCGCAAGCGCCGACAGTATCTACCGTTCACCCTTGGCCGACATCATCCCGGCAGAGCCGACGGCCAGGGTGTTCGAACGCGGCTACCAGCCCGAGATCACCGAGCTGGGAGACCGCCATCCCGTCACAGCCGGCCTGTCCGGGACCGAAAGCTGGGGTCGCTGGATGCGCCAGATCGATGTCGATCCGATTGCGGGCGATGTCCTGATGAGCGGGATCGACGACAGGCCGCTTCTGGTTCTGGACCGTGTCGGGGAAGGTCGCGTCTCGTTGATCGCGTCGGATCATGCATGGCTTTGGTCGCGCGGATTCGAGAACGGCGGCCCGCAGCTCGATCTTCTGCGGCGGCTGGCACACTGGATGATGAAAGAACCCGAGCTTGAGGAAGAGGCGCTTTGGGCCGAACCCACCGGACAGACAATGCGCATCATCCGACGCACTCTGGAGGACAGCATCGGCGCGGTCACGATCATCCGCCCCGATGGCACGGAAGAAGAGATCACGCTGGACGAAGTGTCACCAGGCCGGTTCGAAGCGCTCTATACCGGGGCCGAGATCGGGCTCTATCGCCTGTCGGAAGGCGATCAGGACGCCGTTGTGGGCCTGGGGCCAGCCGCGCCAAGGGAATTCGAGCAGACGATTGCCAGCGGCGACGCGCTCGAACCGGCAATCGACGCCACCAATGGCGGCGTGCGCCGGTTGGAAGAGGGCCTGCCCGGCATCCGCGCCGTCGGCGAAGGCCGCCCCGCCGCGGGGCGCGGCTGGCTTGGCATCACACCTCGAGAGGCATATGAAACGCTGGATGTGACGCAGACACCGATGCTGCCGGGATGGCTGGTGTTGCTTCTGGCCTCTGGCCTGATCCTGGGTGCATGGCTGCGCGAAGGGCGGCGCACCTGACTGTCGGGAGATCGATGGGCCGGCGCAGGGCAGTCGTGACCGTTCACGACGCCCGCGCCGGACCGGGCATCAACTGCCCAATTTTTCGTCCAGGATGTCCCGGAACTCGTCATAGCTCATGTTCGAATAGGTTTCTCCGTCGATGACGAAGGACGGGGTCGAGGTGATCCCGTGTTCCTCGGCATTCACCTGGTACCATTCGATCAGGCCACGGGCCTTTTCGTTGTTGCTCAGGCATGCTTCGAGCTGGTCACTTTCGAGCCCGGCAATACGGCCGATCTTGCGCAACTCCTCGGCGATGGCGGCTTCGGAACCGGCACGGGACCAGGTGTCCTGCGTGTCATAGATCATGTCCGTGATGCCGAAGAACCGGTCCTCACCGCCACAGCGGGCCACAAGCGATCCCCAGAGACCGTACTTGTCGAAATACACCTCGCGGTAGGTGAACTTGACCTTCCCGGTGTCGATGTAATCCCGCTTGATGTCCTCGAACACGCCGTCGTGAAAGGTCGCGCAATGCGGGCAGGTGTAGGACGCGTATTCGATCATCTCGACCGGCGCATCCTCGGCTCCGAGCACCATTTCCTGGATCGTCGCATCGGCGGCCTCGCCGCTCGCGGCCTCCTGCGCGTTCGCGGCACCGGGCAGGGTCATGGCCTGTCCGGTCTCGGTCGGCGCTGTGCCCGTTCCGGCCACCCACCAGCCAGCCCCCGCCACGAGGGCGGTTGCCAGTGCAATCGTCGTAAACCGTTGCTTCATTGCGAAACCCTTTGCTTTTTTGGTCCTGGACCTGACCTAGGTCCTGTTTTGCGTTTTGGAATAGACGTTCGTGGCCAGACGCTCCAGCGCTGCGCGCAAACCGTCATCGCGAACGCCATCCGCCATGTCCTGCGCCTCTGGCAGGATCTGCGGCGGTGTTTTTGTCCGGGCTTGATCGGGGCGGTGATCAAAGCTCACCTGACCTTCGGAAAAGCCCGTCGACGCGGTCTGTGTGACGCGGACACGCGAAATCGCGTTATAGCCATAGACAGCGTTCACCTTGTCGCGCAGTTTTTCCTTCTGCATTTCCAGCATCGGCGCATGCGCCCCCGTGGTCAGAAGAGTCAACGTGGCGCCAAAGCCGCTGCGGCCGTACTTGACCTCGACAGGACGGCTGATCGCTGCGATATCCTCGCCCACGATTTCGGTCCAATGCGTCAAAAGCCGCGATTGCGCAAAGCCACGCGTCTCGGACGTCTTGCGGATCTGCGTCTGCAAAAGGCTCGATGTGCGTTTGAAGCCCTTGGTATACCCGGCGCGCGGCGGCATGTTTGACTCCCTTGTCCGAACGCTATTCTAGTGGTCCGATGCCACAGCAACCAGCCCGTAAATGAGACCCGAAATCAAAGGTATGTCAAACTTGCGTGATGCGCCCGACCCGTCCCTCTTGTTGGAGTGGTATGACCGGCACGCCCGCGCGATGCCGTGGCGTGTTGGCCCGGCAGCGCGCGCGCAAGGCGTGCGCCCCGACCCCTACCGTGTCTGGATGTCCGAGATCATGCTGCAACAGACAACCGTGGCCGCTGTCAAAAGCTATTTCGAGTCCTTCACGATGCGTTGGCCTACGGTGAGCGATCTGGCACAGGCCGAGGATCAAGACGTCATGGCCGCCTGGGCGGGGCTCGGATATTATGCCCGTGCCCGCAACCTTCTCAAATGCGCCCGCGTGGTGCATTCCGAGCATGACGGCAAGTTTCCCGAAACCTATGACGGGCTGATCGCGCTGCCGGGCATCGGACCCTACACCGCCGCCGCGATTGCCGCCATTGCGTTCGACCAGCCTGCGACGGTGCTGGATGGCAACGTGGAGCGCGTCATGGCACGGCTCCATGACGAACACACACCGCTGCCCGCGGCAAAGCCCATCCTGATGGACCATGCCTCCGCCCTGACTCCGAGCGACCGGCCCGGATGCTATGCACAGGCCGTGATGGACCTGGGCGCCACGCTCTGCACCCCGCGCAATCCCGCCTGCGGGCTGTGCCCTTGGCGGCGGGCCTGTGCGGCCTGGGATGCGGGAACGGCGCAGGACCTGCCCAGGAAAGCCCCCAAGAAGCGCAAACCGATACGATGCGGTATCGCCTATCTTGCCCGCCGGGTGGATGGTGCGTGGCTGCTGGAACAACGCCCCGACAGCGGGCTGCTGGGCGGCATGCTGGGCTGGCCGGGCAGCGACTGGGGCGATGCGCCGGCCGAGGACCCGCCAATCCACGCGGAATGGCGCACCCTGCCCACCGAGGCGCGCCACACCTTCACGCATTTTCACCTGCGCCTGACCGTCAAGACCGCGCTGGTGCCGATGGACCGCAAGCCCGCGCGAGGCCATTTCGTCGAGGCGGATGCGTTCGACCCCTCGGATCTTCCGACAGTGATGCGCAAGGCCCACGCGCTGACCACCGGATCCTGACGCCGCGCAACGTCAGGCTTGGATAACCCTGACCTGCCCTGCTAGTTTGACACCACGACCAGGAGCCGGGAACCCCATGACCGAAAGCAGCTTGCACAGCCAAACCGCGCGCCTGCCTTTGCGGGCGGCTCTGCCGTTCTGGCTCTCGCTTCTCATGATCCCCCTTGTCCTGTCTGGCGCCATCATTGGGGGGCCTTGGGTGCTCGTACCGATCCTCGCCACATGGGGTGTCTTCGCGACGCTCGATGCAGCGCTGGGGCTGAACACCGACAACATGGACGCGCAGACGAAAGACAGTGCCCTGGTCTGGCACCGGGCCATAACGCTGGTCTGGCCACCGCTGCAATTCCTGATGATCTTCGGCCTGATCTGGTACATCCCGCGTGCGGGGCATCTGGGCGCCCTGGAGATCTATTTGATCACCGTCGGCATGGGAATCCTGTCCGGCAGCGTCGGCATCGTCTACGCGCACGAACTGATGCACCAACGCAATCGCCTGGAACGCTGGCTCGGGGATCTGTTGATGACGATGGCGCTTTACGGGCATTTCCGGTCGGAACATCTGCTGGTGCATCACCGGTATGTCGGCACGCCGCGCGATCCGGTCACGGCGCGCTACAACGAAAGTTTTTGGCGTTTCTACCCGCGCGTGCTGCGCAGTTGCCTGCGCTCTGCCTTTCGCGCCGAACGCGACAAGCTGGCCCGCAAGGGGCTGGAATGGTGGCACCGCAGCAACCCGTTCTGGCGCTACGGCGCGCTGCAACTGGGATTCCTGGCACTGGCCTTTGCGATAAGCGGATGGATGGGGGTGCTCATTTTCGTGTTGCAGGCAGCGTCGGCGATCTTCCAGCTTGAGCTGGTGAATTACGTCGAACATTACGGGCTGACACGGAAACACCTGGGCAATGGCAAGTACGAACACGTCAAACCGCGTCACAGCTGGAACGCGTCACACACCGCGTCAAACTGGTTTCTAATCAACCTGCAACGGCATTCCGATCACCATTACAAGCCAGACCGCCGCTTTCCGCTGTTGCAGACCTATGCCGAGGACGCGGCCCCGCAACTGCCATATGGCTACCCGGTGATGACCTTTTTCGCGCTATTCCCGCGCAAATGGCGGGCGATGATGAACCCGCGCGTCAAGGCGTGGCGGGCGCGGTATTACCCCGAGATCGCGGATTGGTCTGCGTATGACAAGGCCCGGCACGGGATGTGATCCGCGGCCGGGCCAGGGTTTTTCCAAAGGTCAGCGCGCTCCTGTCAAAAAAGCGCGGATCGCCTACATCTCGGCGAGCAGCGCCTCACCGCTCGAAACCTCGCAAACGCCGGGGCTTTCCTCGACATGCAGCTTGGTGACCTTGCCATCCTCGACCAGCATCGCATAGCGCTTGGACCGCGAGATCAGGCCGGCAGGCGGTGCGTCGAAATCCAGGCCAAGCGCCTTTGTAAACGCGCTTTGTGCATCCCCGAGCATGGTGATCCCGGCCTCGGTAGCCCCCGTCGCCTCGCCCCAGGCCTGCATGACGAACGGGTCGTTCACGGACACGCAGATGATCTCGTCCACACCCTTTTCGGTGAACTGATCCTTGGTCCGCACGAAACTGGGCACATGCGCGGCATGGCAGGTCGGCGTGAACGCGCCCGGAACGGCAAAGACCACAAGTTTCTTGCCTTTGGCATGCGCCGCCAAATCCACGGCTTCGGGGCCATCGGCCCCCATCTTGACCAATGTGGCGTCTGGCAACGTGTCACCTTGTGCGATTGTCATGGATCGTCCCTCGCTGTTGAATTGCAATTCTCGTGATCTGCCATATAGGGTCTCGCGGAACGACACCAACGGAAGTTTCAAAAAAGGTGGAGGCGATGGCTCATGTAATCATTGTGGGCGCAGGTCAAGCCGGCGCCTCTTGCGCGGCACGGCTGCGGTCCAAAGGGTTCGAGGGCCGGATCACCCTGATCGGAGAAGAGCCGGTCCCGCCCTATCAACGCCCGCCCCTGTCAAAGGCCTATCTTCTTGGCGACATGCAGCGCGAACGTCTCTACCTGCGTCCCGAGAGCTTTTATGTCGAGCAGGGTATCACCCTGAAGCTGGGCGCGCCGGTTCGCGATATCGACCCCGCCGCGCAGACGGTGCGAGTCGGCGGTGAAACGCTGCACTATGATGAACTGGTCCTGACGACCGGATCGAGGCCGCGCCGCCTGCCGGCTGCGATCGGCGGCGATCTGGACGGCGTGATGGTGGTGCGCGGCCTGCACGATGTTGACACGATGGCCCCCCGCTTTGCCGCCGATGCGCGTGTGCTGATCGTCGGCGGTGGCTATATCGGACTCGAGGCGGCGGCGGTCGCGGCCAAGAGGGGCATGCGTGTGACCCTCGTGGAAATGGCCGACCGCATCCTGCAGCGCGTCGCGGCGCCCGAAACCTCGGCGTTCTTTCGCGACCTGCATGCGCGACACGGTGTCGACCTGCGCGAAGGCGTCGCCCTCGACTATCTGACAGGCGAGAACGGCCATGTGACCGGTGCCGTCCTGGGCAATGGCGACAGCATCGACGTGGACTTCGTTCTGGTCGGCGTTGGCATCGCCCCCGACACGGCCCTGGCCGAGACAGCGGGCCTGCGGCTCGACAATGGCATCGCCACCGATACGCATGGCCGCACGTCGGACCCGCACATCTGGGCGGCGGGGGATTGCACGTCCTTCCCGTGGCGCGGCCAGCAGCTGCGGCTCGAAAGCGTCGGCAACGCGATCGATCAGGCCGAATGCGTCGCCGACAATATCCTTGGGCTGGATCGCGGCTATGATGCAAAGCCCTGGTTCTGGTCCGACCAATACGATGTGAAGCTGCAAATCGCCGGGCTGAACACCGGCTATGACCGCGTCGTGGTGCGCAAAGGCGATGGGTCCGGCCTGTCGCACTGGTATTATGCCAATGACCGGCTCTTGGCGATTGACGCGATGAACGATCCACGCGCCTACATGGTCGGCAAGCGCCTGATCGAGGCGGGCAAATCCCCCGATGCCGACCTGGTCCGCGACCCCGACACCGATCTCAAGGCACTGCTCAAGCCGTGAGGATCATCGCCGGCACCTATCGCGGCCGACCGCTCGCGACTGTTGGCAAGGGGGATGCCGGGGCCCATTTGCGGCCCACCACTGACCGGGTGCGTGAAAGCCTGTTCAACATGCTGTGCGGGGGCCGCTTTGGCGATCCGTTCGACGGGGCGCATGTGCTCGATCTCTTCGCAGGGACAGGCGCGCTGGGGCTCGAGGCGCTGTCGCGCGGCGCATCCAGCGCGGTGTTCGTCGATGACGGCCGCAAGGCACTGTCGCTGATCAAGGCAAACATCAAGACGCTGGGCTGCCAAGAAACCCGCGTCCTCGGCCGCGACGCGACCCGACTGCCGCCCTGCGACGGGGCGCCGGCAACGCTTGTGTTTCTTGATCCGCCATATGGAAAATCGCTTGGGCAAAAGGCCATAGACGCTGCGGTTGCAGCGGGCTGGCTGGCCGCGGACGCGTTGGTCGTTTGGGAAGAAAACGCGCCGCAAGCCGCCCCCGAAGGCTTTACCTGTCTCGACACGCGGCGCTACGGCGAAACGCATGTGACGGTGTTGCGATTTGGGAAATCCGGCGGCGCGTGATAACCTTGGGGCATGACGATTTACGTCCCGACCGCGCAGGACACAGCCCTGTCAGAACACGCAAAGCCGTTGGAAACGCGCCCACCGTCCGGGAATGGGCCGGTCCTGATTGCAGATTGCGCCACAGCGGTCGCCGGTGAAACGCTTTTGTCCTGCCTCTGGCGCCGCTGGGATCTGGACAGGCTGCAGGAATAGCTTTGCCGGGGTCCCGGATCCTGCCGGCCGTCATCCATCCTCACCAAAGTGTGCCCATCTTCGACAAGTTGCGCCCTGTCGCGGCCTTTGGCGCTGCCTGGCAAAAGCCAATTGCCGCACCGTGGGTCCCCATGTTATTCACAAATCTGAATTTATTTCCCGGAGGAGACATCATGCCATTGCGCCCAACCCGCCGCGCGTTTCTGAAAACCGCCGCTGCCATGCCTGCCTTTGCCCTGCCGGGCGCACAGGCCCTTGCCAATCTTGGTGGACCGGAGGGCGGCAATCCGGGGCATTTCCGCTTCACGCTTGGCGAGGCAAAGATCACTATCCTGTCGGATGGTTATCTTGCCCTGCCAACAGAAGGGTTGGGGGTGAATGCCGATCCTGACAGGGTGCAGGCGTTTCTGGCAGCGCATTACCTGTCGACCGAGACCAATATCTCGCACACCAATCACATCCTGATCGAGATCGGCGACCGCACGGTTCTGGTGGATGTCGGGTCGGGCAACCGTTTCATGGCGACGGCCGGGCGGCTTCTGGTGAATATGGAGGCTGCCGGGATCGCCCCCTCATCGATCACCGATGTGGTCATCACACACGCGCACCCCGATCACATCTGGGGCATTCGTGACGATTTCGACGAGGCGATCTTCCCGGATGCCGCCTATTACCTCGGCGAGACAGAGCATGATTACTGGATGCAGGACGGGCTTGCCACGCAGGTGCCGCAAGAGCTTCAGCAATTTGTCGTGGGCGCGCAAAACTCGATCTCCGTGGACGGCGCGGAGTGGGAGCTGATGTCGGACGGATTCGAGGTGGTGCCCGGCGTGCGGGTGATCGACACGCCCGGCCATACCCCCGGACATATGGCCGTGGTGGTCGAAAGCGGAGGACAGCAGTTGATCGCGCTGGGCGATTCCATGAGCCACGCCTACACCAACTTTGCCCATCCCGAGTGGTACAATGATTTCGACTCGGACGGGGATCAGACCGTTGCCACGCGCAAGCGGCTTCTGGACATGGCGGCCACCGACCGAATGGCGGTGCTGGGCTATCACTTCCCCTTTCCGGGTGTCGGCCACGTGATGCGCGAGGGCGAGACCTACAGCTTTGTGCCGGCGCTCTGGAAGTTCGACTAGAGCCCTGCAGACCGCAGGTTGGCGGCGCGGTGGGACCACAGGATATGGCCCAGCGCGCCCAGCGCCACGACCCCGCCGGCGGCGCCCAGCCATGTCAAATCACCCATGGTTTGCACCGCCCCGCCCAGCGCCGATCCCGCAGCCGTCCCGACATAGATCGCCGCCGCATTGAGCGCCAGGACAACTCCGGCGAGGCTGGGCGCCAATTGCAGCAACCGCACCTGCTGCGGCGCGACGAAAGACCAGCCGAAGGCGGACCAGACAAAGACCAGGGCCAGCAACAGCCCTCCCGAAACGGGCAGACCCGAAAAGGCCGGCATCAGCACGATCTGCCCGAGGCAGAGCAGCACAAGGGATTTGACCGGTCCCAGCCGGTCCGTCAGCACGCCGCCGATCAGGTTGCCCGCCACGGCGCCCGCACCAAAGAGCAGCAGGACAAGGGTGATCCCGTCGCGGCCATAGCCCATCGTCTGCTCCAGCAGCGGCGCAAGATAGGTAAAAAGAACATAGATCGCGCCCAGAAAGCTCGCCGTGAAAAGCACCGCGCCCATCACGACCCCGTCTCTGAGCGCGCGTCCCAGATCGCGCAGCGACACTGGCGTGAAGCGCAGGCCGGCCGGCACCCGCACCCAGACCAGCCCGGCGCCCACAAGCGCAAGTGCCAGCACGATCCAGAACGCCGCGCGCCAGCCGAAGGTGAAGGCGATCCAGCCGCCTGCGGGCACGCCCAACACCTGCGACAGCGTCAGACCGAAATAGAAGGTTGCAATCGCCTTGCCCTGAGCGGTTTTCGGCGCCAACGCCGCCACGACCGCGGCACCCACCGGGGTCACGAGTCCGGCCCCCGCTGCCGCCAGCGCGCGGGAGAGGTAAAGCAGGGTCATGTTCGGCGCCAAAGCCGAAAACAGCGTGCCCAGCGCAAAAAGACCCATCCCGGCCGCGATCACCCGGCGCCGCCCGATCCGCCCGGTGATGGACACCAGCAGCGGCGACAGGACCGCGTAAGCCAGCGCGTAGACCGTCAACGCGCCCCCGGCGGCGGCGGTGCTGATTCCGAGGTCGGAGGCCAGGAGCGGCACCATGCCGATAACCACGAAGGCGCCCATGCCGATGACGAAGTTGCACCCGGAAAGCAGGGCGATCAGGCCTGTCGGCGGCCGGCTCGGATCGGTTTCGATGGTCACCCGGTCAGCCGTCGCGCGGGGCCGCGGCGCGGCTCAGACGGTCGTTGATGGCGATGCCCAGCCCTTCATGCGGGATCGGGGAGACGGCGATCGCCTCGCCGCCTCTGGCATCGAGACGGTGCAGATAGTCAAACAGGTTCGATGCCGCTTCGACAAGATCCTCGTCCGCGGACAGGTTGAGGTCGCAGTCCACCTCGCCGAAACCCAGCCGCATCTCGCCCGTCTGCCAGTCTGTTGCGTTCAGGCGGACACGTGCTGTCGGCGCATAATGCGACATGAGCTGGCCGGGGGCGGAAATCGCCTCAGCCTTGTGCCGCACGGCAATGTTGCGGCCCAGCGTTTTCGCCAGCTCGGCCTCCGTGATCCCGCCGGGACGCAAAAGAACCGGTTTGTCGAGCAATCCGATGATGGTGGATTCAACCCCCACCTCGGACGCACCACCGTCGAGCACCGCGTCGAGCCTGCCCCCAAGGCTGTCGAGGACATGGGACGGTTGCGTGGGGCTGATCTGCCCGGACCGATTCGCCGATGGGGCGGCAACGCCCCGGCCAAGCGCCCCCAGGATCGCCTGCGCGGCGGGATGGCCAGGCAGCCGCACAGCGATCGTGTCGAGCCCCGCCGTCACAAGCGACGAGATCGCACTGCCGGGGTGCTTCTTCAGAACAAGCGTCAGAGGGCCGGGCCAATAGGCCCGCGCCAACGTATCCGCCTCGTCGGTCCAGACAACATGTTGCTTGAGATCCTCCAGTTCCGCGAAATGCACGATCAACGGGTTAAAGCTGGGCCGTCCCTTCGCCTCGAAGATCCGGGCCACCGCCCTGTCGTTGGTGGCATCCGCGCCGAGGCCATAGACAGTCTCGGTCGGAAAGGCGACAAGGCGGCCGGCGCGCAGCATGGCGGCTGCGATGTGATGGCCCGCATCGGTATCGGGCAGGCGTTCGGGCGGGGTTTGGTTCATGCGATTTGACGCCGCGTTTTTGTTGATGGGGGGGTCCGCATTCGTCAGGATATTACCAAGGGCTGACGATTGCTTATCGCTCCGGCACACGATTGCCAAGCCGCAGAACGACCGGCCCCAACCCAACAAGAGGTGTTCATGACCTATCGTGCCCCCGTTTCCGAATTCCGTTTCCTGTTCGATCACGTGGTCGGGTTTGGCCAGGTCGCCGCGACTGACCGCTTTGCAGAAGCCACCCCGGACACTGTCGAGGCGGTGCTGACCGAGGCCGGCAAGCTGTGCGAGGACGTGCTGTCGCCATTGCAACGGGCCGGGGATCTGCACCCGGCGACGCTTGAGAACGGCATTGTGCGGACGCCGCCCGGGTTCGACGACGGGTTCCGGGCAATCGCCGAGGGCGGCTGGATCGCGATCGCCGCCGATCCCGATTTTGGCGGCACCGGTCTGCCGATGACGATGGCCACCGCCGTGAACGAGATGATGAGCGCCGCCTGCCTGTCGATCCAATTGGCCCCGCTGATGACGCAGGGGCAGATCGAGGCGCTGGAAAACCACGCGAGCGATGCACTCAAGGCCCTGTACCTGCCCAAGCTGATCTCGGGCGAATGGATGGGCACGATGAACCTGACCGAACCGCAGGCAGGCAGCGACGTGGGCGCGCTGACCACCAAGGCAGAGCCGAATGATGATGGCACCTATGCGATCACGGGTCAGAAAATCTACATCTCCTGGGGCGACAACGACTTCACGGAAAACGTCTGTCATCTCGTTCTGGCGCGTCTTCCCGACGCGGTGCCCGGCACCAAGGGAATCAGTCTGTTTCTGGTGCCCAAGCGTCTCCCGGACGCCGATGGCAAACCCGGCGCGGCCAACGATCTTCGGGTGGTCAGCCTCGAACACAAGATGGGCCTGCATGGCAGCCCGACCGCGGTGATGGAATACGCCGGCGCAACCGGCTGGCGTGTCGGCGAGGAACACGATGGCATGCGCGCCATGTTCACCATGATGAACAATGCCCGTCTTGGGGTTGGCGTGCAGGGGGTCGGCGTCGCCGACGGAGCCTATCAGCACGCGCTCGCCTATGCCGAGGGACGCCAGCAAGGCCGGACAGAGAATGGCACCATCATCGACCACGCCGATGTGCGCCGGATGCTGGCCACCATGAAGGCCGACACCTTTGCCGCCCGCGCCATCGCGCTGGCCAATGCCGTCGCGGTCGACATGGAAACGGCCACGGGCCATGATGACTGGGCCGCGCGCGCGGCGCTTCTGACACCGATCACAAAGGTGTTCGGCACGGAGACGGGGATCGAGGTGGCACAGACCGGCGTGCAGGTGCATGGCGGCATGGGCTTTGTCGAGGAAACGGGTGCCGCGCAGTATTCCCGCGACGTGCGCGTGACCGCGATCTATGAAGGCACCAACGGCATCCAGTCGATGGACCTTGTGGGCCGCAAGCTGATGGACGGCGGCGAGGCGGCGTATAGCCTGCTCGACGAAATGGAGGCCGAGGCCGAGGCGGCGCGCGCCGACCTGCCCGAACTGGCCGAACCCGTCTGGCAGGCCTGCGAGACGTTGCGCGAAACGACCGAATGGATGGTGGCGCAGGGCGCGCAGGATCGCTTTGCCGGATCGGGACCCTACCTGCGCGGCTTTGCCCGCGTGCTGGGCGGTCACTTTCATCTCAAGGCCGCGCGCGCCGACCGGGATGGCACACATGAACGCCTTGCCAAGTTCTATATTCACCGGCTTTTGCCAGAACACATTGGCCTGCTGGCCCATGCGCGGCAGGGGGCCGAGGCGCTGTATGCCCTGAGCATGGACGACCTGGCGGCATGAAGGACAGGTTGACCCCGAGCGCGGGCGGTATCCGATACCCCTGGGATGCCCCGCCGGAAGAGGGCGGCGCCACGCAGGTGGCCGACGGTGTCCTCTGGTGTCGTTTGCCCCTTCCGATGAAGCTGGACCACGTCAATGTCTATGCATTGGATGAGGGCGACAGCTGGACACTTGTCGATACCGGCTTCGCGTCCAGACGCGGCCGCGCGCTCTGGGCGCGGTTGATCGGCGGGCCGCTGGGCGGCAAACCGATACACCGCGTGATCGTCACGCATCACCACCCCGATCACATCGGGCTGGCGGGCTGGTTCCAATCCGAACACGGCGCCGATCTGATCACGACCCGCACGGCGTGGCTCATGGCGCGGATGCTTCAACTCGATGAACAAGCCACACCCAGTGCCGAAACACTCGCGTTCTGGCAGCGCTGCGGCATGCAGCCGGAGATCCTCGAAAAACGCCGGACGGAGCGTCCGTTCAACCTTGCCGATTGCGTGATGCCCCTGCCGCTCGGCTATACCCGTATCCGGCAGGGCGACATGATCACGGCAGGTGGGCGCACCTGGGCTGTGCATATCGGCAATGGCCACGCGCCCGAACATGCCACGCTGTGGTCGCGCGACGACAACCTGGTTCTTGCCGGGGATCAGATCCTGCCATCGATCAGCTCGAATATCGGGGTCTACGCCACCGAACCCGAGGCCGATCCCGTTGCGGACTGGCTCGAGGCCTGCGAACGCCTGTCCACGATCGCGCGGGAGGATCATCTGGTTCTGGGCGGTCACAAGCTGCCCTTCACCGGTGTGCCGCTGCGGCTGCATCAACTGATCGAGAACCACCATGGCGCGCTACGGCGGCTCGAGGCGCATCTTGCCACGCCGCGAACCGCAGGAGAATGCTTTGCACCGCTTTTCAAGCGCAAGATCGGGGAGGGCGAATACGGGCTCGCCCTTGTCGAGGCGGTGGCCCACTGCCTTCACCTCTGGCACGCGGGACGTGCGACACGCACGCTGGACGACCGGGGCGCCTGGCGTTTTCACGTATCGGGATGACCCTGTGTCGGGGCTACCGCGTCAGGCGCGGCCACCCTCCGAGGACAGCGCCAGGGGCGAAACGCCAAGCGTGCCCAGTGCGGCCTCCCATTTGTCGACGTCGGCCCGGTCAAACACGATCTCGCGGCTTGCGTCGCAGATCAGCCAGCCGTTCTGCATGATTTCTTCCTCAAGCTGCCCCGGCCCCCAACCGGCATAGCCCAACACGATCAGCCGTTTTTCCGGCCCGCCACCGCTGGCAATGTTTTCCAGCACATCGAGCGTTGCGGTCATGGCAAAATCGTCATCGACGAAAAGTGTTGTCATCTCGGACTCGAAATCCGTCGAATGCAGGACAAACCCGCGACCAAGCTCCACCGGGCCGCCAAAATGCACGTTGATGCCTGTCAGATCCGCGGTGTTCTCGATCGACAACTGGTCGATCAACGCCTGAAAACTCACATCGGCCGAGGGTTTGTTCACAATGAGCCCCATCGATCCATCCTCGGAATGGGCGCAGACATAGATCAGGCTATGCTCGAACCGCGGGTCGGGCATCCCGGGCATCGCGATCAGCAGGCGACCTGTCAGGTCGGTCATGGGTTCGGGTCCAGTCACCTCCCAAACATGGACAGCCCCTTGCGGGGTTGCAAGGGCACACGGGCGGGGATGCATCACTGGATCGCCTGTTTGTGACTTTTCTTTGAGACCGAAAACCGCCATCACCTTGGATATGATGCAATTTCGCTTTGTCCTTTCTGTCCTGGCCCTGTCGCTTGGCCTTGTCTCCGGATCCTCGATTTCGGCCAGCGACACCACCGGCGTGTCCAGGGTCGAACTGCGCCCGGGGTGGCGCATGGACGACGGGACCCATATGGCCGCGCTGCACATCGTGCTGGACCCGGGATGGAAGACCTACTGGCGCGCGCCCGGCGATGCCGGCATTCCGCCGCAGCTCGATTGGCACGACTCGCGCAATATCGCCTCTGTCACCCCGATCTGGCCCAGCCCGGTGGTGTTCTTCGAACAGGGCATGCGGTCAATCGGCTATCTGCGCGAGGTGATCATCCCCCTGCGCCTGACACCCGATACCGCAGACGCCGGCATGGTGCTGGAGGGCAACCTGCAGATCGGCATCTGCAAGGACATTTGCATCCCCGCCTCACTCAGCTTTGCCGCGGCTTTGCCAGCCACGCAGGCCCGCCCCGATCCCGTGATCGCCGCAGCCCTGGCCGACATGCCCTACACGGCGCAAGAGGCCGGGGTGCGCGCCGTGAGCTGCCGGATCGAGCCGGGCGCGAACGGCGGGCTCGTCCTGCACACGCGGATCGACATGCCCTCTGCCGGCGGCACCGAATACGTGGTGGTCGAGGCGGGCAATCCGCATGTCTGGGTGGCCGAACCCGACAGCATGCGGGACGCCGATGCGCTACATGCCAGCACGCGGCTGCTGCATGTCGAGGGCAAAAGCTTTGCGCTGGACCGCTCGAAGCTGCGGTTCACCGTGATCGGCGACAGACGCGCCGTCGATATTCGCGGCTGCACGCCCTGATCACACGGCCGCGTTGCGCCGTCGCGAGAGACCCAGCGCAATGATCGCCAAAACGTAGACAGCCAAACAGATCAGCGCCGCGCCAAGGACAAAAAGCCCAAGGATCGTGCCCAGTGCAATCTCACCGCCCAGCGCCTTGCCCGCCAACGCGGCACTCAGCGTGGCGGGAAGTCCGCCGGTCAGGGCAAAAGCCCCCATGGTGGCCGCCAGCCAGCCGACGATCAACACACCGGCCAATCCGATTGCGGCCCGAACACCGGGGCGGCGGAATCTCAAACCGCGCCGCGCAGAGCGGGCAAGACGGCCGATATCGCTCTGGATCGCGACAAGGGACGGCACGATCAGCAGAACGAGGAACATCCCGAAGCCCAGCCCGTAGACCAGCGTGATCACCGTCGGTTTGAGGAACTGCGCCTGGCTCGATTGTTCATAAAGCAGCGGGATCAATCCCAGGACCGTGGTTGCCGTGGTCAGGAACACCGGCCGCAGCCTGTCGGCCGCACCGTCGATGATCGATGGCACAAGCCCGCGATCTTGCGCCTGTTCGTCGATGGTAGTAACCAGAACGATGGAGTCGTTGATGATGATCCCGGTCATCCCGAGCAGGCCGACAACCGTGAACATGCTCAATGGCACATCCCATTGCGCATGGCCGTAGATCGTACCGACCAGCCCGAACGGGATCACCGCCATGACAACCATGGGCCGCGTCCAGCTTGCGAACACCCACGACAGCACGAGGTAGATTGCCAGCAGTGACAGGATCAGACCGGTGCGCGCATCATTGAGGAATTCCCCCTCCTGCTCGCTCAGACCGGACAGGCGGTAGTCGACCTGCCGTTCGCTGGCAATGGTGGGCAGGATCTCGGTTTCGAGCGCCAGCATGATGTCATTGGCGCGGGCCGGATCGTCTTCGGAAATATCGCCCGTGACGGAAATCAGGCGAATCCCGTTTTCGCGCCGGACGGTGGAAAACCCGGTCCGCCGCTCCACGCTGACGATATCGGCAAGCTGGACATATGCGCCGCCCGGGGTCCGCATCTGCGTGCGTTCAAGGAAATCCGCGGTCAATTCACCGGTGGGCAGTTCCACCCGGATCTCGGCGCTGCGCGGGCCGTCGGGATAGGTGGCCGCCTCGATCCCGCCAAGTCGCGCGCGCAGCACCCGGCCCAGGCCGTCGATGGTAAAGCCCAGCGCCTTTCCCTGCGGCGTCAGTTCGAGGATCAGCTCTTGCTTGTCATAGGCCAGGTTGTCCTCGACCGCCGAGACCTCCGGGTAAGGCAACAGCGCTTTCTTGAGGTCTTCTGACGCTGCCTTCAGCGTCTCGGCATTCGCCCCGTAAAACTGCACATCAAGCGAATCGCTGGCCGGTCCGCTGCCCCAGCTGCGAAAGCTGATCGTCTCGACCAGAGGATGGCGCGGTACGCTGTCTTCCAGTTCGCTCACGAAAGCGCGGCTGGAGAAGGGCCGCAGGTCGGCATCGATCATCTCGATGGAAATACCGCCCAACTGGTCGGCATCCTTGGTGTCCGCACCCGAGATTCCGCGACCCGCATTGCCGCCGACCTCGGCGATGACATAGTCGATCGGGTTGACGCCATGTTCATCTTCGAAGGACTGCGCCACGTCCTCGACCGAGCGTTGGAAGATGCGCATCATTTCGAACGTATCCGCGCGGGTGGCGCCCGGTGCCATTGCGAAATTGCCGGTGACAGAGCTTTGTTCGGGCGAGTTGAAGAACCGCCACTGAACATCGCCCAGGATAAACAGCGCCGCCTGTGAGGCCAGGAGCAGAACCGCCCCGGCCAGGACCGCGTAGCGCGCCTGGATCACCCGCGCCATAAAGGGACGGAACAGGGTTTCCCGCACCCAGCGGAAGCCCCTGTTCACCACGCGCGACGGCATGTCGTACCAGTGTTCCTTCGCGCTATGGGCAATCGCGTGGGCCATGTGGTTGGGCAGGATCAGGAAACACTCGATCAAAGACGCCGTCAGCACCGCGATCACCGTGAAGGGAATGTCCGAGATCAGGTCCCCGAACCGCCCGCCGATGATGACAAGGCCATAAAAGGCAATGATCGTCGTCAAGGTGGCAGAAAACACCGGCAATGCCATTCGCTGCGCCGCGCGTTCTGCTGCCTCGATCGGGGTCAGACCAGTGCGCGCTAGGTGATCGGCGTGTTCGCCGACCACGATGGCATCATCGACAACGATCCCCAGCGTGATGATCAGGGCAAACAGCGAGATCATGTTGATCGTGATCCCCGCCATGTACATCAGCGCGATCGCCGCCAGCAGCGCAGCGGGAATCCCGGCCGCCACCCAGAACGCGGTGCGCACATTCAGGAAAAGAAAGAGCAGCATCAAAACCAGCGCCAGGCCGGTCAGCGCATTGTCGGTCAGGATATCCAGCCGCCCCGAGATCAGCTCCGCCCGCGTGCGGATCAGGTCGACGCTCACACCCTCGGGCAGCGACGCCTCGAACTCGGCGGCCACCTCCTCGACCCTGCGCTGAATGGCGATGGCATCGCCCTGTGCGCTGCGATCCACTCGGATCGAGATGGCGGGATCCTCGCCCACGAAATAGCTGCGTTCGCGGTCTATCCCTTCGATCAGGATGGTGGCCACATCGCCGACACTCAGGGTCGATCCGTCCGGGTTGGATCGCAGAACGATATCGGCAATCTGGTCCGCGCTGCGCTTTTCGACACCGGTGCGCACCCGCGTGTTCGCGGTGCCGACATCGCCAGCCGGATCGGTATCGACCTCCTGCGCGATGGCTTCGGCAATCTCGGCCATCGTGATGTCAAAGGCGATCAGGTTGGCCGACGGCACCTCGACCACGGTGCGCGGCGCCGAAAGCCCCCGGATCGTGGTCCGCGTGACCCCTTCGGCAAAAAGCCGCGTGCTCAGCTCATCGGCAAAGCGGGCAAGCTGATCCACGCCAACCGGCCCGGTGATCACCAGGTCTGTCACCCGGTCGCGCCAGCCGCCGCGCCGGACCACCGGGTCTTCGGCATCGGCGGGCAAGGTTGTCACCCCGTCGATCGCCTGCTGGACATCGTCAGCCGCGCGCGACATGTCCCAATCGGGTTCGAATTCGAGCCGGATGCTCGCCCGCCCCTCGCGCGAGGACGCTTGCGAACTTTCGACGCCCTCGACCGCCAGAACCGCGGGTTCCAGCACCTGCACGATGCCCCGGTCGACATCCTCGGCGCCTGCGCCCTCCCAGACGACGGACACATCCACGTCATCGACCACGACATCGGGAAAGAACTGCGCCCGCATGTTCGGGATCGAAAACGCGCCTGCCGCGATCAGGATGACCAGCAGCAGGTTGGCCACCGTCCGGTGGCGCACGAAATAGCTCAGGATCCCGCTGGCCCGTCCGGGAAGCGCGCGTGCCATCGGTTACCCTCCCATCCGGGATTCGATCCGCTGGACCACCCGCGCCGGGACACTGCCTTGCGACAACTGGTCAAGGAGGCGCTGCCGGGCCGCCTCGGGCATACCCGTGTTGGCCTGCACAAAGGCAGTCAGCCGCGCGCGCCGTTCCTCGGTCAACTCGACCATGTCGGGAGACTCGGTTTCCGCCGTACCGTTTTGGCGCAGGGGCCGCACCTTGATGCCCGCCCCCAGAAGCGGCGTGCGTTCCGCCACGACCTCGCGCCCGCGCAGGTTCTCTGCCCGGACCAGCACATCATCGCCCTGTCGCCGCAACAAATCGACCGAAACAACGTCCAGCCGGTCTTCCTCGGCCAGCACGAGCACCTCGCCCGCGGCATTCAACGCTGTGGCCGGAAGCCGCGCCACCCGGTCGAGCGCTGGTTCATCAATCTGCACCGTCACGAAATCGCCGGGCCGAAAACCGGCCGCGCTGTCCAAAGTGGCGAACAAAAGACGCCCGGTCTGACCCTCACCCACGGCGGCCCCGGCGCGGATCAACGTGCCTTGCGCGTTCAGGTTCGTGCCAAAGACGTCCAGAACCACACGCACATCGGCGGTCCGAAGCGTGCCGTTTTCGGTCAGAAGGCGCGCGAATTGCTGGGTCGAAAGCCGGAAGGCCACTTCGAGCGCATCTGCATCGATCAGGCGGGCCAATTGTTCGTTGGACGACACCAGCCGCCCCTGCACCACGGAGACATCCGCAAGCGTGCCGGAGAACCCGGCGGTGATCACCGTATCATCCAGCCGCCGCTGCGCCTCGGCCTCGGCAATCCGGGCACGGGACAATCGCGTGGCGGCCTGATCGATCCGCGCTTCGGCCTGCGCGATCGCCTGCCGCAGCGACAGAACCGCTTGCCGCGCCTGCCCTGCTGCCAGTTCGGCCACCTCGACCGCGGCCGCCGTGCCAACGCCACGCTCTTCCAGATCGCGTTGCCGCTGGAACGCGCGGTCCCGCAAGTCGGCCTGATCCTGCGCGGCGGCCAATTCGTCCCGTGCCAGAACCAGCGCGCGCTCTGCCTCGCGCTGTTCGGCCTCGGCATCGACGATGTCGCTTTGCACCCGCTGCAGGACAGACTCCGCATCGGTTGGGTCCAGCCGCGCCAACACCTGGCCTTCTGTCACCGTTCCGCCTTCGACGAACTCGGGCGCGATCTCGATGACCCGCCCCGTGACGGCGGTTCTGATTTCCAGCGTGCGGCGACTTTCGATCTCACCAAAGGCGGTGATGACAGGCGTGATCGTCTCGAACTCGGCCGGAACCACATTCACGGCGAACACCCGTTCGCTTTGTTCGAACGACCGCGGTTCCTGCGCCATACGGTCCTGCACGGCGTCGCGCACCTGCACGCCGGCAAAGGCCAACAGCCCAAGCGTCACAGCCATCAAAAAGAGTCCCGTCAGGCTCCGGCGCAAAAACCGCATCCGCGACAATCCTTGTCCTCAAGTCCCGACCTTACAGATAGTCGGAATTGAATGTTTTCCAATAACACGTCTTGCCCTTACACGGGACGGCGCATCATTTCCGTCGCAAATGTTCATCCAGTCGCGGTAAAATCTCGACAAAGTTACAAGGCCGGTGCCGATAATCCAATTGAAGCCTCAGGATCTCGTCCCACGCATCCTTGCAGGCTCCCGGACTGCCGGGCAGGGCAAAGAGGTAAGTGCCGTTGCACACACCCCCGGTTGCCCGGCTCTGGACCGCGCTGGTGCCGATCTTCTGGAACGACACCATGGTGAACACCGTGCCGAACGCGTCGATCTCCTTGTCATAGACATCCCTGTGCGCCTCGACCGTGACATCCCGCCCGGTCAGACCGGTGCCACCTGTCGAGATCACGACATCGATATCCGGCTGATCGCACCAGGCGCGCAGCTGCTCTGCGATCTGGTCGCGTTCATCCGCTACGATCTTGCGATCCGCCAAGATGTGCCCGGCGCCGTCTATCCGTCCCACAAGCGTGTCTCCGGATCGGTCCTGGTCCAGCGACCGGGTGTCACTGACCGTCAGAACGGCGATGCGGATCGGCAGGAAGTCCTTGCTGTCATCGATACGGGTCATGGCTCAGGCTTTCATGTCCAGGCGCGCGCGCAGGTTCAGAAGATCGGCCCAGGCGTCGCGCTTGGCCGCCGGATTGCGCAACAGGTAGGCGGGGTGAAACATCGGCAGAACGGGCAGGCCCTCGGCTTCGGCCCAGGCGCCACGCAGCCGCGTGATGCCGCGCTTGCCCAGCAGCGCCTGGCAGGGGACGTTGCCCATCAAGACCAGGACATCCGGGTTGGCAAGCGCGATGTGCCGTTTCAAAAACGGCAGCATCATTGCCATTTCATCGGGTTTCGGATCGCGGTTCTGCGGCGGCCGCCAGGGCAGGACGTTGGTGATATAGACCGACTGCGCCCCTGCGCGGTCCCGGCCCAGTTCGATCGCCGCCAGCATCCGGTCCAGCAATTGCCCCGCACGGCCGACGAAGGGCTTGCCCATCCGGTCCTCGTCGCGCCCCGGCGCTTCGCCCACGATCATCACCCGTGCGCCCGCAACCCCGTCGCAAAAGACAAGGTTGCGCGCGCCTTTGCGCAATTCGCAATGCGGGTAATCCGCCATCACGGCCTGCAACCGGGCCAGATCCTGCGCCCCTTGCGCCAAGGTCTCGGCCTCGGTCACCGGGTCGAAGGCCGATGCGGCAGACACCGGCTGTACGGCGGCCTGCGCGCCCTGGGCCACCCCGGCCTTGGGCGGCGGGGCAATCTGTTCAAAACGGTTGATGGGTGTGTCCGAGATCGTCTCGGTCACACCCATTTCAAGCTGCCAGTCCAGCGCGGCGCGGGCCGCGTGCCAGTCGATCTGCGAATCCATGTCCGCAACCTACCCCGCGACCCAAGCCGACAAAAGCACCGATCACGTCCCGTCGCCGGGCACCCGTGCATTACAGCGGCGGGAACTGTCCGGGATAGCGTTTCCAGTTCGGCAGGACGACCGGATGCGCTGCCCCTGTCGGCGCGCCGCGGCGTATCTCCGGCGCATGCGCCTGTGGCGCGCTCCCGCGCGCCCCGCGCATGCAGCCCTGTTCGGCCATCGCCTTGCTGAGCGCGTCGTAATGCCCGCGCGCCGTGGCCAGTTGCGACGACATATCGACACTGATCGGCAGGGCAAAGATCGCGGGCCAGAAGATCAACGAATAGCTGAAGAAAACCGTGTCCGATTGTGCCGCCATGCGTTGCTCTTGCGTCACGTCCTTGACGTATCCCGCCAGCATCACGCGTTCGTCATACAACTCTTGGCAAGTCGCACCGCGATACACGATGCTCGGAATATAGGTTGCCGGCACACGCTGCGCTTGTTCTGCACAGCCACTCAGAAAGAGCCCGCCTCCCAACAGAAGGGCGGCAAAAAAGCTTTTGAATTTCATTATTTCCCCACAGATGTATTGGGACCAGCCGTAAATAGACACCGGCAACGCGTCAACCATAAGGCGAAGTCTTTTTTATTAAACCCCCAACATATAGTGGCCCGGCCAATTCACGCCGCCGCAATCCCGCGTCTTGCTGGACCTGTCCACGCTGCCTATAAGCATCGCAAACAGGGGGCTTTTCAGACGATGTCATTCTCACACCGCCATCTTCTCGGAATAGAAGCCTTGCGCCCGGACGAGATTTCAACCCTGCTCGACCTGTCCGACACCTATGCCGAACGAAACCGCACGCGCACATCCTGCACGGAGGTATTGGCCGGCATGACGCAGATCAACATGTTCTTCGAAAGCTCGACCCGCACACTGGCCAGCTTCGAACTGGCGGGCAAGCGGCTCGGGGCGGGCGTGATGAACATGGCGATGCAGGCGTCCTCGCTGAAAAAGGGGGAAACCCTGATTGACACCGCGCTGACGTTGAACGCGATGCGCCCCGATCTTCTGGTCGTGCGGCACCCCCATTCCGGGGCGGTCGACCTGCTGAGCCAGAAGGTCGATTGCGCTGTTCTGAATGCGGGGGACGGGCGGCACGAACATCCGACGCAGGCGCTGCTTGATGCGCTGACGATCCGCCGCGCCAAAGGGCGGCTGCACCGGCTGTCCATCGCGATTTGCGGAGATATCGCACATAGCCGCGTCGCCCGGTCGAACATCATGCTTCTGGGCAAGATGGAAAACCGCGTGCGCCTTGTCGGTCCGCAGACGCTCATGCCGTCCGGGATCGAAGACTTCGGTGTCGAGGTGTTCGAAGACATGCGTGAAGGGCTGCGCGATGTGGACGTGGTGATGATGCTGCGGCTTCAGAAAGAACGCATGGATGGCGGTTTCATTCCGTCTGAACGCGAATACTACCACCGCTACGGGCTCGATGCCGAAAAGCTGGGCTATGCCAGGGACGATGCCATCGTCATGCATCCCGGCCCGATGAACCGCGGCGTCGAGATTGACGGCACGCTGGCCGACGACATCAACCGGTCGGTGATTCAAGAACAGGTGGAAATGGGCGTCGCCGTGCGTATGGCGGCGATGGACCTACTGGCGCAATCGCTCAGGGACCGGCGCGCGGCGCAGGACGTAAGCGTGATGGCATGAGAACCTCCATGCACATCAAAGGCAGCGAACGCGGCGTGGTGCGGGTGTTTCACATCGACCTGCCCCGCGAAGCGATGGAACGCTTCACCACCCAGGCCGGGACCGGCGAATGGCCCCTGCAATACGCGCTTGGCGCAACCTCCCTCCGCGCCGCCTTTGTCGATGTGATCGACATCCGCGACCTGGGAGAGATGCCGCTGTCGCAATACCTTGCCACGGCGCATGACATCACCGGTTCGGAGTTCGAAAAGATGCGCGCCCAGCTCGACGCGCTCACCGGTTTTGCCCTTGTCCTGCCCTCTCAGGCCTTCAACCAGACGGAACAGGATCTGACCATCTCCAGTCCGCTGCGCTGGATGGGGACCTTCAACGAACCGCAAGCTGCGACCATCGCGGCCCCGATCCACACCGAATCGGCCAAGGGCGTGGGTGGCGGAGCCTCCGCCCCGGCGCCGGGAACGAACACCTCGGTGGTGATTTTGGTGCTTGTGCTCTTTGGTCTCGTCGCAGGTGGCATCATCCTTGCCAAGGTCCTGCTCAACTGAACCGTATTGCCAAAGGCCCGTATGACTGAATTCAAACCCGACAGGTCCACCTATATCCGCGCGCATGCCGTCATGGCCGCCATTGCGATGGCCGCCGGCATGGCCATTCTCTGGCTGCTGGGCAATCCGCATGTCTGGACAGGGGCCGTGGGCGGCCTCTTTGCCGTGGGGCTGCGCGGCTGGTACATGCTGGACGAGGTGATGGAAGAAAGCTGGACCCTCTCCGGCCAAAGCCTCAAGGGCCCCTACGAACGCAAGGCGCGGCTGGACGATATCGTCAAGCTGCGCATCATCGCGGGGTCGGTCCAGGTGATCACCCGCAATGGCGACAAGCACCAGATCAAGTACCAACCCGATCCGCAGGCGGTCCTGAACCGGATCGACGCGGCCCGGCAAAACAAGGCGGCCTGACCCATGACCCTGCTTCTGACCAATGCCCGCCTTGTCGATCCCGAAACCGGGACCGTCGCCCCCGGCGCGCTGCTGTTGCGCAACGGCGTGATCGCCGAACGGTTCGACACTCCCACACCCGACATCGGCACCGACCACGTGCCGCAGGACAACCGGCGCGACGCGCAGGGAAAATGCGTGGCGCCGGGCATCGTCGATATCGGCGTCAAGATCTGCGAACCCGGCGAGCGCCACAAGGAAAGCTATGGCTCTGCCGGTCTGGCCGCGGCGGCAGGCGGGGTGACCACCATCGTGACCCGCCCCGACACGGCCCCGGCCATCGACACACCCGAATCCCTGGAATTTATCCGCCGCCGCGCCAACGAGGCGGCTCCGGTGCATGTCCTGCCAATGGCCGCCCTGACCAAGGGCCGCGAAGGCCGCGAGATGACAGAGATCGGGTTTCTCATGGATGCAGGCGCCGTCGCCTTCACCGATTGCGACAGCGTCGTGCGCGACACCAAGGTTCTGTCGCGCGCCATGACATATGCCCGCGCCCTGGGCGCATTGATCGTCGGCCATCCGCAGGAACCCAACCTCTCGGCAGGCGCCGCCACCACGTCCGGCAAGTTTGCGTCGCTGCGCGGCTTGCCAGCGGTGTCGCCCATGGCAGAACGCATGGGGATCGACCGGGACATCGCGCTGATCGAGATGACAGGCGTGCGCTATCATGCCGACCAGATCACCACGACCCGCGCCCTGCCCGCGCTGGAACGGGCCAAGCGGAACGGCTTCGACGTGACGGCGGGTGTCTCCATGCACCATCTCACGCTCAACGAATATGACGTCGCGGACTACCGCACCTTCTTCAAGGTGAAACCACCCCTGCGGGCCGAGGATGACAGGCACGCGGTGGTCGAAGCCGTCAAATCCGGGCTGATCGACGTCATCGGATCGTTCCACACCCCGCAAGACGAGGAAAGCAAGCGCCTGCCCTTCGAGGAAGCCGCCAGCGGCGCGGTGGGGCTGGAAACCCTGCTGCCGGTGCTGATGCGCCTTTATCATTCCGGCGATCTCGATCTGCCGACGCTCTTTCGCGCCTTGTCGCTGAATCCGGCGCGGCGGCTTGGCCTTGAGTGTGGTCGCCTGGCCAAGGGCGCGCCCGCCGATCTGGTGCTGTTCGATCCGGATAAACCGCTTGTTCTCGACCGGTTCAAGCTTCTTTCCAAATCCAAGAACACCCCCTTTGATGGCGCCCGCTTGCAGGGTAAGGTTCTCGAAACTTTCGTCAGTGGAACCTCAGTCTACCGGAGTCCGTAATGCCTGTATCCGAGTCGAGCCTGCTGATCCTTTTGCTTTGGGCCATCATCGGCTACGCGCTCGGCGCCATCCCCTTCGGATTGATCCTGACCAGGGCATTCGGCCTCGGCAATCTGCGCGAAATCGGATCGGGCAATATCGGCGCGACCAATGTGCTGCGCACCGGAAACAAACCCGCCGCCGCCGCCACCCTGGTGCTCGATGCGGCCAAGGGCGTGGCGGCCGTTCTGCTGGCCCGCGCGTTGGCCGGTGAAGATGCAGCACAGGTCGCGGCCCTTGCGGCGTTCCTGGGCCATTGCTTCCCGGTCTGGCTGGGCTTCAAGGGGGGCAAGGGTGTCGCCACCTTCCTTGGTCTGCTGCTGGGCCTGGCCTGGCCCGTCGGTGTTCTGGCCTGTGCCATCTGGCTGGCCACCGCCGCGATCAGCCGGATTTCCAGCCTGTCGGCGCTTGTCGCGGCCGCCTGGTCACCGCTGATGTGCCTGCTGGTCGGACAGGGCCAGATTTTCCTGCTGACCCTGCTTTTGACGAGCCTGATAATCTGGCGGCACCGGACAAATCTTGCCCGCCTGAAAGACGGCCAGGAACCCCGGATCGGCGGGTCGAGGGGATAACCCGCGCGCCCTGGCGACAGGGCACGTCGCTTTATCAAGGACGCAGGCCCTGTATCATGCCCCTGGCGCGGGGGGGCGTTGCGAAATCGGGTCGCCTTATTCCGCCGCCGCGCGCTTGGGCAAAACCCAGTCGGGGCGCGGGAAATGGCAGGTATACCCCTGGGGGAACCGTTCGAGGTAATCCTGATGCTCGGGTTCCGCTTCCCAGAACTCACCCACGGGCGCCACCTCTGTCACCACCTTGCCGGGCCACAGACCGCTCGCGTTGACATCGGCAATCGTCTCCTCGGCCACCGCCTTTTGCTCCGCATCCACGTAATAGATTGCCGAGCGATAGCTCATCCCCACATCGTTGCCCTGCCGGTTCAGCGTGGTCGGATCGTGGATCTGGAAAAACAGCTCGAGAATCCGGCGATACGAAATCACCTCCGGATCAAACAGGATCTCGATCCCCTCGGCATGTGTTCCGTGGTTGCGATAGGTCGCGTTCGACACATCACCGCCGGTGTACCCAACGCGGGTTTTCTCTACTCCGGGCAGTTTGCGGATCAGATCCTGCATCCCCCAGAAACAGCCGCCTGCCAAAACAGCGCGTTCAGTCATGCCATATCCTCCACTTGGCTCAGGTAAGCGCCATAACCTTCGGCCTCCATGTCGTCCCGATGAATGAAGCGAAGGCTGGCGGAATTGATGCAATAACGCAAACCACCCCTGTCTTGCGGACCATCGGGGAAAACATGCCCCAGATGACTGTCACCATGGGTCGAGCGCACCTCGGTGCGGATCATCCCGTGGGTGGTGTCGCGCAGTTCGGTCACATGCACCGGTGCGATCGGCTTGGTAAAGCTTGGCCAGCCGCACCCGGATTCGAATTTGTCCGCGGATGCGAAAAGCGGCTCGCCGCTGACGATATCGACATAGATGCCGGGGGCCGTGTTATCGAGGTACTCCCCGGTACCCGGCCGTTCCGTTCCATTTTCCTGGGTAACGCGAAACTGCTCCGGACTGAGCGTCGCGATAACGTCAGGGTTCTTCTCATATTTGGCCATCCGCCGCCTCCTGTGCTGTCGCTTTCCCTATAAATGGCGCGCGCTGGCCAGAGTCCAACCCCTGTTGCACCCTTTTCAACCCGTCTCCGCCAGTTGCATCACGGCCCAGCGTGCCGCGTCCGCCACGGCCGCATCCGGATCGTCCACAAGGTCCTGCGCCACCGCCCGGAGCCGGGCGGCCCCCGAATTGCCAATGGCATAAAGCACGTTGCGCACGAACCGGTCGCGCCCGATCCGCTTGATCGGAGAGCCGGAAAACCGTGCCCGGAACGCCGCATCGTCCAACCGCGCCAGTTCGGCCAGCGCCGGTGCCCGCAGGTCGTCGCGGGCATGGTACCGCGCCTCCGCCGCGCGGCTGGCAAACTTGTTCCAAGGACAGACCGCCAGGCAATCGTCACAGCCATAGATGCGATTGCCCATCAGGGGGCGCAATTCTTCATCCACCGGCCCGCGATGTTCGATCGTCAGATAGGAAATGCAGCGCCGCGCATCGAGCTGGTACGGCGCGGGAAAGGCATCTGTCGGACAGATATCAAGACAGGCGCGGCAAGACCCGCAATGGTCCGTCTCCGCCGCATCCGGGCGCAGATCCAGCGTCGTGAACACCGAACCGATGAAAAACCACGACCCCAGGTCGCGCGACACGAGGTTCGTGTGCTTGCCCTGCCATCCCAGACCGGCCGCCTGCCCCAGGGCCTTCTCCGGCACCGGCGCAGTATCGACAAAGACCTTCACCTCACCGCCGGCCTGATCAATCAGCCAGCGCGCCAGCCGCTTGAGCCGCTTCTTGACGATGTCATGGTAATCCCGGTTCTGCGCATAGACCGAAACGGCCGCCCGTTCGCGCATCTCCAAAACCTCCAGCGGGTCTTGGTCCGCGCCGTAATTCTCGGCCAGCAGGATCACAGACCGCGCTTCGGGCCACAGCACCTGCGGCGCGCCGCGCCAATGCGCCCGATCCGCGAGCCAGCCCATCTGGCCGTGATATCCGGCATCGAGAAAGGCTTGCAACCGCGCCGGCACCTCGGGCACATCCCAGGGCCGACAGATGCGACAGGCTGAAAACCCCTCTGCCACGGCCTGCGCCTTCACCCGGCCCGTCAGTTCCATCGCGGACTTCCTCTTCTTCTCTTTGCAAATATGCCGGGGGGTTTGGGGGGCTGGCCCCCCAAGGCCGGAGTGTTGAGACGAAGACTCCGGGCCGCCTCAGAAATCCAGATCGGCATAATGCGGCGGTTGCGGAAAGCCCGGCACCTGGTCGGCAAGAATCGACCGGAACGCCGGGCGCGACTTGATCTTGGCGTACCAGTCCTTGACCGCCTCGCTGCGATTCCAGTCCACGTCCCGGATATAGTCGAGCGACGACAAATGCGCGGCCGCCGCAAAATCGGCCAGGGTCATGGTATCACCGGCCAGCCAGCGCCGGTGATCGAGCAGCCAGGCCATGTAATCGAGGTGGTACTTGATCGCCTTCGACCCCGCCTTCACGTTGCTGCTGTCCGGAAAACCCTGCTTGGTGACCTTCTTGTTGACCCGCTCGTACAAGAGTTTCGACGTCACCTCGTTGTGGAACTTGTCATCGAACCAGCCCACCAGGCGCCGCACCTCGTAGCGCGCGTCCGCGGACCGCGGCATGAGCGGCGGTTCGGGATATTTTTCCTCGATATATTCGCAGATCGCGGCACTTTCGGCCATCGTGCGCCCGTCGAGCCTGAGAACCGGCACCTTCGCAGCCGGGTTGCGGCGCAGGAAATCAGGGTCCTTTTCCCAGTAACGTTCCTCGATCAGCTCACACTCGATCTTCTTTTCCGCAAGGCTCAGACGCACCTTGCGGCAGAACGGCGACAAAGGAACATGATATAGCTTGGCCATGCGGTCGAGGTCCAAAAAAGGGTGGATCAGTGCCCCCTCATTGCCGCGAAGCGGTCCGCAATACAATGGCCCCCCGGGTCATAAATGCGGCGCGGGCGGAATTCGTCTCACAGCCTGTCGCCGTCAGCCCCCGAAACAGGCCGCGCGCCCATCCTGCCGGATCGTCTCGGCCCCGGCCCGGATCTGCCGCGCCCGGCGTTCGACGAAATTGCTGGGCCGCGAGGCCGACCGCGTCTTGGGGGACGGCAACACCGCCGCCAGCCGCGCCGCCTGCGACGCGCTCAGATCGGCCGCATCAACCCCGAAATGATGCCGCGCCGCGGCTTGAACACCGAAAACACCTTCGTCGAATTCCGCCACATTGAGGTAAATCTCTAGGATTCGCTGCTTTGACCAGGCCGCCTCGGTCACCGGGGTCAGCACCGCCTCCATCCCCTTGCGCAGCCACGACCTGTCCTGCCAGAGGAACACGTTCTTCACCACTTGCTGCGAGATCGTGGAGGCCCCCCGCGCACCGCCCGCTTCGATCGCGGCCTGGATCGCATCGACATCAAAGCCCCAATGCAGGCAGAAATTCGCATCTTCCGCCGCGACGGCGGAGCGCATCATCACCGGTGCAATCGCCTCCGGATCGGCCCAGACCTGGGTCACTGAACTGCCCAGCCGGCGCCCTTCCGACCACATCGTGTGCGTCGTCGGGGGGGTCACGATCCCGAAAAGCCCCACGATCAACAGCGCCAGCACAACAAGCCCCAGCGCGGTGCGAAAACTCCACCGGACCAGCCAGCGATAGGGCGCAAGCACCCTGTCCACCACAGAGGGCGCCTTGGAGGTGCGCGCACGCTTGGCCTTTGGCGTGGTCAGCCTGGGGCCCTGCTGCGACGTCGATTTCGGTTTTTCGCCTGCCATCTCGTGCAGCCTATGCGCAACAGCCATCGGTGAAAACATCCCCCCGGACGTTTGGGTCGCCCTGCGTATGACGCCGGATTCCGGTCTTGTCACGGCACAGCCAAGGCAAAAGCATGAATACGTTTACGTTCCCGTGATTTTCGTCGAGAACCCCGACATGATGATCCTGATCCTCTATGGCGGCTTCTACATCTTCGGCCTCGTGATCGGCCATATGACATCCTTGGCGCAGAAAGCCGCGGTGTTGGGCGGGGCAAGCATTCTTGCCGCCGCCCTGGCCAGTTTCACGCTCTGGATACTGTCGCGTACCGGTCATATCGACATCTGGATGACCGTCGCCATGGTCGGATCCATCACCCTGCCCGCCGCGATGCTCGGCCTCGGCCTGATGCTCGGCGCGTGGTTCCGCCTCGCCCGGAACCGCCTCCTGGCCGCCGCCACCATCGCCGCACCGCTCCTGGCCCTTGTCGCAACCTACCTCTCCTAGTGCCATACGCGCACAGACGCCTGCAACCATAGGACGAACGGCCTTGCATAGAACCTCGGAGCACAGCCAAGCCCCCATGACGCCGGCAAGATCACCTTAACTGCAACGGAACAGTCGCCGGGGTTCAGCCCCGAGCAACCCCTCCTGCAAGGCGCAACACGAAGCAGGGCATCGACCGACAGGGCGGAGAGCGGGCTTTCTCTGCGTTGAGCACGAGTGTCGGCTCTGCGCAGGGAGCGGGCTTTGCAAAGTTGTCAAACCTTCCTAAGCTGATGTCTCGCACTTAATTATCAACAACACGCGATTGATATTGTGTAACTATCTGCTAGCGTTCGCTAAAGAGGTAGACGCGACTTTGTTGTGTTGCCAGACGTCTTGCGAAGTAGGCCCACCCATGAAATCAATAACCTTTTTCAATAACAAAGGCGGGGTCGGTAAGACCACGCTACTCTGCAATGTGGCCGCGTATCTTTCAATTGAGAAGCATATGAAGGTCTTGGTCATCGACGCAGACCCACAGTGCAATGCGACACAATACATGTTTGACGACGACAAGCTGTCCTATCTGTATGACGATACAAGCACATTGACAGTGTTCAGTGTCGTACGGCCTCTTGCCCAAGGTAAGGGCTACTCACGCGAAGTAAGGACCCACAGAAGCGAGAGGTTTAAGGTC
>Ga0102940_1000046_pt1 | contig 73617 bp, 63 predicted proteins | sample SalPonR2_C_D1_MG_FD_78215 | JGI IMG/M metagenome (GOLD analysis project Ga0102940, IMG submission 78215) | Salt pond soil microbial communities from South San Francisco under conditions of wetland restoration - Salt Pond MetaG R2_C_D1_MG | ecosystem: Environmental > Aquatic > Marine > Intertidal... | reverse complement strand
CGGATTGGTTCACGCAGCGCTTATGATAAGCGAACTGCCGGTGATCTGCCCGAAGCGGCCCACCGGGTCACCGACAGAGATTTCCGAATGCTAGACACACATACCCTCCCGCGTCGAGGCGGGGTCCCGGCCCTCGCCACGCTGCAGATTCTGTTGCTGGCCGCCTTTGCGGCGGGCTGCGCCGGCACCCCGCAACCGGCTCCCGAGTCCACCGACGGGCAGGATCGAACCTACCACATACTCATGGCCGAGATCGCCCTGCAGCGGGGCGAGAACGCCACGGGGGTCGAAGAATACCTGAAGGCGGCACGGGCCGGGGAGTCGGTAGAGACCGCAAGCCAGGCGACCCGCACGGCCTTCGACTACGGCTACGATCGCGTCGCCTACGAGGCCGCGCAGCGCTGGGTGGAACTCGCGCCCGGCGACGCCGAGGCCCGCCGTTACGCCGGCCGGCTGGCGCTGCAGCACCAGCAGCTGGAGGAGGCGGCACGGCATCTGAACCGGGCTGCCGCCGCCGCGGGCGCCGACGATGCCGCGTTCCGCGAGCTGGTCACCCTGCTGATGGAGGAAGGCCACCCCGACGATGCATTCGCGGTGGCCGAGCGCCTCGCCGGCGCCTATGACGACAATGCCTACGCCCAGGCCACGGCGGCGAGCGCGGCCCTGCGTGCCGATGAGGCAGAGACCGCGATCGCCTACGCCGGGCGCGCGCGGGAACTCGCACCGGAGGAGCCCCGCGCGACGCTGCTCCTGGCCCGCGCGCTGGAGGCGGACGGGCAGACCGAGGCGGCGCTCGAGACCGCCGCGCCGCTGGCCGATGCCGAAGATCTGGATCTGCGGCTGGACTACGCCCTGTTTCTGGCCGGGGCAGACCGGCCCGACGAGGCGCGTACGGTGGTGAACCGGGTGCTGCAGGACGATCCCGAGCAGGCGGATGCTTGGCGGGCCACGGCGCTCATCAGCCTGCAGCAGGGCGACTACGACGCCGCCTGGACGGATTTCTCGGAACTGCTGAAGAGCGGTGCGCACACCCACGAGGCACTCTTCTATCTGGCCACCATCGCCGAGGAGCGCGAGGACTGGTTCCAGGCCATGCGCCTGTACTCCCAGGTGGGCGAAGGCCGCCTGCAGCTCGCCGCCCAGCAGCGGGTGAGCGTGATCCTGACCCGGCTGGGCCAGGCGGATGCCGCGCTGTCCCAGCTGGAGCGGTTCGCCCGGCGCAATCCTCGCCAGGCGCTGGACGTGCGCTTTACCGAAGCCCAGCTGCTGGAAGCCATGGAACGCTACGAGGAGGCGCTGGAAGCCTACGACGAGATCCTGGCGGCCAGGCCGCCTTCGCTGGGGCTGCTGCTGAGCCGCGCCGAGGTGGAGCTTGCGCGCGGCGAGACGGAAGCCGCCATCGAGAGCTACCGGGAGGCGCTGGCGCTGCGCCCGGAGAGCGCGACGGCACTGAATGCCCTGGGCTATACGCTGGCGGACCGCACCGACCGGCTGAAGGAGGCCCGCAAGCTCATCGAGCACGCCCTCGAGAAAGAGCCGGACAACGCGGCCATCATCGACAGCATGGGCTGGGTGCTGTTCCGCCAGGGCGAGCCGGAGGAGGCGCTGGCGTACCTGGAGCGGGCCTGGGAGATGATCCGCGACCCGGAAGTGGCCGCCCATTTGGGCGAGACTCTCTGGGCGCTCGGCCGTCGGGAAGAAGCCCGCGACATCCTGCAGGAGGCCTATGACGAGTTCCCCGGCAGCGAACCGTTGCGCGACACGCTGCAACGCCTGATGGAAGCGTCCGAGACCACCGAGAGCTGAGCCTGCCGTGCCCCGCCTGCCCGTACTGGCTGCACTCGGCCTTCTGGGTCTGCTGCTGGCGGGCTGCGCCGCCCGGCCCACCCTGACCCTGCCGCCGCTGGAGAACTGGGAGCAGCGCAGCGCCGTGCTGGGTGCAATGGATACCTGGCGTGCCGGCGGGCGCATCGCCGTGGTGGCCGGCGACCAGGCCGAGAGCGGCAGCCTCGACTGGCGCCAGGACGAAGACGCAGTGACGGTATCCATCCGCGGCCCGCTCGGCGCGGGCGGCATCCGTCTGGAAGGCGGCCCGGAGGGGCTGATCCTGACTGCCTCCGACGGCAGCACGGTGGCCCTGACCCGGCCGGAGGAGGAGTTGCGCCGCATCTACGGCTGGTCCATCCCGGTGGCGAGCCTGTCCTGGTGGCTCCGGGGACTGCCGGACCCGGCCCGCCCCGCGGACACCGAGGTGGCGCCGGAGGGCCGGCTGGCCCGGCTGGAGCAGGCAGGCTGGCGGGTGGAATACCCGGATTACCGCGCTGCCGCCGGGGTGATGCTGCCCTACCGCATACGGGCGCGCAGCGCGGATCTCCGCCTCACCATCGTGGTGAAGGAGTGGAATTTCGGGCCCGGGGCGGTGCGCTGAGGCGTCGCGTTGACACCCCCGGAGAGGCTCGGGACAATGCGCGCGTCGGCGCGGCCGGGAGCGGGTCTCCGGCTTGGAGCCGCGCCGCAGGGCCCCCTTCGGGGGCGGCGGTCGGGTTTCTGGGGTGTAGCCAAGTGGTAAGGCAACGGGTTTTGATCCCGTGATTCGCAGGTTCGAATCCTGCCACCCCAGCCATCGTCGCCGGGCATAGAGGCGCTGGGCCCGTCAAGAAGAGCAATAACAAAGAGTCACAGACGGGCAAAGGGAGGATTCGGTGGATATTCGCAGTATGGCGCTGTTCTCCGGGAACGCGCATCCCCAGCTGACGGCCGATATCGCCCGTCATCTCCGCATACCGCTGGCGAAGGCCCACGTGGGCAAGTTCTCCGACGGCGAGACCAGTGTCGAGATACTCGAGAACATCCGCGGCCGGGACACGTTCATCGTCCAGCCCACCTGTCCGCCCTCCAACGACAACCTCATGGAACTGCTGGTGATGGTGGACGCCTGCCACCGGGCCTCGGCGTCGCGCATCACCGCCGTCATCCCCTATTACGGCTACGCCCGCCAGGACCGCCGGCCCCGCGCCTCGCGGGTGCCCATCACGGCCAAGCTGGTGGCCAAGCTCATCGCCACCTCGGGTGTGGACCGGGTGCTGACCGTGGACCTGCATGCCGACCAGATTCAGGGCTTCTTCGACATCCCGGTGGACAACGTCTACGCCTCGCCCATCCTGCTCGGCGACGCCTGGAAGCAGAAATACCCCAACAAGGTGGTGGTCTCGCCGGACGTCGGCGGCGTGGTCCGCGCCCGGGCGCTGGCCAAGCGGCTGGACGACACGGATCTCGCCATCATCGACAAACGCCGCCCCCGCGCGAACGTGGCGGAGGTGATGAACATCATCGGTAACGTCGACGGCAAGACCTGCGTGCTGATCGACGACCTGGTGGATACCGCCGGCACCCTGTGCCAGGCCGCCTCGGTGCTGAAGGAGAAGGGCGCCGTGCGGGTGGTCGCCTACATCACCCATCCGGTGCTCTCGGGCCCGGCCGTGGAGCGCATCTCGAACTCCGAGCTGGACGAGATGGTGGTGACCGACACCATCCCGCTGTCCGAGGAAGCCGCCGCCTGCACCCGTATCCGCCAGCTCTCCACGGCGGAACTGCTGGCCGAGACCATCCGCCGCATCAGCGACGAGGAATCGGTGAGCTCGCTCTACCTCGACTAACCCCTTTTCTATCGTGGCCGCCCTGCGGGGGTATCCATCTTGCTCCCGACAAAAGGTCGCGCCGAGGGATACCCCCGCATGACGGCCGCCTCGTGGTTGCGTAACGGGCCAACGCCAAAAAGAAAGCGAGGAGATCGGGCCTGAAGGCCCTCCTACACAAATGTTGCGGCTTCCGGTATTATTCGCGCCCCCTCGTCGAGGGGTCCGCCGGCAGGCCTGGTCGCAAGGCTGTCCGGCGAAATTTCATCCGACCGGAGATAGCTCATGAACGAAGAGTACGATCTGGTTGCGGAGTACCGGGAAGACCAGGGAAAAGGTGCGAGCCGCCGCCTGCGTCGCGAAGGTAAGCTACCCGCAATCGTCTATGGCGGCGACCGCCCGCCGAGGGCCATCACCCTGGACCACGACAAGGTCCTGCAGCAGTCCGAGAGCGAGCGTTTCTACTCGAGCGTGCTGATGGTGAAGGTGGGTGAGAGGGCCCAGGAAGTCATTCTGAAGGACATCCAGCGCCATCCGTCCAAAAACAAGCTCCTGCACCTGGACCTGCAGCGCATCGTGGCCGGTGAGGCCATCCGCATGAACGTGCCGATCCACTACCTCAACGAGGAGTCGGCGAAGGGCGTGAAGCTGGAAGGCGGCGTGCTGTTCCGCCAGTACAACGAGGTGGAGGTCAGCTGCCTGCCCAAGAACCTGCCCGAGTACATCGAGGTGGATGTGGCCGAGCTCGGCATGGACGAGCAGCTGCACCTGTCCGACATCAAGGTGCCCGAGGGCGTCGAGATCGTCGAGTTGGCCCAGGAAGAGGCCGAGGATCAGGTGATCGTCTCCATCCACATGCCGCGTCAGGTCATCGAGGAAGAGGAAGGCGAGGAAGCCGAGGAGCCGGAGGCGGGCGAAGTGCCCCGCGTCGGCGAAGAGGAAGAGGGCGAGGGCGAAGACGAGTCTTCGAAGGAAGACTGATCCGCTCACCTCGTGCCCGCGAAGAAGGCCGCCGCGTGCGGCCTTTTTCTTGTGCGCATTTCTTGTGCACACGGTGAATCGCGCTAACATGCCGAAGCCATGGACTATCTCCCCGTGAAGGCGATCGTCGGCCTGGGCAACCCGGGCGACCGTTACGCAGACACCCGCCACAACGCGGGTTTCTGGTTCGTCGACGAACTCGCCCGGCGCCACGGCGGCAGCTTCGCCTACCACAAGCGCTTCGATGCCGAGGTCTGCCGCGTGCGGGTGGACGGCGGCGAGCTGTGGCTGGTGAAGCCGCACTCCTACATGAATCGCAGCGGCGGACCCGTGCGCGCCTTCATGGACTACTACCGGTTGAAGCCTGGCGAAATGCTGGTGGCCCACGACGAGCTGGACCATCCGCCCGGTACCGTGCGGCTGAAGGAAGGCGGCGGCCACGGCGGCCACAACGGGCTCAGGGACGTCTCCCGGCACATCGGGCCGGAATACCCGCGGCTGCGCATCGGCGTCGGCCACCCGGGGCATCGCGACGAGGTCACCGATTACGTGCTCCGCCGCGCGCCGGTCGGCGAGGAGCGGCCGATCCGCGATGCCGTCGACCAGGCCGTCGACGTGATGCCGACGCTGCTCGAAAAGGGCGTGCAGCAGGCGATGAACCGGCTGCACACGAAGCCCGCGGACGAGTCCGCGAAGAGGCCTGCGGGCGGCGGCAGCGGCGCTGGCAAGGGGGCTGGCAAGGGCGCTGGCAAGGCCGGCGGCAAGGGCGGTGGCGATGAGCGACCTGACTGACTACTGTCAGGGCCCGGGCATCCTGCGCCTGCACGGCGGCGTGCAGCACTATGCCTGGGGCGGCACCGATTTCATCCCGGACCTGATCGGCGAGCCCAACGCGGACGGCGAGCCGTACGCCGAACTCTGGCTGGGCGCCCATCCGGACCGGCCGTCCGAGGTGGACCTGGGCTCCGGCACCGTCGGGCTCGACCGCCTGGTGGCCGCCTGCCCCGGCCGGGTGCTCGGCGAGGCCGCGGCGCGGCGCTACGGCGAGCTGCCCTATCTCTTCAAGGTGCTCTCCGCGGCGGTGCCGCTGTCCATCCAGGCGCATCCCACGCGGGAGCAGGCCGAGGAGGGTTACGCCCGCGAAGAGGCCTCCGGAATTCCTCTCTCGGCGCCCCATCGCAATTACAAGGACACGAACCACAAGCCCGAGGCCCTGGTGGCGGTGACGGAGTTCTTCGCGCTGCGGGGTTTCCGGCCGCTGCCGGAGATTGCGGCGCTGCCCCGAGAGGTGCCGGAGCTCGCGCCGGTGTTAGCGGAGTTCGAACCCACGCCCGCGGGGCTGCAGGCGCTCTACCGCCGTCTGATGACTGCAGGACAGGGCGTGGTGGACGCCGCGCTGGCGCCGCTGGTGGATCGGCTGCGCCGCGAGGCCCCGTCGGATCCCGGGGAGCGAGCCTACTGGACGCTGGAGGCGGATCGGCAGTTCTCCGGGAACGGCCATCACGATCGGGGGCTGTTTTCGGTGTGGCTGCTGAACCTCGTGCGGCTCGCCCCCGGCGACGGCATCTACCTGCCGGCCGGCAACCTGCACGCCTACCTGCGCGGCACCGGCATGGAACTCATGGCCAATTCCAACAACGTGCTGCGCGGCGGACTGACGCCCAAGCACGTGGACGTGGACGAGCTGCTGGACGTGGTGACCTTCGAGGGCGGCGAGGCGGAGGTGATCCGCGGCGAGCGCGACGGCGTGGAGTCGGTCTATCCCACGCCGGCCGAGGAGTTCGAACTGCGGCGCATCGACCTGCCGTCCGGCGGCGAGTGGGAAAGCGGCCGGGAGCACGGCGCGGACATCCTGATCGTGACTGCCGCGGATGCCGACCTGACGCTGGAGAGCGGCGGCAGGCTGCTCGGGCTCGCCCGCGGCGAGAGCGTGTTCGCGCCGGCCGGCGTGCCGTATTCCCTGCGGACCGGATCACCGGCGACCGTGTTTCGCGCGACCGTGCCCGGCGGCTGACGAGCACCTGACCGGTGACTGATGGCCGGGGAGCGCGCGTCCCTGGCGGGTGCCTCAGTCGGACGCCGACAGTCGGCCGTCAACCGGCGGGCGTGACCTAATCGGGCGTGAACGTGTTGACCACGTCACCCGCGGCAACGCTGCCGCCGCGGCCCAGGAACTCTTCCTCGACCATGCGCGTCAGCAGTGCCGGTTCGGCGGGCGTGTTGGCGATGAATCGGGCTCCGCCGTCGTCCAGCCGGCCGATGACGATGCCGCGCTCGGCGCCTTCCCGGCCGAATACCACCGTGTAGGTCTCGATAGTGCCCCGGCCTTCGGGCTTGTGCGCTCGGGGCGGGCTCTCCATGGCATCGATCTCCTGCTGCAGGGGCGCGGCGTCCGGCCGCTGCCAGTCGCCCTCGAACGGCCGGGCGGAGTAGATGCCCATGGAATGCTTGGTGAGATAGCCGCCATTGCCGTTCACCAGCGCGTACTCGCCCGGGTTGTCGCGGCAGCGCGCCCAGGCCTCGGCGATGGCGTGCATGGTGTAGTTGTTGCCCGGGCCGCCGAAGTAGGGGAGGCCGCCGGTGAGGGTGAGGCCGCGCGAGTCGTCCTCGGCGATACCGAGGGCCTCCGCCGCCGCCTCCACCGCGGAGGGGAAGCAGCTGTAGAGGTCGAGATAGCGGATGTCGTCGATGCCGATGCCGGCCATGGCCAGCGCCTCGGTGCCGGCCAGCCGGATCGCGGGTGAGCTGTGGTAGTTGACCCGGTCGCCCACCAGCAGCTTGTCGCGCAGGTCGGCGCAGCCGTGCAGGTAGACCCGGTTGTCCTCCGGGATGCCGAGTTCGTCGGCCTTGCCCGCGGAGGTGAGTATCAGCGCGGCGCCCTGGTCGACGCCGTCGCGGGCGTTCATCAGCAACGTATACGGGAAGCCGATGAACGGATTCTCGGCCGACGGCGTGGCGATCTCCTCGGCGCTGCGCCGGCGCGGGAAATAGGCATAGGGGTTCTCGGCGGCCACCGCGGTGAACGGGCTCAGCAGCCGTCCCATGGCGGCAAGGTGATCGCGGATGCCGTGTCCGCGCCGGCCGCGGATGGCCTGCTCGAACAGGGGGTAGGTCTGCACCGGGAAGCCGATGCCGTGGGCGAGTTCGCGGGGGTCTACGAACAGGACGCCGAAGCCCTTGTCGTCCAGCTCGCCCTCCGCCTCGTCCTGCCAGTCGAGGGTGAGGCCGGCCCGGCGCGCCGCCTTCTCGGTGGCCATCGCCTCGCCGCCGGCGAGTAGCACGGCGTCCGCCTCGCCGCTGGCGATCAGCCCGGCGTACTCGTTGACGTAGCGCTGGGGCACCTCGCCGCCCGCCTCGGAGTAGACGGCACGCGCGGGATCGGCGCCGATGTCCCGGGCGAGGCTGCGGGGCGGGTTGGTGGCGCGGCCGTGGTCGTGGCTGCGGCGGGGCGTGGAATCGGGAAAGGTGCGCGTGACGGCGACGGTATCCAGCGCGGCGGCCAGGTCGCCCTTGGCGCCCGCGGCGGCTATGGCGGCGCGGGCCGCCTCGGCGGCGATGCCCATGGGCGGCAGGGCCTCCTCGGGAGCCACGTCCTTCTGGGTGTACTGGCCGGCGCCGACGATGACGGGGGTTCTGTCCTGGGGCACTTTCTGCTCTCGTTCGTTCCGGAACGGGGCGCAATGTTAGCGCATCGTCGCGCGGCTGCCACCGGATCCGCGGCTGAAAAGCCGTGGCCCGGGCGGTATGATCGGGGTAACCGAGGGGTTAATGCCGATGCAGGGGAACGGTGCCGCCGGCACCCGCCGCAACAGGAGAGAACTCATGAGCGCCGTCGCAGATCAGATTCGTGCCAAGACGTCCGAACCCACCCGTGATGACATGCTCGCGGTCCTCGAGAAACAACGCCGCGCCTTCCTGGAGGAGGGCTTCGTTCCCGTCGAGACCCGTATCGACCGGTTGAACCGGGCCATCGATCTCGTCATCGACAACAAGGACGACCTGGTGGCCGCGATGGACACGGATTTCGGCGGCCGGCCGCGTCCGCTGTCCATGATGACGGACATCATGTCGTCGGTGAGCGCGCTGAAGCATGCGCGCAAGCACGTGAAGCAGTGGATGAAGCCGGAGAAGCGGAAGCTGGACTTCCCGCTGCCGTTGCTGGGCGCCAAGGCGCGGGTGCACTTCCAGCCGAAGGGCGTGGTCGGCTGCATCAGTCCGTGGAACTTCCCGGTGAATCTGACCTTCATGCCGCTGGCCGGCATGTTCGCGGCCGGCAATCGGGTGATGGTGAAGCCGTCGGAATTCACGGAGCGCACCTCGGCCCTGATGGCGGAGCTGGCTGCGAAGTATTTCGACGAGACCGAGCTCGCCTTCTTCCTCGGCGGGCCGGAGGTGGGCAAGGCGTTTTCCACGCTGCCCTTCGATCACCTGAAATTCACCGGCGCCACCGAAGTGGGCCGCCACGTCATGGCGGCCGCGGCGAAGAATCTCACGCCCGTGACGCTGGAACTCGGCGGCAAGTCGCCGGTGATCATCTCGAAGACGGCGGACATCCGGCAGGCTGCCGAAAACGTGATGCTCGGCAAGCTGATGAACGCCGGGCAGATCTGTCTGGCGCCGGATTACATCCTGGTGCAGGAGTCGCGCCACGACGAGCTGCTGAAGACGATGCAGGAGGTGGCCGCCGACATGTATCCGAAGATCCTGGCGAACGACGAGTACACGTCGGTGATTAACGAGCGGCACCACACGAGGCTGCAGGGCTACGTGTCGGACGCGAAGGAGAAGGGCGCGAAGATCGTGGAGCTGAATCCCGCAGGTGAGGACTTCGCGCATCAGCAGGGCAGCCACAAGATTCCGCCGATGTTCATCGAGCAGGTCAGCGACGACATGACGGTGATGAAGAACGAGATCTTCGGCCCGCTGCTGCCGCTGATGACCTATGAGGGGATCGACGAGGCCATCGACTACGTGAACGATCACCCGCGGCCGCTGGCGCTGTACTACTTCGGCACCGACAGGGACGAGGAGCGCGAGGTGCTCGAGCGAACGACGTCGGGTGGCGTGACGCTGAACGACGTGATCTGGCACGTGGGGCACGAGGACCTGCCGTTCGGCGGGGTGGGCCCGAGCGGCATGGGCGCGTACCACGGCATCGACGGCTTCCGGGAGTTCAGCCACCGCAAGGCGGTCTACCGCCAGGCGAAGGTGAGCGTCGCGAAGCTAATCGGCATCCGCCCGCCCTACGGCGACACGCTACAAAAAACGCTGAAACGCGAAATCAAGAAGTAGAGGGTGCCGGACCGAACTTTTGCAACTTTCTTGCGTTTCTGTTGAAGCGAGGTGTTCTGCGGGAAGCTAAGAGCCTTTCCGGAATAAGTTGGAAAAGTTGCAAAAGTTCGGTCCGGCACCTATTCCCTATTCCAAGCGTGTCGCTACCGCTTCCAGGCGGCGGGTGATCGCTTCCAGGTCTGCGTGGCCGGTCGGCTTGTCGCCGACGCGCGTGATGCCCTGCCAGACCATGTGCATGAGGCGCTGGACGTTCCTCGCGATCTCCACCAGGTCGTCGGCCGCGTGCCCCCGCAGCAGGTAAGTGCGGCAGGAGTACTCGAGTGCGCCGTAGAAGAGGTCACGGATATTCCAGATGGGGATGTCCTTGCGGATCTCGCCCCGGTTCATGCCCTCCCGGATGACGTGGTCGAACACGGCCACGTAGGTCTTGTTGAACTGCAGATACCCGGAGCTCTCGTACTCCGACATCTGCCGGTAGGTCGCCATCGCCAGCTCGATGATGCGCCACTCCGACAGGCAACTGATCATGTGGTGCCGCGCCAGGAACTCGAGCTGCTTGCGCGTATCGGAGAGCCCGTGCACGCCTTCCTCCGCACTCGCCGTCAGCCGCTCGTAGAACGTGCCCACCACCGCGTGCAGCAGCGCTTCCTTGTTCTTGAAGTAGAGATAGATCGTGCCCTCGGCGACCGCCGCCCGGCGGGCGATCTCCGCGATGCGCGCGCCGTCGAAGCCGTGCTCCCGAAACACCTCGTGGGCCGCGGCGATGATGGCTTCCTCCCGCGCCTCCACCCGCTCGCGGCGCGTCCTCGGCTCGGCGTTACTCATGCTCGCTTCCCGGCCAGAAATACAACAATGAACTTGACTCATTTATACTGAATTGCTTTCATAGTCAACCGGAGCCGGCTGCAGACCGCCGGTCAGAGGGGCTTATGGCGAAGGACATCCTGCGCATCGGCGGTGCGGTCGGCTTCTGGGGCGAGACCTCGGTGGCCACCCCGCAGTTGCTGGCCGCCGGCGTCGACTACCTCGTCTACGACTACCTCGCCGAGATCACCATGTCGATCATGGCCCGCGCGCGCGGCGCCGACCCGGAGCGCGGCTACGCCACCGATTTCGTCTCCGCCGTCATCCGGCCGAACCTCGCGGAGATCGCCCGCCGGCGCGTGAAGGTGATCTCCAACGCCGGCGGCGTCAACCCGGATGCCTGTGCGGATGCCATCCGCGGACTCGTGAAAGAGGCGGGCCTAAATCTCAAGGTCGGCGTGTTGCGCGGCGATGACCTCACCGACCGCATCGTCGACCTGGCTGCGACGGACATCCGCGAGATGTTCTCCGGCGCCACGCTGCCGCCGGCCGAGCGTATCGCCAGCATGAACGCCTACCTCGGTGCGCTGCCCATCGCCGCCGCGCTGGACGCCGGCGCCGACATTGTCGTTACCGGCCGCGTGGTCGACAGCGCGGTCACTCTGGCTGCCTGCCTGCACGAGTTCGGCTGGCCGCGGGACGACTACGACGCCATGGCGGGCGCAAGCGTCGCCGGCCATATCCTCGAATGCAGCACCCAGGCCACCGGCGGCAACTTCACCGACTGGGAGCAGGTGGCCGACGGCATTGCGGACATCGGCTACCCCATCGCGGAGATCGCGGCCGACGGCAGCTTCGTCTGCACCAAGCCGGAAGGCACCGGCGGTCTGGTCAGCACCGGCACCGTCGCCGAGCAGATGCTCTACGAGATCGGTGACCCGCAGGCCTACGTGCTGCCGGACCTGGTCTGCGATTTCTCCGGCGTCACTCTCGAGCAGGCCGGACCGGACCGGGTGCGGGTCAGCGGCGCCCGCGGCGGACCGCCGACCGACACCTACAAGGTAAGCGCGACCTACGCGGACGGCTTCCGCGGCGGCCAGCTCCTGTTCTTCTACGGCTTCGACGCCGAGCGCAAGGCGCGGACCTATGCCGAGGCCGCCCTCGCCCGCGCCCGCGTCCGCCTCGAGCGCGAGGGCCTGGCCGACTACACCGAGACGCTGGTGGAGGTCTTCGGCGACGAGAGCCACTACGGCGCCGCGCGGCGCATCGCCGGCGCCCGGGAAGTCACTTTGAAGGTCGCCGCGAAACACGCGGACCCCCGCGGCGTCGGCGCGCTGCTGCAGGAGACCATCGGCGCGGCGCTGAGTGCGCCGCCGGGGCTTACGCTTTTCTCCGGCGGCGGCCGGCCGAAGCCCTCGCCGGTCGTGCGCCTGTTCTCTTTCCTGTATCCGAAGACCGACGTGCCGGTCACCTTCGACGTCGACGGCGCCACCGCTCCCGTCGAGCCGGTGCCCGGCGTGCCGTTCGACGCCGACGCCATCCGCCGGCCGGCGCCGCCCGCCGCGCCCGATCTCGCCGTCGACACCGCCGAGGTGCCGCTGGTGAAGCTCGCCTGGGGGCGCAGCGGCGACAAGGGCGACAAGGCCAACATCGGCATCATCGCCCGTCGGCCCGAGTACCTGCCGTACATCTGGGCGGCCCTCACCGAGGAGGCTGTCGCGGCCCGCTTCGCCCACTTCCTCCGCGGCCCGGTCGAGCGCTTCCTGCTTCCGGGCTCGAGCGCCATGAACTTCCTGCTGCACGACGTGCTCGGCGGCGGCGGCGTGGCGAGCCTCAGGAACGACCCCCAGGGCAAGGGCTACGCCCAGGTCCTGCTGGACCATCCCATCACCGTGCCGGCCGCGCTGGCGGAGACGCTCTGACATGCCCGTCCATCACTCCCGCATCGACACCGCCTCCGACGGCTACGCCGACAACCGTGCAGGCATGCTCGGCCTGATCGAGAAGCTGCAGGCTCTGAACACCCGCGGCGCCGCCATCTCGGAGCAGCGCCGGCCCCGCTTCGAGGAACGCGGCCAGCTCACCCCGCGGGAGCGCCTTTCCGCCATGCTCGATCCCGGCATGCCGTTCCTCGCCATCGGCAACATCGCCGGCTACCTCTACGACACGGCAGACGAGGAGAAGTCGCTGCCCGGTGGCAATGTGATCGTCGGTATCGGTTTCATCGCGGGCGTGCGCTGCGTGGTCTCCGTCAGTGATTCCGGCATCCAGGCGGGCTCGCTCACCGAGCCCACCGCCTACCGCATCCTGCGCGGCCAGGAGATCGCGCTGGCGCAGAAGCTGCCCTTCGTGCACAGCGTGGAGAGCGCCGGCGCGAACCTCATGCAGTACAAGGTGAGCGGCTTCCTGGGCGGCGGCACCTTCTTCGCCAACCTGGCGCGCCTGAGCGCGGCCGGCATCCCGGTGGTCAACATCCTGAACGGCTCGTCGACGGCCGGCGGCGCCTACATGCCCGGCCTGAGCGACTACGTCATTGCGGTGCGCGGCCGGGCGAAAGCCTTCCTGGCCGGACCGCCGCTGCTGAAGGCCGCCACCGGCGAGATCGCCACCGACGAGGAACTCGGCGGCGCCGAGATGCACTCGACCGTATCCGGACTGGTCGAGTACGTGGCCGAGGACGACGCCCACGCCGCGCTCATCGCCCGCGAGGTGGTGGCCCGGCTCGCCTGGAACGACCGCTGCCCGCGGCCCCCGACGCGCAGCGGCGCCGCGCCGCTGTACGACCCGGATGAGATCGCGGGCATCGTGCCGCTGGACTATCGCCGGCCCTACGAGGTGCGCGAGGTCATCGCCCGCATCGTCGACGGCTCGGACTTCCTGGACTTCAAGCCCCGCTACGGCCCCGGCACGGTCTGCGTGCAGGCGGAGATCCACGGCCAGGCCTGCGGCATCCTCGCCAACAACGCGCCCATCGACCCGGACGGCGCCACCAAGGCCGCGCAGTTCCTGCAGCTCTGCGACCAGTCCGATCTGCCGGTGGTCTTCCTGCAGAACACCACCGGCTACATGGTGGGCCGGCATTACGAGCAGGGCGGCATGATCAAGCACGGCTCGAAGATGATCCAGGCCGTCACCAATATCTCGGTGCCGCGCCTGACGCTGATGATCGGCGCGAGCTACGGCGCCGGCAACTACGGCATGTGCGGCCGGGGCCTCGACCCGGACTTCCTGATGACCTGGCCGAACGCGAGCACCGGCGTGATGGGCGGCGACCAGGCGGCCACCACCATGTCCATCGTGACGAAGGCCGCGGCGAAGGCGAAGGGCCGGGAGCTGGACCCGGCGGAAGTCGAGGCCCAGGAGCGCCGCCTCGCCGAGCACTTCGACTCCCAGTCGAGCGCCTTCTACACCTCCGGCCACATGCTGGACGACGGCATGATCGATCCCCGGGACAGCCGCCGCACGCTCGGCTTCATGCTCGAGACGGTGTGGGAGGCGAGAAACCGCACGGTGAAACCCAACAGCTTCGGCATCGCGAGGATGTAACCATGAGCGACCTGCCCGACACGAAGAACCTGGACCTGGAGCTCGCCGGCGGCTGGCTCACCGTCTGGCTGAACCGGCCGAAGGCGAGGAATGCGCTCTCCGCCGGGATGATCGAGGAACTGATCGCCGTGCTGGAGTCGGTGCGCGACGACCGGGGGGTGCGCGGCATCACTTTCCGCGGCCGAGCCGGCATCTTCTGCGCCGGCGGCGACGTGAAGGGGTTCCGCGCCGTCTTCCAGGACGGCGGCCAGAGCGCCGACGACGTCGCCGCGGCCAGCCGCCGGGGCGGCGAGCTGTTCGCGCTGGTGGACTCCATGCCCCAGGTGGTGGTGATGCTGGTGGAGGGCGCGGCCGTTGCCGGCGGCCTCGGCATGGTGTGCGGCGGCGACGTGGTGGTGGTCACCCGGGATGCCCGCTTCGCGCTGACCGAAGCGCGCCTCGGCATCCCGCCGGCGCAGATCGCGCCCTACGTCGTGCGGCGCATCGGCCTGGCCGCCGCGCGGCGCATCATGCTGACCGCGGCCGAATTCGACGGCGCCGGCGCGAAGGAAATCGGCATCGCGGACTTCCTCGCCAACGATGCCGACGAGCTCGAGACCCTGGAGGCGGTGATACGCGCGGACGTGCTGCGCTGCGCGCCCGGCGCGATCGCCGTGACCAAGGAGCTGGCGCGGGCGGCGGTCCACCTGGACGCCGAGGCCATGACCGACCTCGCCGCCCGGCGCTTCGCCGAGTGCATGCTGGGCGAGGAGGGCCGCGAGGGCGTGGCCGCCTTCGTCGAGAAGCGCAAACCCGGCTGGTCGCCGTGACGCTGGAGTGCAACCTCGTCGCCAACCGGGGCGAGATCGCCTGCCGCATCATCCGCGGCGTTCAGGCGACCGGCCGCCGGGCCGTGGCGGTGTACTCCGAGGCGGATGCGGATGCCCCCCACGTGCGCCTGGCCGACGCGGCCGAGCGCATCGGCCCGCCGCCCGCCGCCGAGTCCTACCTGAACATCGAGGCTATTTTGCGCGCGGCGGAGATAGCCGGCGCCGACGCCGTGCATCCCGGCTATGGCTTCCTGGCCGAGAACGCGGACTTCGCGCGCGCCTGCACCGACGCGGGGCTCACGTTCATCGGCCCGCCCGCCGAGGCCATCGAACTGATGGGCAACAAGGCGGCGGCCAAGCGGCGCATGGTCGCGGCGGGCGTGCCCTGCGTGCCCGGCTACGAGGGCGAGGACCAGGGCCACGAGGCCTTCGCCGCCGCCGCCCGTGACATCGGCTATCCCGTCATGGTGAAGGCGGCCGCGGGCGGCGGCGGCCGCGGCATGCGCCGGGTGGAGCGCGAGGCCGATCTCGAATCCGCCCTCGCGCTCGCCCGCAGCGAGGCCGAGAACGCCTTCGGTTCCGGCGAGCTGATCCTGGAGAAGGCGGTGCTCGACGCCCGCCACGTGGAGATGCAGGTATTCGCCGATGACCACGGCGCCGTCATCCACCTGGGCGAGCGGGACTGCTCCGTCCAGCGCCGCCACCAGAAGGTGGTGGAGGAGGCGCCATGCCCGGTGATGACCGAGAGGCTGCGCGAGGCCATGGGCGCCGCTGCGGCGGGCGCTGCCCGCAGCATCGACTACCGGGGCGCCGGCACCGTCGAGTTCCTGCTGGACGCGTCCGGTGAGTTCTACTTCCTGGAGATGAACACCCGGCTGCAGGTCGAGCATCCGGTAACGGAGATGGTGACGGGCCTGGATCTGGTCGCTCTGCAGCTGCGGGTGGCCGAGGGACGCGGCCTCGGCATCGAGCAGCACGAAGTGGCGCTGCAGGGCCACGCCATCGAGGTGCGCCTGTACGCCGAGGACCCCGCCCGGGACTTCATGCCGGCCACGGGCTGCATCGATCTGTGGCTGCCGCCGTCGGGCGAGGGCATCCGGGTGGATGCGGGCGTCGCGAGCGGCTCGGAGATCTCGCCCTGGTACGACCCGATGGTGGCCAAGATCATCAGCCATGGCGAAACCCGGGACGCCGCCCGGCTGAACCTGATCCGCGGGCTGGAGGGCACGGCCCTGTTCGGTGTGGCGAACAACCGGGACTTTCTGATCGAGGTGCTGCGGCGGCCGGACTTCGCCGAGGGCCGGGCCACGACGGCCTTCCTCGAGGAGCAGGCCGAGGGCGTCTCCGGCGGCGGTCCGCAGCCAGTCGATGCCGCCGTCGCGGCGCTGCTGGAATATACGCTGGCCGGCGAGGCCGCGCTGGCGGCCAGCGTCGGCGTATCGCCCCGGCTGCTCGGCTGGTCGAGCGCCGGCCGGCTGGTGTCGCGCTACCGCTACGAGCTGGACGGCCAGCCGGTCGATCTCGCCGTCAGCCCTGCGCCCGACGGCACGGCAACGGTGGCCGGCGCGGGCGGCGAATGGCGGCTGCGCATCCTCGGGCGGGAAGCGCACCGGGCGCGCATTGCCATTGACGACCGCATCGTAGAGGTGCTGTTCCACCTGTCCCGCCCGGGGTTCATCCACGTGTCGGTGGACGGGCGCGCCGCTGCGTTCGAGAATCTGAGAGAGAGCGTCGCGGCGGCCGAGGAGGTCGGCGGCGGCCGCGTGGCCGCGGCCATGCACGGGCTGATCACCGAGATCGCCGTCGCGCCCGGCGCAACCGTCACGCGGGGCACCCGCCTGCTGGTGCTGGAGGCGATGAAGATGCAGCACGAGGTGCGCGCTGAGATCGACGGCGTGGTCACCGCCGTGCACTGCGAGGCCGGCCGACAAGTGGCGGCCGACGAACTGATCCTGGAAATCGAGCCGGCGGACGACGACGCGGCCTGAGCCGCCGGCGATCCTGACTCACTGGAGGAATCTATGAAATCAGCCCTGTGCGAGCGACTCGGCATCGAGTTCCCGCTGTTCGCTTTCAGCCACTGCCGCGACGTGGTGGCGGCCGTCTCCCGTGCCGGCGGTATGGGCGTGTTCGGCGCGGTGACGCTGCCGCCCGACCGGCTCGAGGAGGAGCTTTCCTGGATCGACGACCATGTCGACGGCAAGCCCTACGGCGTGGACCTGATCGTGCCCAACAAGGTGGAGGGCAAGGGCCAGTCCTTCGACGAGAATCAGTTGCTCGCCGCCGTACCGGACGCGCACAAGCAGTTCGCAGCGGGCCTGCTCGCGAGCCGGGACATCCCCACGGAAGACCTGGACGATGAGCGGCGCGAGCACGTGCGCTTCGCGAAGAACCTGCAGGAAGGCGGCGCCGGCGAGCTGCTGGAGGTGGCGTTCTCCCATCCCATCAAGCTCATCGCCAACGCACTCGGCGTGCCGCCGCAGATCATGCTCGACATGGGCAAGCAGCACGACGTGGCCGTTGCGGCGCTGGTCGGTGCGAAGGAACATGCCATCCGCCAGGTGAACGCCGGCGTCGACATCCTGGTGGTGGCCGGCGGTGAAGCCGGCGGCCACTGCGGCGACGTTTCCACCCTGGTGCTGGTGCCGGAGGTCTGCGAGGCGGTGCGGCCCATCAGCGACGTGCCGATCCTGGCTGCCGGCGGCATCGTCACCGGCCGGCAGATGGCGGCCTGCATGGCCATGGGCGCGGACGGCGCCTGGACCGGCTCCGTCTGGCTGACCACGGCCGAGGCCGAGACCAACCCGGTGGTGAAGGAGAAGATGCTGAAGGCGAGCTCGCGGGACACCGTGCGCTCGCGCAGCCGCACGGGCAAACCGTCGCGTCAGCTGCGCTCGCCGTGGACCGATGCCTGGGAGTCCGGCGACAGCCCGCAGCCCCTGCCCATGCCGCTGCAGTCCCTGGTCAGCGAGCCGGCGCTCAGGAAGCTGGACAAGCTGGCCCAGGGCGGTCACGCCGGCGCGGGCGAGCTCGCCACCTACTGGGTGGGCCAGGGCGTCGGTCTCATGAACCAGGAGAAGTCCGTGCGCGCCGTGGTGCAGGAGTTCCAGGAGGATTTCCTCGCCGCCTACGAGCGGCTCGGCGAGTTCCTCGACGACTGAAATCCCACGGCGACCGGGGAGGCAGCCATGTTCCAGCAGGTGATCGATTTCCGCGACGAGAGCGAGGCGCTTCACCAGCTGCTCGCGCCGCTGGCCGACGAGCAGTTCGCACGGCCCACCCAGTTCAAGGGCTGGACCATCGACGACGTCGTCGGCCACCTGCACATCTGGAACCGGGCGGCCGCGCTGTCGCTGGCGGACCCGGAGGCGTTCCAGCAGTTCATGACGGAGGTGATGGCCGCGGTGCAGAGAGGCGGCATGCGGGCCTTCGAGCGGAAGTGGCGCGGCGAGCTCGCCGGCCGCGCCCTGCTGGAGGCGTGGCGGGAGTTCTACCTGCCGATGTGCGAGCGCTTCGGCGAGGCGGACCCGAAGTCGCGCGTGCAATGGGCCGGCCCGGACATGAGCGTGCGCTCGGCCATCACGGCCCGCCACATGGAGACGTGGGCCCACGGCCAGGAGGTCTACGACGAACTCGGCGTCGTGCGCCGGGACACCGACCGGATAAAGAACATCGCCGTGCTCGGCATCAACACCTTCGGCTGGACCTTCCGCAATCGGGGCCTGGAGATGCCGGAGCAGCCGCCGTTCGTCCGCCTCGATGCGCCCTCCGGCGCCGTCTGGGAGTTCAACGAGCCGAGCGACGTGAACTACGTGGCCGGTGACGCCACCGAGTTCTGCCAGGTGGTGACCCAGACCCGCAACGTGGCGGATACGAGTCTCGACGTGAAGGGCGAGACCGCCGTTCGCTGGATGGCCATGGCCCAGTGCTTCGCCGGCCCGCCGGAAGACCCGCCCGAACCAGGCACCCGCCACACGGTGAAATAGCGCCGCACCTTTCTATCCTGGCCGCCCTGCGGGGGAATCCGCTCGATGACGTGCCAACGTCTGGAGAAACCTGGATCGGGCCTGAAGGCCCTCCTACTGTGGTGCGTTTCGGTTTACCCGAATTGCTGCAGCGCAAAAAGCCTGTAGCATCGGGCGAGCCTTTTTGTGCACGATGCGGGGTCGAGACGATGGCGGACAAGGGTGGCGGAGAAGAAAAAGGGACCTCTCTGGCGGCATCACTGGACGATTTCGTCAGGGAATATCAGCCGCTGACCACGCAGGATGCCGGGAAGCTGGACCGGGAGGTGCGTTCGCTGATCGCCCGCGCCACCCGGGGCATGTCGCCGGTGGAGCTCTCGCTGGCGTACCTCGACTGGCTGGTGCATCTCACCCTCTCGCCTGGCAAGGTCGCGCTGCTCACTCAGAGCTTCATACGCAAGACCGTCCAGCTGGGCATCTACAACCTCAAGGCCATGTTCGGCCGCGGCGGGGAACCGCCGGCGCGGATCACGGAGCGGCGGATGCAGAGCGAGGCCTGGCAGCGCTGGCCGTTCAACGTGATGGCCCAGGGGTATCAGCTCAGCCAGAACTGGTGGCACGAGGCCACCACCGGCGTGGACGGCGTCGACCGGTCCCGTGAACAGCTGGTCGCCTTCATGGCGCAGCAGATCCTGAGCCTCGCCTCGCCGATGAACGTGCCGGTCACGAATCCGGATGTCATCCAGACCACCGTCGCGGAGCGGGGCCGCAATCTGCTGCGCGGCGCGCGCAACCTCGTGGACGACCAGCTGCGCAAGGCGCGCAACCTGCCGCCGCCGGGGGTCGAGGCCTACCGGCCCGGCGAGAGCGTGGCCGTGACGCCGGGCAAGGTGGTCTACGAGAACCGCCTGATCGAGGTGATCCAGTACACGCCGCAGACCGGGGAGGTGGGCGCCGAGCCGGTGCTGATCACTCCCGCCTGGATCATGAAGTACTACATCCTGGATCTCTCGCCGAAGAACTCGCTGGTCCGCTACCTGGTGGAGCAGGGCAAGACGGTGTTCATGATTTCCTGGAAGAACCCGACCGAAGCCGACCGGGACCTGGGCATGGACGACTACCTGAACCTGGGCATCATGGATGCGCTGGACGCGGTGAGCGCCATCGTGCCGCGGCGCAAGATCCACCTGGTGGGTTATTGCATCGGCGGCACGCTGGCCTACGTCGCCGCGGCGAAGATGGCCCGGGACGGCGACGAGCGGCTGAAGTCGCTGACGATCTTCGCCGCTCAGGCGGACTTCACGGAGGCCGGCGAGATCCGGCTGTTTCTCTCCGACAGCATCGTCTCGTTCCTCGACAGCTTCATGTGGAAGCAGGGCTATCTCGGCGTCGAGAACATGGGTGGCGCGTTCGCCGCCCTCAGAGTGAGCGATCTCGTGTACGCGCCCGCGGTCGACCGCTACGTCCTCGGCAAGGAGCCGCAGCTGAACGACCTCATGGCCTGGAACGCCGACGGCACCCGCATGCCGCCGCGCATGCATTCCGACTACTTGCGCCGGCTGTACCTGGACAACGACCTGGCCGAGGGCCGCTTCGAGGTGGAGGACGAGAAGGTGCACCTTGACGCCATCGACGTGCCGCTGTTCGTCGTCGGCACGGAGACCGATCACGTCGCGCCGTGGAAGTCCGTGTACAAGATCAACCGGCTGACCAACGCGGAGGTGACCTTCCTGCTCACCAGCGGCGGCCACAATGCAGGTATCATCAGCGGCCCCAGCCATCCGCGGCGCCGCTACCGCCTGCGCACCCACGCGCCGGGCGAGAGCTACATCGCGCCGGAGCGGTGGCTGGCCGAGACGCCGCCGGAGGACGGCTCCTGGTGGCCGGTGTGGGACGCGTGGCTGGACGCGCAGACCACCAGCCGGGTGAAGCCGCCGTCCGTGGGCGCGCCGCGCAAGGGCTACCGCCCGCTGCGCGATGCGCCGGGCGAGTACGTCTTCGGCTGAACGACACGCATTCGATAACGACAACGAGGAGCAATCATTCCCATGGACCTCAAAGACAAGACCATTGCGATCACCGGTGGCGGGCGCGGACTCGGCGCCGCGATGGCACTCCGCGTGGCCTCCCGCGGCGCGAAGCTGGCCCTGGTGGACCTCGACGAGGACGCCCTGAAGTCGACCGCCTCGGAATGCGAGAAGGCCGGCTCGTCCCAGGTGGCGGTTTACAAGGCCAACGTCGCCGAGGAGGAGTCGGTGGTCACGCTGTTCGAGGACATCGGCAGTGATTTCGGCGCGCTGCACGGGCTGGTCAATAACGCCGGCATCACCCGGGACGCACTGACGCTGAAGGTCAAGGACGGCGAGCTGGTCTCGAAGATGTCGCTGGAACAGTGGCAACTGGTCGTCGACGTGAACCTCACCGGCGTCTTCCTGTGCGGCCGGGAGGCGGCGGCGAAGATGATCGCCACCGGCTCGAAGGGCTGCATCATCAACATCTCCTCCATTTCCCGCGCGGGCAACATGGGCCAGGTGAACTACTCGGCCACCAAGGCCGGCGTCGAGGCGATGGCCGTGGTGTGGGCCAAGGAGTTCGCCCGCTACGGCATCCGCGCAGCGGCCATCGCGCCGGGCTTCATCGGCACGGAGATGGTGATGTCCATGAAGCCGGAAGCCCGCGAGAAACTCACCAAAGGCATACCATCCGGCCGCGTGGGCGACCCGGACGAGATCGCCCACGCGGTGCAGTTCATCCTGGAGAACGACTACGTGAACGGCCGCTGCATCGAGGTGGACGGTGCATTAAGGTTGTAGGAGGGGATTTATCCCCGATTCGATATCGGGCTGTACGAGGGCCTTCAGGCCCGACCCCGATTGCCATCTTCAAAAACGGGGGTCGGGCCTGAAGGCCCTCCTACCTGCATGAGAAACGCGAGGGGGGAGACGATGAACGACAACCAATCATCCGCGACGAAACAGATGATCGGAGGCGAGGTGCTGGCCGCCATGCTGGCGAAGGAGGGCGTGGACACGATCTTCGGCATCGTGGACGGCACCTATCTCGGCTTCTACACCGCGTTCCAGAAGTACGGCATCCGGCTGGTTTCGCCGCGGCATGAATCCACCGCTGCGCACATGGCCGGCGCCTATGCCCGGGCCACCGGCAAGCTCGGCGTCTGCATGGCCAGCAACGGTCCCGGCGTGGCCAACATCCTGCCCGGCGTGGCCGTGGAGCAGGGCGAGGGCAACCGGGTGCTGCTGATCACGAGCTGCCGGCGCACCGGGCTCGCGTATCCGGACCGGGGCGGGACGTTCCAGTACTTCGATCAGGTGGGCACCACGGCGCCCATGAGCAAGTGGTCGGGCGCGGTGGCCACGCCGGACCGGCTGCCGGAGCTGGCCCGGGAGGCGTTCCGCATGTCCTGGATCGGGCGTCCCGGCGTCGTCCACCTGGACGTGCCCGAGAACCTGATGAACGGGCCCGCGGATTATCCCGCCGACTTCCTTCGCGAGCCGGCCGGCTACCGGCCGGTGACGCCGCTGGCAGTCGATCCCGATCAGGTGCGTGCGGCGGCGGACATGCTGCGCGAGGCGCAGCTGCCGATGCTCCACGGCGGAACGGGCATCGTGCATGGCGATGCCGCGCAAGAGCTGCAGGCCGTGGCCGATCTGCTGCAGGCGCCCGTCACGGTCAGCTGGGGCGCCCGCGGCGCGCTGGACGAATCCAGCCCGCTGGCCATACCCAACAGCACCCTGGACGTGGCCCGGGAGGCGCGCGGCCGCAGCGACCTGTTCCTGATTCTCGGCTCCCGGGTCGGCGAGACCGACTGGTGGGGCCGCGGCCGCTTCTGGGGCGGTACGGACCCGGAGGTGCCCAAGCGCACCGTCCAGGTGGACATCGACCCGGACATCATCGGCCGCAACCGCCCCGTGGACCTCGGCATCGTCGGCGACGTCAAGGTGTTCCTGCAGGCGCTGCGCGCCGAACTGGAGCGCGAGCCGGTGGCCGAGGCGCTGATAACCACGCGCGGTCAGGCCATCGCGGAACTCGCCGAAGCCCGCGCGAAGGTCCGGGCCAGCCTGGATGCCGTGCTCGCCTCGGACACCTCGCCCATGCATCCGGCCCACGTGCCGGCGAAGGCGCGGGAGGTGTTCGGCGACGACGGCATGCTGGTGATCGACGGCGGCAACACGGCGGTGTGGTGCGCGCACTACTATCGCAACGCCAGGCCGGATGCGGTCTACTCAACGTTCAAGTTCGGCATGCTCGGTGCCGGCGTCGGCCAGGCTCTGGGCGTGAAGACGGCCTGCCCGGATCGCCCCGTGGTCTGCATCATCGGCGACGGCGCCATGGCCATGCATATGCAGGAGGTGGAGACCGCGGTGCGCGAGAAACTGCCGCTGGTGTACGTGGTTCTCTGCGACAAGCAGTGGGGCATGGTCAAGCTGACCCAGACGGTGGGCATCGGCCAGCTGCGCCAGGCCATGGGCATCGACGCCGACTCCACCATCAACACGGACTTCGAGGAGACCCGCTTCGACGAGGTGGCGAAGGCCATGGGCGCCATCGGCGAGCGCGTTGCCGACCCGGCGGAGCTGGAGGGCGTGTTGAGAAGTACGATGGAGTCCGGCCGTCCGGCCGTGATCCACGTGGACGTGGATCCGATGGCCCACCTGATGGCGCCGGGGCTGACCGAGTTCAAGGAGATGCACGGGGAGCCGGTGGGCTGAGCGGCTGAGCCGCCCGCGTGGATCCCGCCCTCGACGCCATCAGGCTGGACTTCGAGCCGGCCAGCCTGCTCGCGCTCAACATCATCCTGGCGCTGCTCATGTTCGGGGTGGCGCTGGATCTGCGTCTGTCGGATTTCCGCGCCGTGGCGAGGATGCCGCGGGGGCCGCTCGTGGGCATCGCCACCCAGCTCCTGCTACTGCCGCCGGCCACCTTCCTGCTGGTGCAGCTCATCGATCCCATCCCCAGCGTGGCGTTGGGCATGATGCTGATCGCGGCCTGCCCGGGCGGCAACGTCTCCAACTTCCTGGTATGGCTCGCAAAGGGTAACGCCGCGCTCTCGGTGAGCATGACGGCGGTGACCAGCACGGCAGCCATGGTCATGACGCCGTTCAACCTCACCTTCTGGGCCGCCCTCGACCCGGACACTCGACGGCTGCTCGCGGACATCGCCGTGGACCCGATGATCATGGTGATCACCATCCTGCTGATCCTGGCACTGCCGCTGCTCGCCGGCATGTGGACCGGCTCCCGCTATCCGAACTTCGCCGCCCGCATGCGCCGACCGTTGCGAGTGGCGGGCGGTCTGTTCTTCCTGGGCTTCATCGTGCTGGCATTCTGGCGCGATCGGGAGTACCTCACTCTCGCTATACTGCCGGTGCTGGGGATCGTCGCCGCGCACAATGCCCTCGCCCTGGCGCTGGGTTACACCGCCGGCCGGCTCAGCGGGCTCTCGGCCCGGGACCGCCGCGCCGTGACCATCGAGGTGGGCATACAGAACAGCGGCCTCGGGCTCGCACTGATCTTCACCTTCTTCGCGGGTCTGGGCGGCATGGCGATAGTCGCTGCCTGGTGGGGCAGCTGGCACATCGTCGGCGGGCTGACCCTGGCCGCCCTCTGGTCGCGTCGCGAGCCCGGCGACCATTCCGGTGACAATTCCGGCGACGGGCCCGGACGGGCATTGCCCGACTGACAGACACGGGAGGCATCCATGCCGAGGAACATCTTCGTCACCGGCGCGGCCGGCTACATCGGCGGGCTCACCGTCGCCGAGCTGGCCGGCCGCGACGACGTGGGCACGGTGGTGGCCTACGACATCCGCAAGGCGGAGGCGCCCGCGGGAGTGGTGACGGTCAGCGGCGACATCGCCAGTGCGGACATCGGGTCCCTGCTCGAGGAACACGGGATCGACACCGTCATCCACCTCGCCAGCATCCTGAAACCGCCGCCGGATGCGCCGCCGGATCTCGCCCGCCGGGTGGACGTCATCGGCACCCGCCGGCTGCTGGAGGCCTGCGTGGCAGCCGGCGTAGGGCGCTTCGTGGTCACCACCAGCGGCGCGGCATATGGCTACAGCCCCGACAATCCCCGCTGGATGACAGAGGAGGCGCCCGCCCGCGGGCATCCCGCCTTCGAGTACAGCCGCAACAAGAGCGAGGTGGAGCGAATACTGGCCGAGTACCGGGTCACTCGTCCCGATCTCGCCCAGGTGTTGCTGCGTCCGGGCACGGTCATCGGCAAGGGCACCAGCAGCCCGGTCACCGAGATCTTCGAGGGACCGGTGGTGCCCGGCATACTCGGCACCGACGCGCCGTTCGTCTTCGTCTGGGACCGGGACCTCGTGGCCATCCTGGTCCAGGCGGCGCTCGGCGAGCAGACCGGCGTCTACAACGTCGCCGGCGACGGCGCGCTCACCGCGAAAGCCATCGCGAAGGCCCTGCGCAAGCCCTACGTGCCCGTGCCCGCCGGCCTGCTGGCGGCCGGGCTGGGCCTGGCGAAGCGCCTCGGCAAGACCGTAAACGGCCCGGAGACCGTGGACTTCCTGCGCTACCGCCCGGTGCTCTCCAACGAGCGGCTGAAGCGCGAGTTCGGCTACACGCCCATCTCGTCCGCGGCGGCCTTCCGCATCTGGCTGGAGGACCGGGACGAGCCGGACGACAAGAGCCTCCCCGGCGACGCCGATTACCGCCCGGTGGTGGCCATCACCGGCGGCGCCGGCGGCATCGGCCGCGCGCTGGCGCGGCGCTGGACCCTGGAGGGCGCCCGTATCGCCCTGCTGGACTTCGAGCCCGAACCGCTCGAGCAGGCCGCCGAAGGGCTGCGCGCGACGGGGGCCGACGTCATGACCGCCGAGTGCGATGTGACCGATTACGCGGCCTGCCAGCGCGCGATTCGGGCGGTGGCGGGCCACTACGGGCGTCTCGACGTGCTGATGAACAACGCGGGCACCGTGCACCGCAGCCTGTTCGAGGAGACGGGCCTCGACGTGTACCGCAAGGTGATGGAGGTGAACTTCTTCGGCAGCGTGAATTGCACGAAAGCCGCGCTGGAACACCTGAAGGCGACGCGAGGGCTGATCGTCGTCACCAGCAGCATCGCCGGCGTTGCGCCGCTGTACGGGCGCACCGGCTATGCGGCCAGCAAGCACGCGCTGCACGGCTTCTTCGAGTCGCTGCGCTGCGAGGTCGCAGCGGACGGGGTGCGGGTGATGATGGCCTGCCCGAACTTCGTGCGCAGCCCCTTCGAGCAGCGTGCCATGGGCGGCGACGGCAAGCCGGCCGGCACGAAACGCACCATGATCGGCCGGCTCGCCGAACCCGACGACGTGGCCGATGCCATCGTCCGCGGCGCGAAGAAGGGCCGGGACATCGTCGTGCTCAGCTTCCTGGGGAGACTGTCGTACTACATGGCGAGGCTCGTCCCGCGCCTCTACGCCCGCGGCATGACCCGCCGCCTGCGGGAAAGATAGATGTGGGAGGGGCTTCAGCCCCGACCTTCAGCCCCGATCTTCCGCCGCGAACAAGGAACGAGACCAGCCAGCCATGAAGCTCCGCTTACTCTTCTACTTTCTGTTCTGCCTGCCTCTGACCAAACCCGCGATAGCCGACGACCCGCCCCGCCTCACCGCCCAGGGGTTCGCCATCACGAGCGTCCAGCGCGGCGAGCCCGGCGAATTCCCGCCGGTGCGCCTGCGGGCGGAGGCGCCGGCACGCATCGCTTCCCTGGTAGTCAGGCAGGGTGAGTTCGAGGCGGATCTTGCCACCACGCCGGATCGCTCCCTGTTCCCGCTGTTCGGTCTGGACAGCCGTCCGCTGCAGTCCTACGACATCACGCTGGATTTCAGCCCCTACATCAACCAGAGGCTGACGGCGGACGGCGAATATCTCTTCCTGGTGACGCTCACGGATCGGGAAGATCGCCGCAGCACAGCGACCCTCGAGATCGCCGTGGGCGAGCCGGAGATTCCGCCCGAGCCGGCTGCCGGCGAGGCGTTCGGCCGGGAACTGGAAGCGTCGGACGCCGTCCTGCGCCGTATCGGCGCCGGCCCGGTCCAGGCCGCGGGCATCTCCGGCCTGACGTGGGTTACGGTGGAGGCGATCGATGTCACGATCCGCGTTCGGCCCGCGCGGTCAGGGCTGACGCTGCGCGAGCTGCCTGCGGGCATCTGGCCGGAACTCACCGATACCGTGGCACTCGCCGGCGCCGTGGCCGCGACCGATCCGGTCGAATTCGTCGACCTGCCGACCGCGAACCGCGGCGCTGCGGGGCGCGTGCTGGTGCTGAGCGATGCGGCCGGGCACACCGTCTTCCGCATCACGGGCAGCGCCACCGCCGTGTCGGAGAAAGGCACGACGGTGGAACTCGTGGGCCGGGTCAGGCGCTAGCCCGCGCGCTTGAGTTCCGGCCCCTTCTCGGCCGTGCCGAGGTCCGCCAGCGTCTCCTGCAGGCTCTTCTGACGCCTTGCCTGCGGGTCGATCAGCTTCTCGGTCGGCAGGTTCAGGCTGTCGACGAACAGCGATTCGATCTCCTTCGGCATGCCCTTGATGGACAGGCTGGCCCGTTCGCGGATGCCCTCGAAGATGCGGATCTTCTCGTCGAGGAAGCCCGTCGCGTCGAAGCCCAGTCCGGCGATGTAGTCACCGTAGCGCTGCAGCTGGCTCTGCAGCAGGTGGATGTACTCGCCGAGCAGGAACTCGGTGGCGACCACGAACGGCTTCGGCGGCTTCGTCGCCAGCGTGTTAAGCGCATTGATGATGTCGAACAGGCTGTCCGAGAAACCGATCAGCAGTTCGCGGTACTCTCGGTCGATCCTCTCCGCCTCCCGCAGCTTCGCATCGAAGCGGGAGGTGGCGTTCCACCACACCGAGAGGATGAAACCGAGGCTCACCGCGAAGAAGCTGGCCACGGTGATCTTGATCGCGTATATCGGATCGCCCGGCATGACCGGCAGGTTCTCGAACAGATACAGCGACCCGCCGAACAGGAACGCGAACACGATCACGAGTGCGAACAGCGGATTCGTGAATCGTCTCGATTTCAGCTGCGACTCGGCCTGCCGAATCCACTCGCCGTGGCGCAATTCGCCGCTCTGCCGGCGCACCTCGGGACGCAGCGCCACGTCCGCCTGGGACTCGGCCATCTGTCCCTTCCGGATGCTCTTTCTGACGTAGTCTGTCACGGTCTTCTCCTCGTGACGTCCTGGCCTCCGTGCCATTCCTCTCCCTATTCGACGCTAGGACGGATTTGGCCGTCTGGCAATCGTGGATGTGTGAAGTGCGCGGGAAGGGAGGAACGGAGCGCGTCCGTGTAGTAAGTTATGCAGCGACACAAGAATGACAAGGGCCTGGCTCCATGAAATATCGAAACTTCTGGGTACCGGTTGCGGCGGCTCTGGCGCTGGCAGCTTGCGGGTCGACGACTCCCGACACAGATACCGACGCTGCGGAGAGTAACGGTTTGACCAAGCGCCCCTTCGAGCCGATGCTCGACGGCAAGTGGATCGGCAACGGAATCTCTTACGGTGCCTACCGTGACGGGGAAGCGCCTGGGGAGGCGCTGACGTCTAAAGAGCACATACTCGAAGACCTCACGATCCTCGCAGAGCGGTGGAACCTGATCCGTCTCTACGGCGCGGACGAGCAGGCGCGGAATATTCTGGAGGTGATCGAGGAGCACGACCTGCCGATCCGGGTCATGCAGGGCATCTGGCTGGATGCGCACAAGACCGGGCAGGAGAATGAAGAGCAGGTGCGGCTGGCGATCGAGTTCGCCAATCGCTTCAGCGACATCATCATCGCGGTCAATGTCGGCAACGAGATATTCGTCGACTGGTCGTACCACCGGATCGATGACATGGACGGCGTCATCGAGCAGATCAGGCGGGTGCGCTCGGGCGTCCCACAGCCGGTGACCGTGGCGGACGACTACAATTTCTGGAACAAGCCCCGGGCACGCCGGGTGGCCGACGAACTGGACTTCATCTGCCTGCACGCCTATGCGTTCTGGAACGACAAGACGCTGGACATCGCGATGGAATGGACCGAGTCGATCTACCGCGACATCCAGAGCCGTCATCCCGACCACACGATCGCCTATTGCGAGACCGGCTGGCCGACGAGCAGAGTCTATGGCGACGGCAGCCACGAAGGCGGGTTGATCGGTAAAGCGGGCGAGCCCGAGCAGGAGATTTTCTTCAACCAGTACGATCCGTGGGCAGAGCGCAACAAGGTCATCTCTTTCTACTTCACGTCATTCGACGAAAAGTGGAAGGGCGGATTCGACGGGGACAACCCGATGGACAAGGCGGAGAAGCACTGGGGGCTCTACTACAGCGACCGGACGCCGAAGCCGGTGCTGCAGTAGCCGGGAAGCGGGTGGCCGCTAACGAGGCAGGGTGGACACGATCAATGTGAGGCCCTCGCGGTCAACGACATTCACGGTCATGCCCGCGGCGAGTGAGCCGGTGTCGCCGGGCGCACGGACAGCTCGCCACGTCTCGCCCCGTATCAAGACCTGGCCGTGCGGGGCCGAGTCGAAACCGTCAACGACGACGGCCTTCTCGGCAGGCACATCGGACACCAGATGCTTCTCGCCCGGACCGATATGGACTCGTGTCGGTGCGATGGACTCCATCCACGCAGCTATCGCCAGGTCCGCGAGGGCCGTTGCAAATACGGCGGCGGCGAAGCGCGTGAAGATGCTCCAGTCTGTGAACACGCTGCTGAGGAGAATCGAAGTGCCGCCGACAGTTACCGAGGTAGGCAGTATGACGAGCCACCAGGTCAACGAATAGCGCTTCATTTCCCCGTCTTCTGTTTGTGCCCGTCGTGATCGATCATCAGGTCAGGCGACGGCGTAGGCGGCCAGGGTCCAGAGCATGCCGGCCAGCCCGGCCGCGTAGCTGGCCGGCACGATCTGGGTCTTCACGTGGTCCATGAGGTCGCAGCCGGTGGTCATGGCGGAGAGGATGGTGGTGTCGGAGATCGGCGAGCACTGGTCGCCGTAGACGCTGCCATTCAGCACCGTGGCGAAGCAGATGGAGAGGTAGATCTCCGGGTTCGCGACGCCCTGCACCTGGCCCACGGTCCACGCCAGCGGCATAGCCAGCGGGAATGCGATGGCGTAGGTGCCCCAGCTCGTGCCGGTGGAGAAAGCGATGATCATGGTCATGAGCTGCAGCGCCACCGGCAGCGCCCAGTACGGGATGCGCTCGCCGAGCTGTTGCACCAGGTAGGTGCCGGCGCCGATCTCCTGGCTGATGCCGCCGATGGTGACCGCCAGCATGAGGATCACCGAGGCGAGTACCACGCCCTTCAGGCCGTCGCCGATGCCTTCGATGACCTGGCCGAGGTGCATGCCCTTGAATAGTGCGACCAGGATCGACAGCAGCAGTGCCGCGCCGAAGGCCCAGTTCACCCGCGGTGTGCCCATGGCCACGAACGTCCCCACGGCGATGGCGATCAGGACGGCCAGCGGCACGAAGAACTCGGCCACCTGGGGCCGGTAGCCGGCCGGCACGTGGCTCGCGTGCAGTTCCTTCGCGCTCATGGGGATGGCGCCGGGGGCGTCCAGCTCGCCGGTTTCACGGGCGCGTTTGCGGGCGGCTCGTATGCCCGGACCGGCGAAACGAGTTATGCCGAGGCTGAGGAGCAGCGTACCCACCACCGCCAGGATGCCGTAGAAGCTGAACGGCACGCTCTGGAAGAAGAAGCGCACGCGCTCCTCCTCGGTGGCCAGGAAGGCGACGCCGGGGATGAAGATGAACGCCTGCACGTAGGTGGGCCATGCATTGAACGCAAGCACAGAGGCGATGGGCGAGGCCGTGGAGTCGACGATGTAGGCCAGTTCCTCGTGGCTGACGCGCTCCTTGTCCGCTACCGGTTTAACAATGGTGCCGACCAGCACCACGCTGATGGTGCCGCCCTGGAAGAAGATGACGCCCATGAGCCAGGAGACGAGCTTGGCGGAGCGCGGACCCTTCACGAAGTGCGTAGTCATGAATTCCGCGAAGGCCTGCGCCGCGCCGGTACGCGACCAGATGCCCATGAGCCCGCCGACCAGCCAGAGATACAGCAGCAGGATGGCGGCGGCGCTCTCGCTGGCGAGGCTCGGCAGCAGCACGGCGTTGGTGATGTCGAACTGCCCCAGCATGAAGGCGCCCGTGACGACGCCGGCAAAAAGGGCTGTCAGCGCCTCCCGGGTCAGCAGACACAGCGCGATGGCAATTGCCGCCGGCAGCAGCGACCAGGGGCCGAAGTGGTAGGTGGGTTCCAGCAGGGAGTAGCGCCGTTCGCTGCCGTCGTCGGCGGGTACGGTCTCGACGACCCACTGCTCCTCCAGCGGCGGCTGGCCCTCCAGTTCGTCCAGCGCCGCCTGCCGCAACGGCGATTCGGCGTACGGCACGACGTCGAGCACCGGCTTCTCCCGGCCGCGCTCCACGTACACCAGCCGGCCGGCGTCGTTCTCGTAGACGTTATAGGTGACTTTCTGCTCGACCCACTGTCGGTCGACGTTGGCGGAGACCCAGAGTCCGGCGCCGAGGCCGGCCAGCAGCACCAGCACGGCCGGGCGGATCAGCGGGACCAGCCAGCGCGCCGTGGCGGCCACGATGTCGGGCTGGTCGGCAGTGCCGGTGCCGGACTCCTCGATGGAGGCGATCGGCTCGCTGCCGTTGTCCTCTGATTCGCGCTTGCGTATGGGCGTGCGCTCTTCGGACATAGGGTGCGGCCGGCCGTGCCGGCGCTACGCCTTTGCCTTCGGTTCCGCCGTCGTGAATACCCGCGCGAAGTAGTCTGTGAACGTCTCCAGGATCTCCTCGCGGTCCGTCTCCTCGATGCCGGCGAGTTCCTTGGCCAGTGCCTTCCTGAAGTCCATCTGGGAGGCCCTTGCAATCTGGATGCGCTGGGCCTGGGGCGAGCCGGCGCCGTGCATGGACTCGGTGAGATAACCGACGGCATTGCGCCCCATGGTCATGTTCTCGATCAGACGCAGGATGCGCATGCGGTTCTCGGTGGGGATGTCCGCGCGGCCCTTGAGGTACTTCTCCAGCAGACCGCCGATCTCCGGGCTCTCGAAGTCCTTCTGGGAGGGCAGGGTCACCACGAGCCCGCCGGCGAGGTCCTGGGCCAGACGGCCGATCTCGTAGGGCATCTTCGTCACGTGATGCTTGCAGACGTTGGCGATCATGTCGTCGCAGATCCAGGCGCCGGATTTCAGCTCGTGAGACTGGTAGCTCGCGGCGATGCCCGTCGAGTAGATGGTCTCGTTGAGATGGGTCATCTCGGTGAGCTTGTCCTTGATGTGGGAGGCCTTGTCCGCGCCGTTGTACTCGGCCACCGTGGCTGCCGCACCGATCAGTACGTCGCCCACGCCGGACTTGCAGACGTAGCTCCTGCGGTGATAGCAGGTGAAGCGCTCCACCAGCATCGCCGCGTACTCGTACTCGCCGTGCATGAACACGCGGTCCCAGGGGATGAAGACGTCGTCGAAGATGACCATCGCCTCCTGGCCGCCGTACTCGTTGTTGCCGGTGTCGATGTCGCCGCCTTCCATCGCCCGGGTGTCGCAGGACTGGCGGCCGTAGATGTAGGTGATGCCCTCGGCCTCCACCGGGATGGCGCCGACGATGGCGTAATCCTCGTCGCCTTCGCCGAGGCGCATGGTGGGCATCACGATCAGCCAGTGGGAGTTCAGGCAGCCGGTCTGATGGGCCTTGGCGCCGGTGATCCAGACGCCCTCGTCGTTGCGTTTCGTGACGTGGACGAAGAGATCCGGGTCTGCCTGCTTGTGAGGCGGCAGGCTGCGGTCGCCCTTCACGTCGGTCATGGCGCCGCCGATCACGACGCCGTCGCGCTGGGCCTCGGCCACGAACCCGGTGAAGCGGGCGTGGTAGTCGGTGCCGTGCTTCTCGTCGATCTCGTAGGTAACCGAGTGCAGGGAGTTCAGTGCATCCATGCCAACGCAGCGCTGGAAGCAGGTGCCGGTCAGCTGGCCGAGGCGGCGCTGCATCTTGTTCTGCATCACCACGTCTTCGGCCGATTGCGCCACGTGCAGGAAGCGGTTCACCCGCTCGCCGGTGAAGGGCGAGAGGGCGGTGGCCAGCTCAGGATTCTCGACGGCCAGGTCGTAAGTGCGGGCCACGGCATTGACGGAGGGCCGGATAATCGGGTGGTCGACGGGCTCCTCCACCAGCTCGCCGAACAGCCAGACCTTCAGGTTCCGGCCGCGCAGGCTGTCGATGTATTCCTGGCCGGTGCGAATTGGTTTGCGTGTGGGTTTGCGGGTCGACGTGACCGCTGCTGCTCCGCTGCTCATGGCATCTACCTCTGTGTGTCCTGTCCGGTGCCGGGTGCCGGCCCGAACCCCTAAAGTTACCGCAGATCGGGCCCGCATGCAGGCCCGCAGGCCCTCCGGGCGCCGCCCCCCGCTGCCATGGGCGCCCCTTAGCGGTAAACTGCGGAATATTCCCGCACAGCCGCCAGGTAGCGATCATGCACCAGCTCAGTCCCCAGGACGCCCAGTTCCTTTACATGGAATCGGCGAACAACTTCACCCACGTCACGGGCGTGCACGTCTTCGACCCCTCGACCGCGCCCGGCGGCAAGGTGCGCTTCAAGGACATCATCGCCCACGTGGAGAGCCGGCTGCACACCTCGCCCATTTTCCGGCGGCGGTTGGTGCGCGTGCCGCTCGACCTCGATTTTCCCTACTGGGCGGACGACGAGTACTTCGACGTCGAATATCACATCACCCACGGCCGGCTGCCCGAGCCGGGGGACTGGCGCCAGTTCTGCATCCACGTGGCCCGCTATCACTCCCGCCCTCTGGCCATGCAGCGCCCGCCCTGGGAGATGTACGTGATCGAGGGCCTCGACCGCATCGAGGGCTTCCCCGAGGGCGCCTATGCCGTGGCCACGAAGCTGCATCACACGGCCGTCGACGGCGCCGCCGTCATCCGCTTCTACGCCGCCATGTCCGATGTGGATGCGCTGGGAACGCCCGCGTTGGTGGTGCCAAAGCGGGAAGAGGAGCCGGCGGCGGAGCCCACGCCGCGGGAGATGGTCGGTCGCGCCGTGGTGAATAACGTGCGCGAGCCGTTCCAGCTGGCCAACGCGGTGGTGCGATCCGTCCCGGCGCTGGCCGGGTTGGCGCAGAAGGCGCTGCGCCGCGACGACGGAAAGAGCAAGCGCGTGCCGTTCACCCGCTTCAACGTGCCGGTGGGCCCGCACAAGATGTTCGATGCCGCCATCTTCGCGCTCGACGACCTCAAGCAGATCCGCAAGGCCGTGGAGAACGCCACCATCAACGACGTGGTGATGGCCGTCTGCGCCGGCGGCCTGCGCCGCTACCTGGAGCACCACGGCGAGCTGCCCGAGGACCCGCTGGTGGCCTGGGTGCCCATCAATGCCCGCCCGGGCAAGAGCACGGGCGTGGACGTGGAAGCCTCCGGCAACAGGATCACGGCGATGACCGCGAGCCTGCACACTCACGTGGCCGACCCGCTGGCCCGTCTCGCCGCCATCACGGCGGGCACGCGGCAGAGCAAGGAGGCCAAGTCCGGGGTCTCGGCCCGCCTGATGACCGATATCTCCCGGCACATCCCGGCCGCCACCCAGGCGCTGGCCGGGCGCCTGGTGCTGCGTGCCGGTGCCGCGCAGCGGGTCTGCAACCTGTTCATCTCCAACGTGCCGGGCCCGCAGCAGCCGCTGTACATGGCCGGCGCGCTGAACCTGCACTCGTTCGGCATGGCGCCGCTGGCGGACGGCATGGGGCTGTTCATCGGCACGCCCAGCTACAACGGCGAGATCACGTTCAACGTGACCTCCACCCGCCACATCCTGCCGGACATCGATTTCTTCGTAGAATGCCTGCGCCAGTCGCTGGGCGAGCTGAAAGCGGCGGCGGAGGCACCGCCGGCGCCGAAGAAGAAAAAGGCGAAGCGCAAGAAGAAGACGACGCCCTCGTAGGAGGGCCTTCAGGCCCGATCGCCAGAACAATCGGGCCTGAAGGCCCTCCTACCTGTTCGGGGTCACGCGGATGGTGCGGACGCGGTGTGAGTTCTCGCCTTCCGCAGACGTCCATGCCACGATCAGGTCGTTGTCGTCACGCGCTATCTGGGGAAAGCCGACTTGTCGCGCGGGTTCGTCTCCGGAGAGAAAACTCGCGTCTGGCGCGAGTTCACCCGCGGCGGTGATCTCACGCAGCATCACATGCCCTCGGCCGGGAGCTGTGTGATCGACATAGCTCACGACCGAGCTGCCATCCTCCAGCGTCACCACATCGACGCGGCCCCAGGTCGGGCGGGGCGCGAGATCGACGTGCAGCGGTTCGGAGTACGTTTCACCGCCATCGTGGGAACGAGCGAATCGGACCGCCGGCTCGTCGGCTGCCGTGTACCAGGCGACGTCGATCTGCCGACCGTCAGTGGATATGGCGGGACCGTTGACCGGGCAGCCGGCGATCTTCCAGCCGTCGTCATGGACCGACATCGGCTCGCTCCAGCCGTCGCCGTCGGCGCGGACCGCCTGGATGTCGCGGATCTCGTCTTCGGTGCGATTGCGGTAGACGACCAGTGGGCCGTCTTCGGTCACCACCGCATCGGTCTGGCAGCAGTCGCAGACCAGCCCGTCCACCAGTTGCCCGTCGAGCAGCTCGCCCTCGGGCGACACCAGTGCCGAGCGCAGCGTCATGCCGCCGCCGCCATGGTCGCCGTGGCTGCCGGTCATGTTGCGTCCGTCCAGCCAGACGACGCCGACGGCATCCTGCCAGGGAAACAGGGTCACGAAGCCGTGCTCGGTGGGAGTGCCGTCCGTGTGCGGCCTGAAGGGTTCCGACCAGCTTTCGCCGGCATCGTCGGACACCATCAGCATCACGTCGTACGCATAGGTGGAGTCGGCGGATTTCGCGAGCCAGTGGGCCGCCCACACGGTGTCCGTGACGGGTACGACGGAGGGGAAGTCGGCCCAGTTCACGAACCAATCGTCGCCCCGGGCGATCTCCACGGGTTCGCTCCAGCTCTCGCCGTCCAGCCGGGAGTAGCGCAGCGCGTGACCGTCGCCGGCAGGCGCGAGCCAGCTCAGCACCACTGTGCCGTCCGGCGCCGCGGCGAGGTGAGGCTGGCCGCTGTCGGGACCCGCGGGTGAGGGGATCGCTTCGACCGCCTTCCAGGAGAAGGCGCCGCCACCTGCCGCCGTTGCGAGCGCCGGCAGCAGACAGACCGTGGCGAGCAGAGCGCAGAACTGCTGGATCGGCGGATTACCATTCCGCGCGGCCTTGTCCCGCTCGTTCGCCTTGCGGATCTCCTCGCGCATCTCGTCCCATTCGTCGTCGGTGACGTCGATCAGCTGGGAGTAGAAGTTGCCGCCGGTAGCGAGCCCCTGGGCGCCGTCGATGGCGATGGTCTCGCCGGTGAGGTAGTCGCAGCCGTCGGCCATCAGGAACGTGGCGAGGTTGGCCAGCTCCGGCATCTCCCCGTAGCGTCCCCAGGGGTTGGACTGCTCCATCGAGGCCTGCTTCTCCGCCGCCTTCGAACCCGGGTTCAGCCGCTCCCAGGCGCCCTTGGTCGGAAAGGGCCCCGGCGCGATGCAGTTCAGGCGAATGCCGTAGCGGCCCCACTCCGTCGCGAGCGACTTGGTCATGGCATCGATGCCAGACTTCGACATGGCCGAGGGCACCACGAAGGCCGAGCCGTTGCGCACCCAGGTGGTGGTGATGGAGATGACGCTGCCCCTGTGGCCCTGCTCGATCCAGCGCCGCCCCACCGCATGGGTCACGTAGAAGGTGCCGTGGAAAACGATACTGGCGATGGCGTCGAACCCCCGCGGCGAAAGATCCTTGGTCGGGCTGACGAAGTTGCCGGCGGCGTTGTTCACCAGGCCGTCCAGCGGACCCTCGGCGAAGATGCCGTCGAGCACCTCGTCCACCGCCTGGGCGTTGCGGATGTCCAGCGTGCGGGTGTTCACCCGCCCGCCGTGCTTGTCGGTCAGTTCCCCGGCCGTCTCGTCCAGCACGGACTGGCGCCGGCCGCAGATGTAGAGTTCGGCGCCGAGCCGGAGATACTGCTCGGTCATCACCTTGCCGAGTCCGGTGCCGCCGCCGGTCACCAGTATGCGCTTGCCCTTCAGCAGGTCGTCTCTGAACATGGTCTTCCTCCGTGGTCTAGAGCACCGGCGCCATGGTGGCCTCGTCCACCCGCTGCATCCAGCGTCGCACGTCCTTCTTCCGCGCCAGCGCAGCCTCGCCCTCGGGCACGCCCGCGAGGCAGCGCAGCATCACGAACACCGAGATGTCCGCGATGCTGAGGGACTTGCCCACCAGCCACTTCCGGTCGCCGAGCAGCCCGTCGATGGCGTCGACGTGGCGATTGAGATCCCTGGCGATGGTCTCCGGCGACTTGCGGCCGATGCCCTGGGCCCGGGTCGCCTTCAGGGCAGCGCGCGGGATGATCCTGGGCCCCAGTTTCTGAAACCACTCGGGGTCGTATTTCAGCAGTTCCGGCGCCCAGCGCCGGGCGTTCTCCGGCACCGCGAAGCGCAGGTAGAACTCGTAGAAGTACAGGGACTCGTCCGCCCAGTCCTCCAGCACGTGGCACATGGCCACCTCGGCCGGAACGATGGGATAGACGTGCGGCTCCGGGTACTTCTCCTCCAGGTACTCGACGATGTCGGTGGAGTCTGCCAGGCGCACGCCGCCGTCCTCGATGGCCGGCAGCTTGTTGGTGGGCGACACCGCTTTCGCCTTGCCGCGCAGGAACGCGAGCATCGGCACCTCGACGATCTCGTAGGAGACCTTCTTCAGGTTCATCACCCGTTTGACCTTCTCGCAGAACGGCGAGACCTCGAACTGATAGAGCTTGACCATGGGTACTCCGGGAGGGATTCGGTGGCTTATGCGGGCCGGGCATTCTTGTTAGGATACGCGCCCTGTCGGACGCCCCTTGAATTTCTTGGGATCCCTTCAATTATACAGAGCCCCGCTGCCGGCGCGGGCGCACGGACCCGGACCATGGCAATCAGATGCGGCATCGTGGGACTGCCCAACGTGGGCAAATCCACGCTATTCAATGCACTCACCGCGGCGGAGATCGCGGCGGAGAACTACCCCTTCTGCACCATCGACCCCAACGTGGGCGTGGTGCCCGTGCCGGATTCCCGGCTGGAGCGGCTGGCGGCGATTGTGAAGCCCGAGAAGGTGATCCCCACCACCATGGAGTTCGTGGACATCGCCGGCCTGGTGGCGGGCGCCTCGAAGGGCGAGGGTCTCGGCAACAAGTTCCTGGCCAACATCCGCGAGACCCACGCCATCGCCCATGTGGTGCGCTGCTTCGAAAACGACGACGTCACCCACGTGGCGGGCCGGGTGGACCCGGTGGGCGATGCCGAGGTCATCAACACCGAGCTGGCGCTCGCGGACCTGGAGTCGGTGGAGAAGGCGCTGGACAAGGCCGAGCGCGCGGCCAAGACCAATGAGAAGAAGGCTGTGGCCTGGCGTGACCTGCTCAAGCGGGTGAAGGCGCACCTGGATACCGGCGCTCCCGTGCGCACCCTCGATCTGGACGACAACGAGAGCGCAGACCTGCGGGAGCTGTTCCTGCTGACGCGCAAGCCCGTGCTGTACATCGCCAACGTCAACGAAGACGGCTTCGAGAACAATCCCTATCTCGACGCGCTCAGGGAACTGGCCGCCTCCGAGGATGCCGAGGTGGTGGCGGTGTGCGCGGCCATCGAGGCGGAGATCGCCCAGCTCGACGAGGACGAGAAGGCGGAGTTCCTCGCCGACCTCGGCCTGGAGGAGCCCGGACTGAACCGGGTGATCCGCGCCGGCTACCGGCTGCTGGGCCTGCAGACCTTCTTCACCGCCGGGCCGAAAGAGGTGCGAGCGTGGACGACACGGGTCGGTGCAACCGCGCCCCAGGCCGCCGGCGAGATCCACACCGACTTCGAGAAGGGTTTCATCCGCGCGGAGGTCATCGCCTACGACGACTACGTCGCCAAGAACGGCGAAGCGGGCGCCCGGGAGGCCGGCAAACTCCGCCTGGAAGGCAAGGATTACGTCGTCAAGGAAGGCGACGTGATGCACTTCCGGTTCAACGTCTGATCGATCATGGGTCGACAGCAGGCAACGCTGCTCGGCGTCGTTGCCTGCCTGTCGATCGCGGGGTGCTCGTCCTGGGTCTACCAGCGCGCCGCGGATCACCGTGAAGCCAATCCCTACGAAGGAGACATACCCGTCGGCAGCGGCCAGTCGGGTCGCAAGTTCTTCGACCGCCGGCTGCGGGATATCGTCATCGGCATCGAGGTGGCGGAGATCGAGACCGACGACGCCGGAGTCACAACGATTTTCGCCGGCGGGGGAAGCGAAGAATTCCGCCACCTTTGGTTCTCCGCCACACCTGTTTCTCAAGACGGCTATGCCCTGACGTCGATTCATCAGGGAAGCCGCTATCAGCTTCCCGCCGGCAGGGAGCGACTCGCCGCGGTGCTGCCGCGTGAGCCGGGCGACAAGCGATTCGGGCACCCGGTCTGGGTTTGGTGTGAGCCAGAGTTCGATGTTGCTCTCGTGAAGGTCGAGGGGATCGAGATGATGCCTTTCGCGTGGTCAGAGGATTTATCTGTCGGACAGACCGTCTATCTGGGGGGCGTGCGGACGATCAGCCCGGCAGAGGGGACCATCGTCGATATCGATGTGGAATCAGGGGAAGCACTGCCGTTTACTCGTATCGTTCACACGGCGCCGGCGCGAGATGGCGACAGCGGCGGTGCGCTGGTGGATGCAGAGGGCAAGCTGCTCGGCATCAACGTCGGGATGACGCCGGGCCTGTTCCGGGCCAAAGACAGCCGGATCATCGCCATCCGGCCGGACCGGGCGGCGCTGGAGCGGATCATCGCGGGCTATGAGGCCGACCCGGAGTCCGCCCACGAAACCCATCTCGAGGCGTGTTCCGTCGAGTAGCGCAGGCCGTGGGTTCTCACCTTTCGGAGAGTGAACCCAGTATTCCAGGCTCCAGATCGTCGTAATCCGGAAAGCCACGCTCCGCGGCGAAAGCGGCGAGTTCGTCCGCGCACTGATTCGCGCCCAGCAGTCGGTCGAAATCGCGCATGAGTGCCGTCAGATCGGCGCGGTTGCGGCGGCAGCAGGCCACGTATTCCCTCAGCAGTTCGAGCAGGCCCAGGTCCGCGTCGGCGCGCAGCCGCGCGTCCAGGCGGAAGAAGAACACCGCCCCGCCCCAGTACAGGGTGGGGTACTTGCGCTCGGCGCGCAGCCGGGGAGCCGCGGCGACGAAGGTCTCGCCATGCCGTGTGTAAGCCCGCTCCGCGCGCTGCAGCCGTTCGCGGTAGCGCCGCGCGGCGTCTGCCGCGTCCAGCACTCCCATCACGTGCATCACCTGGTATTGCATGAAGCTGGCGAAGCCTTCCGCGAACCAGGCATGCCGGCTGCCGAGATAGGGCAACAGCAGGTGGCTGAATTCGTGCGGGGCCGTCCAGTCGCCCAGAAATGCCTCGGCCGGGTGGCTGGGGTCGACGTAGAAGCGGATGCCCTGGCGAGGGCCCCTCAGCGTCCGCGCCCAGGGTACCGGCTGGGACGAGCGGGTGCGTTCGAAGTGGACGTGGATCGGGAAGCCGAATGGTCCCACGAGTTCCTCGGTGGCGTCGGCGACCCTGCCGACCCAGGCGGTGAGTTTCGCGCGTTCGGCGGCGTCGAAGCGGTCCGCGAAGTGGAACTCCAGGTCGGCGGCCGAGGCGGGCGATGCGCAGAAGGCGAATACGAGCGTGGCCGCGACCGCCATTGTCACGGCGACCAGGCGGCGCGGCCCCGTCGCATCACGGTGTTCTAGTTTTCTTCGCGGACCCACAGGAAACTCTGCCAGACGCTCTCTCTGTTTTCGCCGCAGGCATCGCAGTCTCTGGCACGCTGTTCATCGGTGAGCTGGGCGTCGAGGCTCGGCATGAAAAGGCGTCCCTCGATCCGGTCGGCGCCGGTCAGCCTGAGTTCGATGGGATATTCCGCCGCGCAATCGTTCTCCCGCCGGTAGCCCTGGCTGTAGTACCAGCATCGCCAATTCGCGCTGGCGGTGCCGCGGTAGGATTCCGCATCGATGCGGGTAAGCCGGTACCGGCCCGTGGGGTAGCGTCCGTCTTCGGAATCGCGCCCCCAGCTCCCTTCCAGCCGACCGCCGTCCAGGGTCAGTGTCCGTGTCGTCTCGCTGTCGGCGGACAGCCAGACTCCTGTGGGGTCCGACGCCGGACGCTCAGCGTCTTCCGTCGTCGCCGCCGCCTTGTGCTCGTCCGGCGGATCCGCCTGCGCGCCGCAGGAGAGCGCCAGGATGGTCATGGCCAGGATTGGTGCTGCTGGGTTACCCGATCGTTCTCGCATCACGAACCTCTCTGCGTATTTCGGACGCCGGTCGATGGCGTCCCTGTTCTGACCAGGCGGGCTGCCCGGAATTCCGTCGGCAGCGGAAGCCGGTCATGGTCCAGCGGCAGGCGGGTCGGGCCTGAAGGCCCTCCTACAACCAGGCCAGGCGGCTGGATTCCACCCGGTAGAGCACCCGATCGCAGAGGCGCAGCGCCACGGTCTCGTCGATCCATGGCACGGTCACCGTCTCCGCGGCCAGGACGAACTGCAGCGTGACCAGGCCGTGGCGGCGCTGGAACGGAGACTGCACCACGTCCACCCGCTGCACCTTGCGCAACAGGAACGCCTGCAGCGTAGAGCCGATCAAGCCCTGGCGTACAACAGCGGCATCCGCGGTGAGCGCGAGGCCCCAGCGCGCGTATCGACGTCGAATGAAGGGCCAGGCGGCCGTCGGCACGAGCAGGGCCATGACGGCGGCGACGGACCAGGGGACGTTGATGGCGAGCAGCAGCAGTCCGGCCACGGCGCCGAAGCCGCCGAACAGCAACGTCCGCGAGCGGACGTAGCGTCGGGAGATCGGGTGGAAGCCGTTCCCGTCCATGCGCAGGTCGAGCTCTCGGCCCTCGTCGTCGAAGAACACGGCCGGCGCGCGCTCGACGAACGACGGCGGTGCCAGCGGGATCAGGAAGCTCTTGCCGGTGTTGACGGCGTGGCTGGCGGCCTGCTTGGCGACCAGGCGGAAGGCGCCGAACAGCTGCAGCAGCGGCCCCTGGTGGATGCGCAGCACCTGCAGCTTGCCGAGCCCCATCGAGTGCTCGTGGGTAGTGAGCAGCCCGCCGCGTGAGCGTATGACCTCGCCGTCGGTGCCGAGCGTGTAGCCGTGATGGCGCAGGAAGGCGCCCAGAACCGAGATGCCCATCAGAACCATGGCAGCGACCAGGATGCTGGCCACGGCCACGAAAGCTGCTGCACCGGCGGACAGGTCCTGCAGCGTGTCGGCGACGGGTCCGAACGTGCGCTCGAGCCAGGGACCGGCGCGTTCGCCGAGTTCATCGGCGAGAGGCGCCAGCACGGCGAGCAGGATCAGCGCTCCGTTGCTCGTGAGGCCGATCCGGACCATGTCGCCGGGGGACAGCGCCAGCAGAGTCTCCCCTTCGTCCGAGTCCGCTTCCTCCGTGCCGGCCACTCCATCCGCGCTGTCGTCCTTGCGGCGCCGAATGCGTCCCCGCAATCGCTCGCTCAGGTCGGCCGGGATGGCCGGCAGGTGGCCCTCGGCCGTCGCGGAGCCTGCGGTATCGAGCTTCAGGTCCACCAGACCGAACAGCCGGTAGATCGGGTTCTGGGTGGTGTTGATGCCCTGGATGCGGTCGTAGCCGATATCCAGTTCCTCGCGCTGGAAGATGCCCTGGCGGATGCGGATGCCTTCTTCGTCGATGCGGAAACGGAATCGCAGCCAGCGCCCGACTGCCACCAGGATCAGCGCGACGAGGAGGGCGCCGGCCAGACCGTAGAGCCGGTCCCGGGTGGTCCAGCCGGTGCTGATCACCACCGCGGTGGCGGGCACGACGGCCTGGAACAGGTTGCGGGCTACGCCGCGCAGTATCTGGCCGACGTAGAACAGCACCGACAGTGGCGAGGCCCGCTGCCAGCCGTGTGCTTCAGCCGGACTCATCGGCCTGCCCGGCACGGCGCAGGACGTGTTCCCGCAGCCTGTGTGCCTGGTCGGTTTCCAGCCCGCGGATCTTCAGATCGCCGCCGCTGCCGCCGGCGGTGTAGACCACGAGCGTGGCCAGGCCGAACAGACGCTCGGTGACGCCGCTGGTGGTCTCGACGTGCTGGATGCGGTTGAACGGGATCGCAATGAGCTTGCGGCGCAGCACGCCGACCCGATACAGGAGGTCGTGCTCGCGCAACGCATAGCCCCGGTGCCGGACCGACAGCGGCGACCAGACGGCGACCACGAGCAGATGGACGGCGGCATAGAGCGCGACGCCTTTCGGCACGGAGCCGGGCGCGTTGATGATGCCGAGGGCCGTGCCGCCGAACGCCACGAGCAGCGCGATGCAGAGGCCGACGACGTGCCCGGCGATGAGTTCCGCCAGGTAGCTGCGGGCGATAGGTTGCCAGCTGACCTCCTCCACGGAGGGCAGGGATTCCAGCGGTATCTCGGCGTTCTCGAACATCGGGGAGGCGGCCTGGGGCGAAGAAGGTCCGGGATTATACCGGTAGCGGTGACCCGGCAGCGGCGCTTGACTCCGCGGTCCCCGCGGCCGACAATTCACGCCCCCCGAACCGGGGGTCCCCTGCCGTGGTGATGTAGCTCAGTTGGTCAGAGCGCGGCACTCATAATGCTGAGGTCGGTGGTTCAAATCCACCCATCACCACCATCCACTTCCGCCGCTAGTCGAAGACGCCGGCCTCGATCAGCTCGCGCTCGAACCCGAATTTTTCCTTCTCGACGATGCGGTCCGGGTACAGGACGCCGTCGAGGTGGTCGTATTCGTGCTGGAAGACCACGGCGTGGAATCCGTCCGCCTCGCATTCGACAGGCTCGCCGTACGGGTCGAAGCCTCGATAACGGATACGCCGATAGCGGGGCACCCAGCCGCGCAGGCCGGGCACGGACAGACAGCCTTCCCAGCCGCTCACCTGAGCCTCGTCCAGTATCTCGTAGGAGGCGTTCACGAGCACGGTGGTCGGCACCGGCTCGGCATCCGGGTAGCGCGGGTTCGATTCCACGCCGAAGATCATGACCCGCAGCGGTACGGCGATCTGGGGCGCGGCGAGCCCGGCGCCGTCGGCGTCGGCCATGGTGTCGAACATGTCTGCGATCAGGTCGTGCAGCTCCGGCGTGTCGAAGCCCTCGACCGGCCGGGAGACCTGGCGCAGCCGGGGATCGCCCAGGCGGAGGATCGGCCGGACGGCCATTCAGAACTCCTCCTGCACCTGGCCGTAGGCGAGCAGCGCGAAGAGTCCGGTGCCACCGATGAGGTTGCCGAGCAGGCTCGGCAGGATCAGGCCGAAGACGCCCTCGACGATCCCGAGTTCGCCCGCGAGCTGAAGCAGGAAGACCTCGGAGGAGCCGACGATGACGTGGGCGAAGCCGCCCAGCGCGATGAGGTAGGTCATCGCGATCACCACCCAGAACTCGCTGCCCTTGGCGTTGGGGATCATCCACACCATGGCGGCCACGAGGAAGCCGGCGGGGATGCCGAGACCGATCGCCTCTCCCGGAGCCATCAGGGCGAATTTCCGGCTGACCTCGAGCATGGCCTGAAAGTGCTCCGGATGGACCGGCCCCGCGGCCACGATGAAGAGCGCGGTCAGGAAAGTGCCTGCCAGGTTTGCGATCAGGACGACGCCCCACAGCCGGCCGAGCGCGACCCAGTTCTCCCGTTTCGGGTTCTTCAGCAGCGGCAGCACCGCCGTGACCGTCTGCTCCGTGAACAGCTGCAGACGACCGAGGACGACGATGAGGAAGCCCAGACAGTAACCGAAACTGCTCACGGCCGGTGCCCAGTCGGCGGCGGGAAGATAGTGGAAGAGCAGACCCGTGCCGAGGAGCGACGCGGAAATGCCGACGCCGGCCGCGAGCCCGGACCACCAGAGGGAGGCGGTGGGTCGGCGAAGCTCCTCGATGCCCTCGCGGCGGACGATCTCGTAGATGAGCGGCGAGCGCAGGCGTTGCCGCTCTTCGGCCTCTTTCTTTTCGGTTTTCTCGTTCATGCGGCGGAGGGCAGGCCCCACGGCCCGCGGTAGCCCTTCGGCAATCCGGCGTCGGGGGTGAAGCCGTAGAGTTCCTCGTCCGGCAGGGCGTCGCGCACGATGTCGCGCACTCTCAGCAGCTTCTCGACGTCGATGCCGGTGTCGCAGCCCATGCTGTCGAGCATGAACACCAGGTCCTCGGTGACGATATTGCCGCTGGCGCCCGGCGCGAACGGGCAGCCGCCGATGCCGCCGAGGGAGGCATCGAGCGTGGTGATGCCGGCGTCCAGCGCCGCCAGTGCATTCGCCAGACCCAGTCCGCGGGTATTGTGCAGGTGAACGCCGGTGAGCGCGTCGTCCCCCACCTCGGCGCGCACCAGCTTCACCAGTCGCTGCAGCTGGGCCGGGTTCGCATAGCCGGTGGTGTCGGACAGGCCTACCTCGTCGCAGCCGAGTTCCATCAGCCTGACGGCGAGTTCGACGACCCTGCGTTCGTCCACCGGTCCCTCGAGCGTGCAGCCGAACGCCGTGGACAGCCCGCCCTCGAACTCCGGTCGCTCGTCGGCCGGCAGCGTGCCCAGCAGCTGGGCGATGGCGCGCACCTCTTCCAGCACCTCGGCGTGGGTCTTGCGCAGGTTCGCCTTGCTGTGGGTCTCGCTGACCGACAGCGGCAGCGTAATCTTGTGGGCGCCGGCGGCCACGGCGTCCTGCGCGCCCCGAAGGTTCGGCACCAGGGCGGCCACGGTGAGGCCGGGCAGGGTGCGCGCGTAGCGGACGATCTCCGCCGTATCGGCCAACTGGGGCAGGAGCTTCGGCGGCACGAACGAGCCCACCTCGATCTCGCGCACGCCGGCTTCCGCCTCGGCGGCGATCCAGGCCTTCTTCGCCTCGGTGGGCATGATGGAATCGATGCTCTGCAGGCCGTCCCGAGGGCCGACCTCGCTGACCAGGATGCGGGTGGTATGCGCGCTCATAAGCTCTCGCTCTCGGCTGATGTGCGGATGACAACCATACTATCCTACGCTACCTTGCCCAACCCGTAGGAGGGCCTTCAGGCCCGACTGTGGAATGGCTGAATCGGGGCTAAAGCCGCTCCTGCATGCTTCGATCGGGTCGGGCCTGAAGGCCCTCCTACACCCGCCAGAGGACGACGATGACGCGTAACCGAGAAGACCTGCCGCTGGCCGGCATCCGGGTGGTCGAGTTCACCCACATGGTGATGGGGCCTGCCTGCGGGCTGCTGCTGGCCGACATGGGCGCCGACGTCATCAAGATCGAGCCGGTGAAAGGCGATAACACCCGGCGGCTGCTCGGCTCCGGTGCTGGCTACTTCCCGATGTACAACCGCAACAAGCGCTCGATCTGCCTGGACCTCAAGTCCGCCGAGGGCCAGGCGGCGGCGCTGAAGCTGGCGGAGTCGGCCGACGTGCTCGTCGAGAACTTCCGCCCGGGCGCCATGGACAAACTCGGTTTCGGCTGGGAGGCGATGCACGCGCTGAATCCCCGCCTGATCTACTGCTCCGAGAAGGGCTTCCTGGCCGGGCCCTACGAGCGCCGCACGGCGCTGGACGAGGTGGCGCAGATGATGGGCGGGCTGGCCTATATGACCGGACCGCCGGGGCGCCCGCTGCGGGCCGGGGCGAGCGTCATCGACGTGCAGGGCGGCATGTTCGGCGCCATGGGCGTGCTGGCCGCGCTGGAGCAGCGTCGCCGCACCGGCGAGGGCCAGAAGGTGGTCAGCTCGCTGTTCGAGAACACGGTGTTCCTGGTGGGCCAGCATATGGCCCAATACGCGGTTACCGGCACGCCGGCGGCGCCGATGCCGGCGCGCATCTCCGCCTGGGCGGTTTACGAGGTGTTCGATACCGGCGATGACGAGCAGGTGTTCGTCGGCGTCGTGAGCGACACCCAGTGGCGCCTGTTCTGCGAGGCGTTCGGCCTGACGGAATTCGCGAACGACGAGACCCTGGCGGCGAACGGCGACCGGGTGCGGCAGCGCGACCGCATCATCCCGGTCATCAAGGAGACTTTCCGCCGCTACACCAAGGCCGAGTTGATGGAAAAGCTGGAGCAGACGGGCCTGCCGTTCGCGCCCATCGCGAAGCCGGAGGAGATGTTCGACGACCCGCACCTCAATGCCGGCGAGGGCCTGGTGGAGGTCACCGTGCCGGACGGCGAGCACGCCGGGGAGACCGCGAAGCTGCCGGCCCTGCCACTGGAGATGGCGGGTGAGCGCTTCGGGCTGCACCATGACGTGCCGCGGCAGGGACAGCACACCGCCGAGGTGCTCGGCGAACTCGGCTATCCGGACGAGGAGATCGCCCGGCTGTTCGCGAGCGGCCTCGCGGCCGGCGAGTAACGGGCGGCCGCGGAAAGAGCCGCGGAAAGAGCAGCGGAAAGAGCAGCGGAAAGAGCAGCGGAAAGGGCGGCGGATACCGCGGGTACGGTACCCCCGGGCCTCGCGGGTCTGGTGGCGAGCGTCAGATGAACAGTGTCGCCGGGTGCTCCAGCAGCTCTTTCATGCGCTGGATCATGGCGGCCGCGTCGTAGCCGTCCACGAAGCGGTGATCGAAGGAGGACGACAGGTTCATCATCAGGCGCGCCGTCACCTGGCCGTCGACGATCACCGGGCGCTGCACCGCCTTGTTCACGCCGATGATGGCCACTTCCGGCTGATTGATGACCGGCGTGGAGACGATGCCGCCCAGCCTGCCGAGACTGGTGACGGTGATGGTCGAGCCCTTCAGCTCGTCCGGCTTCGCGCTCTTGTCCCTGGCCGCCTCCGTGACCCGCCGTATCTCGCCGGCGAGGTCGTCCAGGTCGCGGGCCTCCGCGTGGCGCACGACCGGCACCTTCAGACCGTCGGCCGTCTGGGTGGCGACGCCGAGATGCACCGGGTTGTGGCGCAGCAGCACCTTGCGCTCGGCATCGTGGGTGGTGTTGCACTGGGGGAAGTCGGCCAGCGCGCGGATCAGAGCCAGGCCGATGAACGGCAGCAGCGTGAGCCGCTCGGCCGGGTCGGACTTCTTGCCGTTCAGGTGTTTGCGCAGGGCCTCGAGCTCGGTGACGTCGAGCTCTTCCACGTAGGCAAAATGGGGTATCTCCTGCTTGGCTTTCGCCATGCGCTCGGCGATGACCCGGCGCAGCCCGATGATCTTCACCTCGGTGGCGCCGGTGGCGCGGCGCGGCGGTGCCGAGGGCGCACCGGCCGAGCGCTGCTCGAGATGGCGGTCGAAGTCCTCGCGCAGGATGCGCCCGCGGGGTCCGGAGCCCTCCACCTCGGTGAGGTCGATGCCGGCTTCCTTCGCGCGGCGGCGGATGGCTGGGGAGGTGATGACCTTGCCCTTGCGGGCGGGTTTGGGTGACCCGGGTTGCTGGGTCGGGCCTGAAGGCCCTCCTACATGCTTCGGCGAGGCGTCAGGTTCCCTTGCCTGGTCTGAAGTACCTCCGGTAGGAGGGGCTTTAGCCCCGATTCCTTTCTCCTCGTCGTCGGTCGGGCCTGAAGGCCCTCCTACATCATCTTTCGTCTCGAAGACGATCAGCGGCGTGCCTACCTGCACCAGGTCGCCGGGTTCGCCGGCCACCTTGGTCACCTTGCCGGAGACCGGCGAGGAGACTTCCACCGCGGCCTTCTCGGTCATCATCGTGCAGACGACGTCGTCCTCGGCCACCTGGTCGCCGACCTTCACGTTCCACTCGCCGATCTCGGCTTCCGTGGTGCCTTCCGCGAGGTCGGGAAGTTTGAAGATGTACTCGCTCATCCTGCCTCCATCACCTTGCGGATACCGGCGGCCACGCGCTTCTGGCCGGGGAAGTATTTCCATTCGAAAGCGTGAGGGTAGGGCGTATCCCAGCCCGTCACCCGCTCGATGGGCGCCTCCAGGTAGTAGAAGCAGGCTTCCTGGATGCTGGCCGTCAGCTCCGCCCCGTAGCCGCTGAAGCGGGTGGCCTCGTGGGCGATCAGGCAGCGTCCCGTCCTGCACACCGACTCGGCGATGGTGTCGATGTCCAGCGGCATCAGCGTGCGCACGTCGATGATCTCGGCGTTCACGCCGGCGAGCTCCGCCGCCGCCCGGGCCACGTGCACGATGGTGCCGTAGGTGACGATGGTCAGGTCCTCGCCCGCCGTCACGATGTCGGCCTTCGACAGCGGCACGGTGTAGTAGTCCTCGGGCACCTCGCCCTTGGGGTGATTGGACCAGGACAGCGCCGGCTTGTCCGGGTCGCCGTCGAAGGGGCCGTGGTAGATGCGCTTCGGCTCGAAGAACACCACGGGGTCCGGCGACTCGATGGCGCTGATCAGCAGGCCCTTCGCATCGTAGGGATTCGAGGGCATCACGGTCTTGATGCCGCTCACGTGGGTGAAGATGCCCTCCGGGCTCTGGGAGTGGGTCTGGCCGCCGCGGATGCCGCCGCCGCAGGGCGTGCGGATGGTCACCGGCGCGTCGAAGTCGCCGCCGGTCCGGTACCGGATGCGGGCGAGTTCGCTCACCACCTGGTCGAAACCGGGGTAGATGTAGTCGGCGAACTGGATCTCGGCCACCGGCTTCAGCCCGTTCACGGCCATGCCGATGGCCGCGCCGATGATGCCGCCCTCGGCGATGGGCGCGTCGATTACCCGGTGTTCGCCGTATTTTCTCTGCAGGCCGTCCGTGCAGCGGAACACGCCGCCGAAGTAGCCGACGTCCTCGCCCAGGACGATGACGTCCGGGTTCTTCTCCATCATCACGTCCATCGCCGAACGGATGGCCTGCACCATGGTCATCTGTGCCATGACTCAGTCCTCCTCCTCGAGTTCGAGCAATTGCCGGCGCTGGGCTTCCAGGTGCGGCGGGGTCTCGGCGAAGACGTCGTCGAACATCTCCGACGGATCCAGCCAGGGCCCTTCGGTCATCGTCCCGTAGGTCTGGGCCACCTTCCAGGCGGCCGAAACCTCCTCCTTGAGTTCGTCACGCAATGCCTGGTGCTTGTCCTCGGACCAGTGGCCGATGGCGATCAGGTGATCCTTCAGGCGGTCGATGGGGTCGCCGAGCGGGAAGGCAGCCCATTCGTCCTTGGGCCGGTACTTGGAAGGGTCGTCGCTGGTGGAGTGAGCGCCGCCGCGGTAGGTGACGTGCTCGATGAGGGTGGGGCCGCCGCCGCGCCGGGCCCGCTCCGCCGCCCACAGCGTGACCGCATAGACTGCCAGCACATCGTTGCCGTCCACCCGGATGCCCGGTATGCCGAGGCCGAGGCCTCGCGCCGCGAACGGCCGTCGCTCGCCGCCGGCGAAGCCCTGGAAGGTGGAGATGGCCCACTGGTTGTTCACCACGTTCAGGATCACCGGCGCCTGGTAGACGGCGGCGAAGGTCAGCGCGTGGTGGAAGTCGGCCTCCGCCGTGCTGCCGTCGCCGAGCCAGCTCGTGGCCACGTGGTCCTCGCCCTTGATGGCGGCCGCCATGGCCCAGCCGACCGCGTGCGGGTACTGGGTGGCCAGGTTGCCGGAGACGGAGAAGATGTTGCCGTCCCGGCTGTGGTACATGATGGGCATCTGCCGGCCCTTGCACATGTCCCGGGTGTTGGACAGACACTGTGACATGAGGTCCACCAGCTTCGTGCCGCGGTACAGGAACAGCGCCTGGCTGCGGTAGGAGGGGAAGCACATGTCGCCGGGCCGAAGCGCCATGCCCTGGCCGATGGAGACCGCCTCCTCGCCGAGGGACTGCACGTAGAAGGAGATGCGCCCCTGGCGCTGGGCCTGCCACATGCGCTCGTCGAAGACCCGGGTGAGCAGCATCCAGCGCAGCGCCCGCTGCAGCTCGGCGGCATCGATGTCCGGGTCCCAGGGCCCCACGGCCTTGTGCTCGTCGTCCAGCACGCGGATCAGGCCCGTGCTGAGCTCGTCGAGCTCCCGGGTGCGCGCGTCGATGGGCGGCCGGGCGTGGGCGCCGGCGGGCTCCAGTTGCAGGTAGCTGAAATCCGGCTCTTCGCCGGGACGTGCCGCAGGATGCGGAATGTGCAGGCGTGACTTCTTGGTCATGCGTCGAGGATCCCCCCTGAGATTCTCATGAAACCTGTCGGCCGGCGGGTGCTGTCTCCTCCGCGGGCCGGCTCGCCGCTGCGCCGCCGGCGACGATGCGCCGGGCGAGTTCGTCGGCGACTTCGTTCGTGGGCCGCCCGGTCTTCTGCGCCTCGGCGAAGATGGCGCGCAGGCGCTCCGGGATACGGCTCACCTCGGCGCGCACCTCCTCCCTCGAGCTGCCCCCGAGGTATTCCCGCGCCACGCTGATCACGCCACCGGCGTTGATGACGTAGTCCGGCGCGTACAGGATGCCGCGTGCCGCCAGCCGCGCGCCGTCCCCGGCCGTCGACAGCTGGTTGTTCGCGCCACCGGCCACGACCTGCACCCGCAGCCGCGGGATGCTGGCGGAGGTCAGTATGTTGCCGAGTGCACAGGGTGCCAGCACCTCGGCCTCCGTGGCCAGTAGCTCGCCCACCGGCACCACGCTCGCGCCGAGTTCTTCCCGCGCGCGCTCGGCGTTGCGCCGGTTGACGTCGGAGACGATCAACTCAGCGCCGTCTTCCCGAAGCAGGCGGCAGAGGTGCCAGCCGACGTGGCCGACGCCCTGCACGGCCACCCGGATGCCTTGCAGCGAGTCGGTGCCCAGTTTCGATTCGACGGCCGCACGGATGCCGAGGAACAGGCCCAGCGCCGTCCAGGGCGAAGGATCGCCGCCGGCGCTCTCGCCGCTCTGGGGCAGGCCCGAGACGAATTCGGTCTCTGCCCGCACCGCGCGCATGTCTTCCACGCTGATGCCGACGTCTTCGGCCGTGATGTAGCGCCCGTGCAGGGAGGCCACGGCGCGGCCGAAGGCGGCGAACAGCTCCGGCGACTTCGGCGCCCGGTCACTGGCGAGGATGACGGATTTGCCGCCGCCGAAAGGCAGTTCGGCAATGGCGTTCTTGTAGGTCATGCCGCGGGACAGCCGTAGCGCGTCGGTCAGCGCGTCGGCGTCGCTGGCGTACTGCCAGCGGCGGCAGCCCCCGGCCGCGGGACCCAGCGCCGTCGAATGCACGGCGATGATGGCCTCCAGCCCGGTGGCGGGATCACAGAAGTGATGGATGGATTCGTGCTGATCGAATTCGGGATGGTCGAATACGCTCACCGGCTGCCCCCTGCAGTGTCTAACCTTCAAATATATCCCGGTGACGGGGAATTATTTCTGAAAATTCATTGGCATCGATGACGAATTGCGCATAATGAATGCGTCATTGCCTGCCAAAACGGTTTCGCTATGCAGACCCTCGATCTCGACAAGACCGACCGCCAGATCCTCAATCTCCTCCAGACGGAGCCGGGAATCAATGCCTCGGCTGTCGGCGAGGCCATCGGGCTGTCCCAGTCCGCCTGCTGGCGGCGCATCCAGCGGCTGCGCGAGGCCGGCGTGATCCGGGACCAGGCTGCGGTGCTGGATGCCGAGAAGGTGGGCCTGAACACCATGGTGTTCGCGCTGGTGAAGCTCACCTCCCACGGGCGCAGCAACCTCTCCGCCTTCGCCGACGCCGTCCGGGCCTTCCCGGAGGTGCAGGAATGCTACCTGCTCATGGGCACGGTGGACTTCCTGCTGCGCATCGTCGCCGAGGACATCAAGGCCTACGAGCGCTTCTTCTTCGAGAAGCTTTCCCAAGTGCCGGGCGTGCAGGAGATCACGTCGAACATCGCGCTGTCGCGCATCAAGCACACCACCGTGCTGCCGCTGTAGCGCCGCTCTCAGAGTACGGCGGCGACGGATTCGACGAAGTAGTCGATGTTGCCGGCGTTCAGCGACGCCACGTTGATGCGCCCGGAGTCGACCATGTAGATGGAGTACTCGTCGCGCAGCCGCCGCACCTGGTCTACCGACAGCCCCATGAACGAGAACATGCCCGACTGGCGCTCCATGAAGGAGAAGTCGCGCTCGACGCCGGCGTCGCGGAACTTCTCCGCCAGCACCCGCCGCAGGCCGTTGATGCGGTCGCGCATGCCGGCCACTTCCCCGACCCAGCGGGCGCGCAGATCCTCGTCGTGCAGGATGATGTCGACCACGCCCGGTCCGTGGGCGGGCGGCATCGAGTAGTTCGCCCGGGTCAGTTTGTTGATGACCGTCTCCACCGCGCTGGCCCGGTCGGGATTCTCCGTGACCACCGTAAGCGCCCCGACACGGTCCCGGTACAGCGCGAAGTTCTTCGAGCAGGAGGTGGCGATGATCACCTCCGGGCAGCGTTGCGCAAACAGCCGCACGGCCAGGCAGTCCTCCTCGAGGCCGCGCTCGAAGCCCATGTAGGCGGTATCGATTACGGGCGTGAAGCCTTTCTCCGCGGCGAGATCCACGACCTCCTGCCACTGGTCGGGGTCCGGCGTGACGCCGCAGGGGTTGTGGCAGCAGGCATGGAAGAGCACGGCGTCGCCCGGGCCGCGCCGGCCGATGGCTTCCATCATCTCGTCGTAGCGCAGGCTGCTGGTTTCCGGGTCGAAGTAGGGATAGCTGTGCATGGCCAGGCCGGCGGCCGGGAACAGGGCGAGGTGATTGCCCCAGGTCGGGTCGCTGGCCCAGAGCTCCGTGCCGGGGCTGGCCCGGTGGATGAGATCGCCTGCCACCCGCAGCGCGCCCGTGCCGCCGGGTGTCTGGATGGTGCGCACGCGGCCGGCCCGGACCACCTCGCTGTCGGCGCCGAACAGCAGTTCGGTCATGCCCTCGTTGAAGCCGGCCACGCCGGCAGGGCCGAGGTAGGCCTTGCTGGTCTGGGTCTGCAGGAGTCGGGCCTCGGCCTCCTTGACGGATCCGAGTACCGGCGTCTCGCCCTCTTCGTTGCGGTAGACGCCGATGCCGAGGTCGACCTTCTTCGGGTTCGTGTCGGCGGCGTAGGCGGCGATGATGCCGAGGATGGGATCGGGCGGGACGGGTTTGACTTGTTCGAACATGGAGTCTGGTTCGCCTTGTTTGGTTTGTGTTCTGCCGGCGGGCCGGCGGTATCCGGTGCAATCCGGCCAAGCATAACGCGTTCGCCCGGAGATTTGGTCGCCGGACCGGCTGGGAAGGGGCCCACGCGGCTGCTATTCTCTCGCCGCTCCGTCATCGCCTTCGCCATCGATATTGCCATTGCCCTGCCAACCCAGCCAACGAGGAAGCGCCATGCCCGGCCCGCGATCCGACATCGATCCTGCAGTTGATTCCCAGGTTGATCCCCAGGTTGATCCCAAGGGTCTGCTCGAGTACTCGGTGGTCTTCACCGACCGTTCGCTGAACCACATGTCCGCGCTCTTCCAGGGGGTCATGAACGATATCTCGGCCGGCCTGAAAGACGTGTACGGCGCCGACGCCGTGGTGGTCGTGCCGGGCGGCGGCACCTTCGCCATGGAGGCGGTGGCCCGGCAACTTGCGACCGGACGGCGCTGCCTCATCGTGCGCAACGGCTGGTTCAGCTACCGCTGGACGCAGATCCTGGAGATGGGCGGTTTCGCCGCCGGCTCGACGGTGCTTGCCGCCAGGCAGAGCGGCGATGGCGCCCGCGCACCGTTCGTGCCCCCGCCCGTCGACGAGGTCGTCGAGCGCATCCGGGCGGAGCAGCCCTCAGTGGTCTTCGCGCCCCACGTGGAGACGTCGGCCGGCCTGCTGCTGCCCGACGACTACGTTCGCGCGCTCGCCGATGCCGTGCACGAGGCGGACGGGCTGTTCGTGCTGGACTCCGTCGCCTCCGGCTGCCTCTGGGTGGACATGCAGGCGCTCGGCGTCGACGTGCTGATCAGCGCGCCGCAGAAGGGCTGGAGTTCCACCCCCTGCGCAGGGCTGGTCATGCTGAGCCGCCGCGCGCGCGATTACGTGGAGGCGAGCGAGAGCGGCAGTTTCGCCTGCGACCTCCGGAAATGGCTGCAGATCATGCAGGCCTACGAGAACGGCGGGCACGCCTACCACGCCACGATGCCCACCGACGGCCTGCGCCAGTTCCGCGACACGCTGCACGAGACGCGCGATTTCGGATTGGAGCGTGCCCGCGATGCGCAGTTGGATCTCGGCCGCAGGGTGCGCGCCGTGCTGGAGGAGGCCGGCTTCGCGAGCGTCGCCGCGCCCGGCTTCCAGGCGCCGGGGGTGGTGGTCTCCTACACCGACGACCCGGCCATACAGAATGGCAGCCGGTTCGCGGCGCAAGGGCTGCAGATCGCCGCCGGCGTGCCGCTGATGTGCGGCGAGCCGGACGACTATCGCAGCTTCCGCATCGGGCTGTTCGGGCTGGACAAGCTGGCGAACGTCGAGCGCACCGTGGCCCGCCTGCGCGGTGCCGTGGAGAGCCTGTGAACGGCGGGGAAGTTGCGGCGCAGCCGTCCCGCGAATACATCCTGACGATGCACTGCCCGGATCGTCCGGGCATCCTGGCCGCGGTGACCGGGGCGCTGGCGGAGCGCGGCGGCGACGTCCGCGACGCCCAGTCGTTCGCCGACGACAGCACCGACGAGTTCTTCGTGCGCATGCACGCCCTGCTGCCCTCGGACGAGGCGGCCGCCGCCTTCGGCGCCGCCATCGGCGAACTCGCGGTGAGGCTCGGCATCCGCTGGGAGCTGCACGACTGCAAGGTGCCGCCGCGCGTGATGATCATGGTGTCGAAGTTCGACCACTGCCTGCGCGACCTCCTGCACCGGCGCGAAACCGGCGCGCTCAGGGCGGACATCCCGCTGGTCGTCTCCAACCACGGCGACGCCCGCGGGCTGGTGGAGTGGCACGGCATCCCCTTCGTGCACCTGCCGGTATCGAAGGACAACCGGTCCGAGCAGGAGGCGGAGGTGCTGCGGCTGGTCCTGGAGCATCGCATCGAGCTGGTCGTGCTGGCCCGCTACATGCAGATCCTCTCCGGCGACATGGTCCGGCAGCTGGCCGGCCGCTGCATCAACATCCACCATTCCTTCCTGCCAAGCTTCAAGGGGGCGATGCCCTACCGGCAGGCCCACGAGCGGGGCGTGAAGCTGATCGGCGCCACGGCGCACTACGTCACCGAAGACCTGGACGAGGGCCCGATCATCGAGCAGGACGTGCGGCGCGTGACCCACGCCACCACGGAGAGCGAGATGACCGGGATCGGGCGGGAGACGGAAGCCAGCGTGCTGGCCCGGGCCGTGCGCTGGCACGTCGAGCGCCGCATCCTGCTGAGCGGTGCGAAGACCGTCGTCTTCCCCTGACTGGTTCTTGTCGCCGACGGTGCCGGTCGGCTGCCTAGAGATAGATCCAGGGCCGGGCGGCGCGATCGCGTTCGCGGAAGGCCAGAATCTGTTCGTCCAGCTGCATGGTCTTCGCTATGGGGTCGAGGCCTTCCAGCAGCATTTCCTTGTCCCCCGCGCCGATGTCGAAGGGGTAATCCGCGCCGGCTGCGTCGGTGACCGTCTGCGCCGGCAGGTCGATGGTCACCTGCTGGGAGGGCTCGGCGTCCACGTGCAGGGCGATCGCCTCGAGGTCCGGTTCGGCGAGGCGCACGGGCAGGATGCCGTTGCGCACGCAGTTGCCGTAGAAGATGGAGCCGAAGCCGGGCGCGATGACCGCGCGGAAGCCGAAGTCCTTCAGCGCCCAGACCGCGTGCTCCCGGGACGAGCCGCAGCCGAAGTTCTCGCCCGCCAGCAGGATGGTGGCGTGGCGGAAGGGTTCGCGGTTCAGCACGAACTCCGGGTCCTCCTCCCGGGTGGCGACGTCCCGATAGCGCCAGTTGGCGAACAGGCCCTCGCCCAGCCCCTTCTTGGACACTCGCTTCATCTCCCGGCTCGGGATGATGGCGTCGGTGTCGATGTTGATGCGCAGCAGCGGTGCGGCGATGCCGCTGTGGTGCACGAATGGTTCCATTTCAGACTTCCTCCGGCGCGAATTCGCGCACGTCGGCGATGCGGCCGGCGATGGCCGAGGCGGCCACGGTGGTGGGACTGGCGAGATGCGACCGGGTGCCCGGCCCCTGGCGGTTCTCGAAGTTGCGGTTGGTGCTGGTAATCACGCGCTCCTCGCGGCCGAAATGCTCGCCGCCGGCGAAAAAGCACATGGAGCAGCCGGACTCCCGCCACTCGAAACCCGCCGCGGTGAAGACGCGGTCGAGCCCTTCGGCCTCGGCAGCCGCCTTCACCCGGCTGGAACCGGGAACGCAGATGGCCCTGATGCCGTCGGCGACGTGCCGCCCCCGCAGAACCTCGGCGGCCGCGCGCAGGTCGCTCAGCCGACTGTTCGTGCACGAGCCGATGAACGCGGCATCGATGGGCGTGCCCGCGAGCGCCCGGCCCGGCGCGAGTGCCATGTAGTCGAGCGCGCGCTCCATGGCCTTGCGCCGGCTGGTGTCGGCCTCGCCGGCCGGGTCGGGTATGGCGCCGTCCACCGGCAGTTCGTGCTGCGGGCTCGTGCCCCAGGTCACCTGGGGCACAATGGCGGCCGCGTCGAGTTCGATCTCGCGGTCGAACGCTGCGTCCTCGTCGGTGGCCAGCGAACGCCAGTGGGCGAGCGCCTCGTCCCAGTCCTCGCCCGTCGGCGCGTAGGGGCGTCCCCGCACGTACTCGAAGGTCTTCTCGTCGGGCGCGACGATGCCACTCCAGGCGCCGAACTCCACGGCCATGTTGCACAGCGTGAGGCGCGCCTCCACGTCCAGCGCCCGGACCGCCTCGCCGGCGAACTCCACCACGTAGCCGATGCCGCCCGACGCCGTGTGCCGGCCGATCAGCGCCAGGATCATGTCTTTTGCGGTCACGCCGAACGGCAACTGCCCGGAATAGGTGACCCGCATCTGCTTCGGTTTGGCCACCGCCAGCGTCTTCGTGGCCAGCGCGTGCTCGGCCTCGGTGGAGCCGATGCCCCAGGCCAGCGCGCCGAGCCCGCCGACGGTGCCGGTGTGGCTGTCGGGACAGACCAGCGTCACCCCGGGCAGAGCGATTCCCAGTTCCGGCGAGACCACGTGCACGATGCCCTGGCTCGGATCACCGATGTCGAATGTGCGGATGCCGGCATCGGTGGCCGCCGCCCGGGTGGCGGTGATGAACTCGGTGCCGCCGGGCATGATCGTGATGTCGGAGCGGCCGGGGAAGGTGTCGACGATATGGTCCATGGTGCAGAACACCTGCTCGGGATCTCGCACGGAGCGTCCCGCGGCCTCCAGCCCCTGGAGTGCAATGCTGCCGGTGCGCTCGTGCAGGAAGATGCGGTCGATATAGAGCAGCGTCGTGCCGTCACCCGGGTCGGCGACCGCGTGCTGCGACCAGATTTTCTCGGCCAGTGTCCGGGCCATGGCGTATTCCTGCGGCTATTCCTGTGGGTTGCCGGTTCCCTGTTCCCCGTTCTCGAGCCCCGATTCCGAATTGACTCTGCGCGGGATTGTCACAAGATAGGCGCAGCCGCCCGGCGCCTCAAGTTGCCTGAACCCGTTACCTGAACCCGTTGCCTGGACAAGTTGCCTCAGGGATCTGCAATGAATCTCTTCTTCGACCTCGACGGCACGCTCACCGATCCCCGTGAGGGCATCACCCGCTGCATCGCCTACGCGCTGGAGCGCCTGGACAGGGAGCCCCCGCCGCTCGCCGATCTGGAGCGCTATATCGGTCCGTCCCTGTTCGTGAGCTTCCGCGAGTTGCTCGGCACCGAGGACGAGGACCGGGTGCGCGCCGCCGTCGCCCTGTACCGGGAGCGCTACACGGACACCGGCCTGTACGAGAACCGGGTACACGAGGGCATCGTCCAGGTGCTGGACGGGTTCCTCGGCGACGGCTGCCGCATGCTGGTGGTGACGACCAAGCCGACGGTCTTCGCCCGCCGCGTCGTCGAGCACTTCGGGCTGGCGGGCTATTTCGCGGACGTCGTGGGTGCCCACCTTGACGGCAGTCGTTCCGACAAGGCCGAGCTGATCGGCCATGCACTCGCGAATCACGGGCTGACCGCCGATGCGTGCGTAATGATCGGCGACCGCAACGACGACATGCGCGGGGCGGCCAGGAACGCCGTCCACGCGATCGGCGTTCTGTGGGGATTCGGCAGCGCCGCGGAGCTGAAGGAGGCCGGCGCGACGTCGCTCTGTGCGAATCCGGCGGAGCTGCCCCCCGCGGTCGCCGCCCTGGCGAGATAGCATCAGGCGCGCGGATGGCCTTCGAATGGCGCGCCCGGCACGACGGGCCGCTGGCGGGATATTCCGTCGGCTGTCTCGCCCGCGGGGGCGGGAATGCGGCGCCCGCCCCGCCCTTCGTCCAGTTCGGTGCGGTCGACAATTAGTTGTGCAAATCAATCGCTTAGCCTAAAATTGTATACAATTTGGCCGACCGATGGCTGGCTGAGACCTCGCCATTGCTATCCGACTTCCCGGCATCGATTCTTGTTGTGCACCTGCGACGATTACGTATTGTTTTGAAAATTCAGAAGGCATGAGGCAGGATTCACGAGACGGGGGTCGTCTGCGTTACGGATTTGCAGGGAAGAGCCGGAACGTCCTGAAAACACTGAATGTTCTATCTTTTTCTTAGCAGGGGAGTATCCATGAGCAAATCTTTTCGGAGCGGGCCGGGCCTGAACGCAGCCCTCCCGGCCATCCTGGTTCCGTTGTTGTTTTCCGCGGGTGCGAGCGCCCAGGTGGAGGAGATCATCGTCACCGCCGAGCGCCGTGAGGCGTCCATTCAGGACGTGCCGGTGGCGGTCAGTGCATACAATGACCAGACGCTGGAGGCGCTGCAGGTGGAGGACACCCTCGACCTGATCAACGTCGTGCCGAACCTTTTCGGCGGCAACAACACGGGCATCGGCAGCGCGAACATGTACTACATGCGAGCCCAGGGCAACGACGAGTCCATCGCCACCTTCGACCCGCCGGTCGGCACCTATATCGACGGTGTCTACGTGTCGCGGCAGAACGCCAACAACTTCACGCTGTTCGACGTCGAGCGCATCGAGGTGCTGCGCGGTCCGCAGGGGACGCTGTTCGGGCGCAATACGACGGGCGGCGCCATCAACGTGGTGCTGAAGGACCCGTCGCCGGAGACAGGCGGTTTCGTGGAGGCGGGTTTCGGCCGCTACAGCGAGTACCGGGTGCGGGGCAGCGTGGACATCCCGCTGAGCGACACGTTTCTGACCAAGTTCTCCGGCTACCACATTTCCAATGACGGCTGGCTGGAGAATCGCAATCCGGCCGTCGGCGGCGACTTCAACGTGCGCGACAGCATCGGCCTGCGGGCGGATTTTCGCTACATGCCGACGGATAGGCTCACCTGGGACCTGACCGTGGAGTACATCGACGACGAGGCCGGCAACATCCACGGCGACCTCGTCGGCGACGACCGGGTATCCACCTCCGTGGCGCCCCTGGGTGCACCGACCACCGCCTTCGATTTCCTGAACTTCTCGATCACCGGCGGATTCGTGCCCATCAGCTATCAGCAGAAGGCCGAATACGGCAGCGTCTCGGAGACCACCAGCATCATCTCGGACCTCACCTATGCCGCGCCCGCGGGCGAGCTCGAGTTCATCGTCGGCTGGCGTGACCTGGAGCAGGACTTCTTCCTGAACTTCCCGAACGCGGTGGGCGACGCGGACGACTTCTTCTGGATCGACAACAACGGCGTGCACGAGCAGTTCACCGCCGAGGTCAAGTGGTCGGCCCGCTATTTCGACGAAAAGCTCGACTTCGTCTCCGGCGTCTTCTACCTGAATGAAGACAACGAGACCGACTTCGCGGACTGGTTATTCGGTTCGTTCCTGGTGGCCGACCGCGTGATGGAGAACACGACCGACAGCTGGGCCGTCTACGCCCAGGGTGATTACGCGCTCTCGGACCAGTGGACGCTGACCCTCGGCGCCCGCTACACGGACGAGACGAAGGAGATCTCGATCACGGACAACATCGGCGCCCGTGGCGTCATCCCGGGGACCATCACGCTGGAGACCGCGAACCTGATCGCCGCCGGCATCCCGGTGGAGCAGGAGGAGTCCATCGTCACGCCGCGCATCGCGCTGAAGTACGATTACTCCGACGACCTGATGGTCTACGCTTCGGCCACCCGCGGCTTCAAGTCCGGCGGCTGGAACGCCCGCGAGGCACTGGCGGCGACCATGGAGCCGTTCGGGCCGGAGAAGCTCTGGGCCTACGAACTCGGCTTCCGCGCCGACATGCTCGACAACCTGGTGCGGGCCAACGGCACGCTCTTCTACACCGACCTCGAGGACCTGCAGACCACGTCGGCCACGCCGTCGGGCAACTTCCTGACCACCAACGCCGGCGGGCTGGAAGTGACCGGTTTCGAACTGGAGGTGAACGCCGTGCCGACGGACTGGCTGAACCTGTTCGTCTCGCTCGGCCTGCAGGACGCGGAATACGTCGACATCTCCGATCAGATCGCCGCCTGCACCGTGCCCAACACGGACTTCGCGGCGCTCGACGGCGAGTGCAACGTGGCCGATCCGAAGCGCTCGCCCGACTGGACGCTGACGCTGGGCGCATTCCTCAACTTCCCGGTCGAAGCGCTCGGTGCCTCGCTGCAGCCGAATCTCTCGTCCCGGTTCATCGGGCCGAACGTGGTCGGCACGCGTCAGCTGGGCGAGAACGACACGGAGGTCATCGTCAATGCCGGCGTCTCTCTGGTGGATGACGAAGGTGTGTGGTCCGTGACCGCCGAGTGCAACAACTGCTCGGACGAGGAGTACGTCACCTCGAACCTCTTCCTCAACTATTGGACGCCGCCGATGACCTGGCAGGTGCGCGGTCGCTGGAACTTCGGCGCCCGCTGAGGCGCGTACTCGCCGGCACCCGCCGGCGCGTTCCGGGAAAACGCCCCCCAGCGGGGCGTTTTCTTTTTCGGGTGGCCGCGGGGTGTCTCCGGCCGGCTAGCGCAAGCGTTCGAGTACTTTCAAGAACTCGGCCGGGTCGGGTCGCTCGCGGACGTCCTTCGAACGGTTGGCATAACGGACGATGCCTTCGCTGTCGATCACCACCGAGACGGGCCGCAGCGTATCCGTGCCGTACTCGTCCCGGTAATCGGCCGGCACGCCTCCCGGATGCGCGATGCCGAGTTCGCGCGCAGCGGCGAGATCCGGGTCCATCCAGAAGGTGAAGTCCACGCCGAACAGATCGGCCACGCGGCGGGTGGTCTGCTGCGGCTTCGGCACGACGAGGATCAGTCGGGCGCCGAGTTCGTTGATCTGGCGGTAGTGCTGGGTCAGGTCCTCGACCTGGGCGGAACAGAACGGGCACCAGTTGCCGCGCAGGAAGATGAGCACGGCCGGCAGACCGCGCAGGTCGGACGGGCCCGCGGGCTCGCCATCTTCTGTCTGCACGGTGAACTCCGGGATGCGGCGGCCGCGCACGAGCCGATCGCTGGCCTTCTCGCCGGGCCGGCGCAGCAGCCAGAACACCAGCCCCGCCGCCAGCAGCAGGACCACCACAACAATCGCAGTGATCATGGCCGTATCGTTGAACACCTGTTCCGCCTCCGCCAGCCGCGCCGGGCAATGCGGCATTCTAAGGCTTTACCCGCGGCCGGGAAAACGCGAGCATCAGCTGCGAGGCCGATCGGGTCGGCACCGGGCCGTACGGGACCGTTCATGGTGGCTCGCCAGCCATCGCAACAGGGGGGAACATGGATTTCGAGATTCCGGCACCCGTGCGCGAGAAACTGGCCGCGCTGGATCGCTTCATCGAAGCGCAGATCCGGCCGCTGGAAAACGCGGACGACAACATCCGCTTCTTTGACCACCGGCGGGAGTACGCGCGCACCGACTGGGAACGTGGCGGCGTGCCCGCCGCCGACTGGGAGGCGCTGCTCGCCGAGATGCGCCGCCGCGCCGACGCGGCCGGCCATTACCGCTACGCGCTGCCGCGGGAATTCGGCGGCGAGGAGGCGGGCAACCTGGCGATGGCACTGGTGCGCGAACACCTTGCCGCGAAAGGCCTGGGCCTGCACAACGACCTGCAGAACGAGAGTTCTGTGGTGGGCAACCTGCCGATCGTGCTCATGCTGCGCGATTTCGGCACGGCCGAACAGGTCGAGCGCTACGTGGAGCCGGCGATAACCGGCGAGCATCCCGTCGCCTTCGGCCTGACCGAGCCGGAGCACGGCTCGGATGCCACCTGGATGGAGACCCGTGCCGTGCCGTCCCGCCGTGACGGCGTGGCCGGCTGGCGGATCAATGGCGAGAAGATGTGGAACACGGGCATGCACGTCGCCGGCACCGACCTCGTGTTCGCCCGCACCGCCGGGGCGGACGGCGAGGCCGCCGGCATCACCTGCTTCCTGGTGCCGGCCGATGCCGACGGGGTGCGGATCGAGGAGTATCTGTGGACCTTCAACATGCCCACCGACCATCCACGGGTGTCGTTCACCGACGTGTGGGTGGGCGAGGAGGCGGTGCTGGGCGAGGCGGGCGGGGGACTGGCGCTGGCCCAGCACTTCGTGCACGAGAACCGTATCCGCCAGGCGGCCAGCAGCCTGGGCGCGGCGCAGTACTGCATCGAGCGCGCCGTCGCCCGTGCGCGGGAGCGCAAGCCCTTCGGCAAGCCGCTGGCCGCGAACCAGGGCATCCAGTTTCCGCTGGTGGAGCTGGCGACCGAGGCGGAGATGGTGCGGGTGCTGATCCGCCAGACCGCCTGGCAGACGGACCGCTTCGAGCGCCGGCGCATCGCGGCGGAGCTGTCGGACAAGGTGGCCATGTGCAACTACCGGGCGAACCGGCTGTGCTGCGAGGCCGCCGACCGGGCGATGCAGATATTCGGCGGTATGGGCTATTCGCGGCACGAGCCCTTCGAGCACATCTATCGCCACCACCGGCGCTACCGCATCACCGAGGGCGCCGAAGAGATACAGATGCGCAAGGTGGCCGGGCATCTGTTCGGCTTCATCCGCGGCTAGCGGCGGAGCGCATCCTCCCCGCCGCCCGCGGCGCCGGCCTCCGCCGCGATGCGCGCCCCGGAATAGGCCGGCTGGTCGATCGCCAGGCGGTCCAGGGTGCTGCGTTCGAGATGCTCCAGCAGCCCGGCGTCGTCGATGGCCAGGCGGCCGTCGCGGATGGCATCGCACAGGGCACGGTTCAGCTCGGCGGGCTCGCCGTCGCGTCCGAGCAGCGTCCTGAGGCGCCCGGCTTCCGCCGCCTCGGCGGCGGGCGCCAGCGCCAGCTCGCGGCGCGCGATGTCCACCACGTTGGCGGCGACCAGCGCGTGGAATCCGCGATGCCCGTCGAGTTCCTCTCGGGCCTCGGCCAGGAAGCCGCGCACCGCTTCCAGCAGCTCTCCCAGGTCCGGCATCTCCTGCATCAGTCCCTGCCCCGTATGATGTTCAGCATGTCGATCTCAGCCTCGCTGACCCGCCGGCCGATGGCGGCGCGCTCCACGGAACGGTCGATGCCGCGCCGGTAGATCTCCGCCATGGTCATGCACATGACGCCCCATTTCAGGCTGCCCGCGAGCTGCCAGTAGCGCATCCTTTCCTCGTCCGCATTGCCGCCGGCCTCGCGGTAGCCCCGCAGCAGCTCGCGGCGCCGGCCGAATCCGCCCACCGGCCGGTGGCTCATGCCGAAGCGCCAGGAGTTGACGGTGATCCAGCCCAGGTCCTCCATGGGATCGCCCCGGTGCGCGAGCTCCCAGTCGAGCACGCCTGCCAGTCCTGCTTCGTCGACCACCAGATTGCCGTTGCGGAAGTCGCCGTGCACGAGCACGGACTCGACGGGCTCCGGCAGGCGGTCGCCCAGCCAGCGGAAGGCGAGTTCGAAGACCGGTCGCGCGTGACCGTAGGCGTCGTAGCGCTGCCGGTACGCCGCCAACACGTCCGCGGCCTGCATGGCCGGCAGCTCGGCAGCCGCGGCGGGCCGCGCGGCGTGAATGGCGGCGAGCGCGGCGCCGCACTGCTGCGCCAGGCGGCCGCGGGCGTCGGCGTACTGGTCGCGGCGCAGGATCCGCGGCGCCAGCGTCTCTCCGTGCAGCCGTTCCATGACGAAGCCGCGCCCCAGCCGGTCTTCCGGCGCGAGCACGTGCACCACGCCGGCCACCGGCAGGCCGGCCGCGGCCAGTTCCCCGACCAGCCGGCCCTCAAGGCCCGGGTCGAGAGCGAGCAGGTCCTCGTCCGGCTCCTCGCCGTCCCGCTCCTTGCCGTCCCAGGCCCGACGAAGGACGAGAGGCCGGCGGGACTCGCCGATCACCCGTTCGAACGACCAGGTTTCCCGGCTCGCGCCGCCGGTCAGTCGGCGCAAACCCTCCACCCGGCCGGCGCCGCCGGTGAGTATCCGTGCCAGGGCGTGTGCGAGCTCGTCGGGACTGGGTGCTTTACCGGAGGTTGCCACGCCTTTACTTTAGCGGACATCGGCGCGGCTTTGCGCGCGGCAGACGGCGGAAGCCGGGAAAGGAGCAGCGATGGAGAACCTGGCACTGATCACCGGCGCATCGGGGGGCATCGGCGAGCAGCTCGCGCGCATCCATGCGGGGAAGGGCGGCGATATGGTGCTGGTGGCGCGCAGCGAGGACCGGCTGGCGGAACTCGCCGCCGAGCTCATCGACGCCCACGAGGTGAATGTGCGGGTCGTGGCGCGGGACCTGGCGGTGCCCGGCGCCGCCGAGGGCCTGGCCGACGAACTGCAGGCCGAGGGTCTCGTCCCGGACCTCCTGATCAACAACGCCGGTTTCGGCGGGCAGGGCCGCTTCCACGAGCGGGACTGGGCCCGGGACCGGGACATGATCAACCTGAATGTGACGGCGCTGGCGGCGCTCACGCACGGTTTCCTGCCGGCCATGGTGGAGCGGGGCAGCGGCCGCATCCTCAACGTGGGTTCCGTCGCGGGCTTCCTGCCGGGGCCGAACTTCGCCACCTATTTCGCCACAAAGGCGTTCGTGCTGTCGTTCAGCGAGGCGATCGCGGCGGAGTTGACCGGTACCGGCGTGACGGTGACGGTGCTCTGCCCGGGACCGGTGGCCACCGGTTTCGTGGATGCCGCCGGCATGACGAACCGGCAGATGTTCGACGCCGTGGCCTCATCTGCGGAGGAGGTGGCGCGTTACGGCTACCGGGCGATGCTGCGGGGCGACGTGGTCGCGGTTCCCGGGGTCGCCACACAGATCTCGCTGTTTCAGCTGCGCTTCCTGCCCCGCGGTCTGACCCGGGCGATCTCGCGTCTGACGATGGGCAATCTCTAGGACCTGTCGCCAGGCCCGATCAGGTCTCCAGCACGATCTTGCCCATGTGCTCGCCGGATTCCATCAGCGCGTGGGCACGGGGTGCCTCGATAAGCGGGAAGGTCGCGTAGACCGTCGGCCGGATGCGCCCGGCCTCCAGCAGCGGCCAGATGCCGCGCTCCAGCCCGGCGGCGATGACGGCTTTCTCCTCCACCGTCTGCGGGCGCAGCGCGGAGCCGGTGATGGTCAGCCGCTTGCGCAGGACGTGCGCGAAGTTGGCCTCCGCCTTCGGCCCCAGCAGGAAGGCGATCAGCGCGTAGCGGCCGTCGTAGGCCAGCACGTCCAGGTTCCGGTCGACGTAGGGTCCGGCCACCATGTCCAGCACCACGTCGACGCCGCGTCCGCCGGTGATCTCCTTCGTACCTGCCACCCAGTCGCTTTCGCGGTAGTTCAGCGCGAAGTCGGCGCCCAGTTCGCGGCAGTACTCGCACTTCGCCTCGGTCCCCGCCGTGACGATGACGTTCGCGCCGCGTCCTTTCGCCATCTGGATGGCCGCGCTGCCGATGCCGCTGGAGCCGCCGTGGACGAGCAGCCACTCGCCCTCGGCCAGCGCGGCGCGCGTGAAGACGTTGTACCAGACCGTGAAGTAGGTCTCCGGCAGCGAGGCCGCCTCGGTCAGTGTCAGCTCATCCGGCACCGGCAGGCAGTGTTCGGCGGGCACCCGGCAGTATTCGGCGTAGCCGCCGCCGTGCACCAGCGCGCAGACCCGGTCGCCCGGGCGCCAGCGGCCCGCGCCCTCGGCGCTCGCGACCACCTCGCCCGCCACCTCCAGGCCGGGCAGGGGATCGGCGTCCGCCGGTACCGGGTACAGGCCCTGACGCTGCAGGCAGTCCGGGCGATTGACGCCGGCGCCGCGCACCCGGATCAGTACCTCCCCCGGCCGCGGTTCCGGCACCGGCCTCTCCACGGCCCGCAGGACCTCCGGGCCGCCCGGCTCGGTGATGTCGACGGCCGTCATCGTCTTCGGCAGGCCCATGTACGCTCGACTCCTCTGATTTCCGGCCCGGTCAGTCTTCCAGCAGGCGCACTCTGGCGGCGACGATATCGCCGTTCAGCGTACCCTCCACTTCGACGTCGCGGCCTTCCGCCGTGGCATAGAAGGCGGCGGCGTCGATCGGTTGCCCGTCTTCCTCGAACGTCGTCGTGCCGTCGGTGACGACGGTGACGCCGAGCAGCACGAAACGGGGTTGGGCGACGTCTCTGGCACGTGCACGCAGGACGACTCCCGCGTCGGCATCCGTGCGGGTGACGCTGCGTGCCAGGAGCGCCTCGCCGCTCTCGGTGCCCGCCACCTCCACGCGGTCGCCGCTGCCGATGTCGCCGAGCGAGAACGGCCGCTGTCGCTGACTGCTGGCGTCGCGGAACCCGGTCTTCGCGTCGGTGAGGACCGTGGCGCCGGCTGCCGTCAGCGTGGCGGCATCGAGGTCGACGTCTTCCACCGCGGCGTCCAGCCGCGCCTGGCTGGGGCCTTCGAACGCCACCCGTTCGGCAAGGATGGCGCCCGTGTCCGTCACGGTGCCTTCCACCTCGACGCGCACGTCGGGACCGAGCATGGAGGCATTGCCGCCCTGGAACACGGTGGCGTCATCGGTGGCGACCGGCTGACCGTCCACGTCGAAGTCCGCCGGCGTCGCGAAGCGCGTGATCAGGCCCTCGACTTTCGCCTGCTCGCCTTCCGCGGCTGCGTCCACGCCCTTTTCCCGGAAGCTCAGCGTCTCTGCGATCAGCGTGCCGTCGGCGGCCCGCTCGCTGCCCCGCGCTTCCACCCGGTCCCCGTTGGCGGGAGCGCCTTCGGGGAAGCCGTCGAGCATGGCGCTGCCGTAATCGACGAGTGCGCCGCCGATGCGCAGCCGCTGCGCGGCCGCGTCCACCTGGGCGGCCACGCCGGTCAGCTCCAGCCGGTCCGGCGCGGACTTGAGCCGTACCAGGGTGGCCTCGACGCTGCCGTCGGCGCGGTCGAATCCGCTTACCTCCACCGCATCCCCTGCGGTCAGTCCATCGAGCCCGGCGATCCCGCCGCTGCCTTCGAACAGCGTGTCGATGGACACGTGCACGGTGCGTCCGAGCACGACGGCGGTGCCCGCGCCCGCGTCGACGGCATCCACCGGCCCCTCGACGTTGTCGTCGAATTCGATCCGTGTGGCGTTGCCGGTGTCGGCGCCGGACACCCGCTCGCCCCGTAGCGTCACCACGGCGCCCACCGAAAGCCCGGCCTCGGTGCCCGGTTCGCCGTCGATCACGATCTCGGCGCTCCCGGTCTCGTAGCGGACGCCGTTCACGATGACGCTGCCGAAGCCGGTGATCTCACCCTTCGTCACCACCGCGACCGGGTTGCCGCCCCGGTCGACGCCGGCCACCTGCTCGGTGCTGTCGCAGCCGGCGAGCGGCAAGGCGCTCAGCGTCACGGCCGCCAGTATCGCGGCTCCGGACTTCGGGGCAATGTTGCCGGTATGTGGTTGACTGCGCATCCTGTCACTCATCGCTCTCTTCCCTGGTCTGCGGGCCCTGGATGAAGTAAAGGCCGATGCCGAGGCGCACCGTCTCCGTCTCCTCCTTGCCTGCCCGTCGTTCCTGCTCGGCCAGCCAGTCGTCGATCATGTACAGGAAGTCCTCGCCCTTGTCCTCCAGCAGCGCCTGCAATTCGGGGATGGCGGAGCGGGGCACCTGCAGCGCCGTGGCGCGGCCCTCGAAGCGGGACGGCTCGTCCTGAGCACGCCCGAGATTGTGATTGACCGTCCTGCCCACGTCTTCCAGCACCTCGCCGGCGCGGCGCAGGGTTTCGGTATCGGTGGCCGCAGGCATGTAATAGCGGTGCAGGGCCCGGAGTCGCCCGCCTGCGACCTCTTCGACGGCCCCCGTCGTCAGGAGCTCCTTCAGCATGGCCTTGGGCGGGATGTCGCCGGCGTAGCGGCGCAGGAGTTCGGTGAAACTGTTATTGCCTTCCTCGTACTCGAGTTCGCGCGCGTTGCCCTGCCCGTCGGAGAAATCCGGGTCCTGGTGCCAGCGGGCGAGCACCCGGGTGGCGTTGTTGGTCTTGCGGGTAAGGGACTCGTCCAGCTGATCGGCCAGCAGTTCCCGCTGGCGCTTCACCTCACGGCGCGTAAGGCCGGTCAGGATGGAGGTGCGGGAGACGTTGGTGGGCCGGCCGCCGATGCCGTAGTCGCTGGTGGCCACCTGGACGAAGACAGACTTGCTGATGTCGGCGAATTCCCGCCACGTCATGCCGCCGCGAAGCATGATGCGTGCGATCGGCCGCAACAGGCGGCGGCAGGCGTCGATCAGAACTCTGCGGTATTCATCCATGGTGTTCGTCCGGTGGCCTGGCGGCGGTCACCCGTCTGCCCGGATCGCCGTACCGGCCACGCGACATAACGGCGTGCGAGCGGATACACTGCGTTAAAGCGGCACAGTATCCATCGTCAGGCAGGCTCGAGTCCATGACGCAGCCCACGAATTCGAGCGAGAAACCGCGCGGCCGGCACTACCTGACCCGGCGTCATTCCCTGCACCTGTTCCCCGGGCGCTATACCCGCCCCGGCACGGCGCCCGGCGACCTCACCGCGCCGCCGGACGCGGAACGCGTCCCGGTCACGCTGTCTCTGACCGACTTCGACGGCGATCGGCTGGTGGAGGAGAAGGACTGCGGCCTGGAGGAAGCCGGGCGCTATTTCGACAGCCCGCGTACGACCTGGCTGCACGTGCAGGGAACACCGTCGGAGGAGCTGCTGCGCGCCATCGGCGACGCCTACGGCCTGCATCCTCTGGCGCTCGAGGACGTTCTGCATACCGGCCAGCGGCCCAAGGTGGAGGCCTACGAGGAGCAGCTGTTCGCCATCGTCGGCGCGCCGGAACACGGTCCGGACGGGGTGGCGCCCACTCAGCTCAGCCTGTTCCTCGGCGACACCTGGGTGGTGAGTTTCCACCCCGGGCACGCCGATCCGTTCGAGCCCGTACGCCACCGCCTGCGCCAGCCGGCGGCGCGCATTCGAGAGCGCGGCGCCGACTACCTGTTCTATGCGCTGATCGACACCGCGGTGGATCTCGTCTTTCCGGTCATGGAGGCGCTGGGCGAGCGCATCGAGACCCTGGAGCTCACCGTGTTCGACGACCCCAGCCGGCAGGCGCTGGACGAGATCCACCGCCTGAAGCGCGAGCTGGTCGTGATGCGCCGGAGCCTGTGGCCCCAGCGCGATGCCCTCAACAGCCTGGTGCGGGACGAGCATCACATGCTGGCCGCAGACACCCACCCGTATCTGCGTGACTGCTACGACCACACGGTGCACGCGCTCGACCTGGTGGAGAGCTACCGGGAGATGGCCTCCAGCCTGCTGGAGGTGTATCTGTCCAGCCTGTCCAATCGCATGAACGACGTGATGAAGGTACTCACCATCATCGCCACCGTGTTCATCCCCCTCTCGTTCGTGGTCGGCGTCTACGGCATGAACTTCGACACGGAGGCGAGCCCCTGGAACATGCCGGAACTCGGTCTGCGTTACGGCTATCCGCTGCTGTGGCTGGTGATGCTCGGCATCGTCGCCGGCATGCTCGTCTATTTCCGCCGCAAGCGCTGGCTCTAGCGACTCACTGCTGCGCCTCGCTCAGCCGATGGGCCGAGGCGGCCGCGGCCACCGAGAGCGCCGCCAGCAGCACCAGCGTCCAGGCGGAACCGACCAGTGTGGCGATGCCGCCGAAGACGCCGCCGACCAGCAGCATCACGCCGATCACCGTATTGCTGACCGCGACGTAGCTCGCCCGGTTCTCCGCCGTGGCGATGTCCACCAGATGCGTCTTGCGTCCCAGCCGCACGCCGGCGTGGGCGATGCTGAGCGCGAAATAGGTGGCCGCGAAGGCGACCGGTGCAAGCGGCACCTGCGGCACGAGCGCCAGCGCGGCGGTGGCCAGGCTGGCCGTCGCGGCGAGCAGTGCGGCGCGCTTCATCACCAGCCGGCTGGACCGGTCCGACAGCCGACCCCAGACCGGCGCACTGAGGAAGCTGGCGGCGCCGGAGGCGAGCATCAGCGAGCCGAGCCCGGACAGCGTGTTCTCCATGCTCTGGTTCGCGAGGCTCACGTAGAAGGGCGCCGCCAGCGCGGTGGAGAGCAGCAGCGTGCGCGTGACGAGGAACTCCCGCAGATCCCGGTCCCGGCGGATGAGGCCGAGCTGGCGGACGGCCTCGGCCAGGGCGTTGCCGCCGCCCTCGGTGGCCCCGGCATATTCGGCGAGGAAACTGTAGGTGGCGGCGGCCAGCAGCCAGAGCCCGCCCGCGGCGAGCAGGACGGCGACGAAGAAGCCGATGCCCCGGGTGCCGGGATCGAGCGCGATGGCGGCGACGCCCACGGCGACTGTCACGGCGCCGGCGGCCGAGGCGGCATAGCCGGTCACCGAGCCGCGCCGGGTCTTTGCGATGGTCTTGCCGAGCACGTCCTTGCTGGCCACCGAGCAGATTCCCCGCGCCAGGCTGAACAGGGTGAGCAGGCCCAGGATCGCCCACCCTGCCGCGGCCCCCTCCAGGGTCAGGGCGACGGCAGCCATCAGCATCACCGCCGCACCCTGCAGCACGCTGCCGGCCACCCAGAACCACTTGCGCACCGGCACGGCACGCAGGTAGCGGGCCACGACGAGCTGTGGCAGCAGCGCGAGCGACTCGCGGATGGGCACCAGCCAGCCCAGCATCCACGCCGGAGCGCCGAGGCTCGTCAGGAGCCAGGCCAGCACCAGTTTCGGCCCGGCCAGCCGGTCGCCGGTCTTGGTCGCGACCAGGGAGGCAACGTGGAGCAGGTAATTGCGCGGCTGCTCCCGGCAGGCGGCATCGGCGATGTCCTTGCAGACGCGGGCGTCCTCGTCGCCGGTCAGCAGGTCGTAGATATCCCGCGCCGGGCCGGGTTTCGGGACCGTTTGCGCCAAGTCGATGCCTCGTGGTGGCTTCAGGAGACCGGGAATACTAGCAAACGGCCGGCGGACCGGAGGCGCCGGAATGGCCTGGCTATGGTGTGGCGATGGCGGGGCAACGGCCCGGCGACGGCGCGCCGCGCCGTGCGCGGCGCCGGCCGGGTGTGTATCCTCGATGGACGTCAACGCGTCACGGGAGGCCCGCGATGGGACTGGAAATCGGCGGCCTGTTAGGCCTGATCATCCTGATACTGGATGTCTATGCGATCGTGAAGACCCTGGGCAGCCGGGCCGGCACCGGCAGCAAGGTGCTCTGGATCGTGGTCATTCTGGTATTGCCGGTGCTCGGACTCATTCTCTGGGCGCTGTTCGGTCCTAAGGGCTAGTTGCCCGCTGCGCCCGCAGGGAGCCCGGCACGGGCTGGCGCGGCTCACTCGGCCTGCAGGAACTCCCGCGCGTCCCGGGCCGTGCGCTCCGGCGCCTCTTCCATGGGCGCGTGGCCGAGATCGTCATAGACGACCAGCCGCGCGTCCGGGACGTCCTCGGCGAAGCGTCGGCCGTGTTCCGGCGGTATCCACTCGTCCTGCCCGCCCCACTGCACCAGCGTCGGCGCTTCGATCTGCGCCAGCGCGGCTGACGGATCCTCCCGGGCGGATCGTGATGCCGCCCGGACCCGCTGCAGGAAAGCCTCCCGGTTTCCTTCCCGCAGCGACAGCTCGAAGTAGCGATCCACCAGCGTCTCGTCCACCAGGCTGTCGTCCGCGTAGACCTCCTCCAGACTGCGCCGGTAGAGGCTGCGCGGCGTCAGTTTCGCCAGCGCGTCGCCGATGCCCGGCAACGCCGCGAGCCGGAAGATCAGCGAGGGCGGGCGGCGCAGCCGATAGCCCGATGCGTCGATGAGTATCAGCCGGTGCACCCGCTCCGGACGGGTGGCCGCGTAGTTCCACGCAATGCGCCCGCCCAGCGAGTTGCCGGCCAGGTGGAAGTCGTCGATGCCGAGACGCCGGGTGACGTCGTCGACGAACTGCACGTAGGCGCCCACGGAATAATCGCCCGCCGGATGCGGGCCGGTCAGCCCGAATCCCGGCAGGTCCATGCGCACGATGCGAAACTCGCCCGCCAGCGCCTCGACCCAGCCGTTCCACGTGTGCAGCGAGGCACCGGTGCCGTGCAGCAGCACCAGCGCCGGACCGCTGCCCTCGACGGCGACGTGGGCGCGCATGCCGTCGAACTCGAGAAACTGCGAGCCGGTGACCCGGTAGCGCTCGGTCAGTGACTCCACGCTGCGATCCGGCTCCCAGGCCCAGGCCAGCCCCAGCGCCACGGCGATGAACAGGATCAGCAGGCCGTTGACGACTGCTCTCATATGCGGCTCCCGGCTTCGTTGCTACCCATGCCCGCTCCGGTGGTCTCTTCACGACGTCTCCGTCGATGGTAAGCGCGCCGCGCCGCCACGGCCAGCGCGTCCCT
>Ga0102940_1000044_pt1 | contig 76195 bp, 53 predicted proteins | sample SalPonR2_C_D1_MG_FD_78215 | JGI IMG/M metagenome (GOLD analysis project Ga0102940, IMG submission 78215) | Salt pond soil microbial communities from South San Francisco under conditions of wetland restoration - Salt Pond MetaG R2_C_D1_MG | ecosystem: Environmental > Aquatic > Marine > Intertidal... | reverse complement strand
CGCAACATCTTGCGGCTCCAACAGATAGCGGAGGGACGGAGAGACGAAGGGACGAAGAGACGGAGAGACATTGCCTGTACAGCCGCAACATCTTGCGGCTCCAACAGATAGCGGAGGGACGGAAGCTACCTCCCTCAATATCGTTGACCAGAGTAGTAAAGACTCGCCGGCTCTTGTTGCCTGGGGCTGATGACCGGCCGATCGCCTTGGAGGCGTCGGGCCGGGTGTTCCCCAGAAACAAGAACCGGCGAGAACTTTGCTATAGAGATGCTATGTTAGCATTTCTTAGCTTTTTGCTTTTTTGAGCTTAACGCCCAGTACTTTGTACTTTTCAATCAACTCATTAAAGGTACCGGCGCTCTTTTCGAGATTTTTCTCTATCTCGGTACGTAGTTCTGTCCATTCTTCTTCCAGGTCATTCCAGCGGTCGTAGGCAGCCTTGGCGGGGCGCCCTTCGCGTCCGCCGGAAATATACCCATCGGTACCGGTAACGTAACCGTAGTTTTCGACCAACTGATTATCCAGGCGGGGCGCAAAGCGAATTGGATCCTGGCCACTTTGGTTTTTAGTCTGCATCAGCTCCTCTTCGTAAGCTGTAAGTTCTGCCAGCAGCTCTGGCCCTACCTCATTAATCTCCTCGTTTTCGGACTGCTCGGTCAGCCATTCGATTTGTTTTTTCACCGAGCGGATCTGCCCGATATAATCGTGTACTTCGGTGATGGCATCGCGCAGTTGCAGGCCCAGTTGCAATTGGGCCTCGTAATCTTCAGCACTGATGTTCTCCTCAATGCGCGGATCTTCTTTCACCTCAATGGTCTGCGTCATCGACTCGTCGCCGACCTGCAGACGGACCTCATAGGTACCGGGAGGAGCCTTTACCCCGCCAGTATATCCCCAGATAATCGCACCATCCACAAAGGTGGGCCCCTCGTACGTTAAGTCCCAGGTGAAGCGGTGCGTGCCGGAGGCATCAGCTAACAGCGCTGTTTTATGGTCTTCCGCCAGGGTACTGTCACTGGAATAAGTCCGTACAATACGGGCATTAGCGTCGATGATGTCGATCTGTACATCCATGTCCGCGCTGTCGCGCAAATAGTAGTAAATCGTCGCTCCACTCGGTTTTGACTCGGGAGCCAACTCCGCCAGCCCTCCGGAACCACCATCGTTGACCTTGTAGGCCGGACGCGGATCGAAGAGGTGCATCTCTTTTTGCGCAAGCTCATCACTAACCTCATGCAGCGGACTGATATCGTCCAAAATCCAGAACGAACGACCTTGTGTAGACAGAACCAGGTCTTTCTGATGTACCCGCAGATCAGTCACAGGGACAACCGGTAGGTTCTGTTGCAGAGATTGCCATTGCTCTCCCTGATCAAAACTAACGAACAGACCATATTCTGTTCCCGCATAAAGCAAGCCTTCCCGCTCTGGATCTTCACGTACGACACGTACCGGATAATCATCAGGAATGCCGTTACTACCATCGGTTAGTAGCGTCCATGACTTACCATAGTTGTCGGTCATGAAGATGTAAGGCCGCAGGTCGTCGAAACGGTATTTTTGTACGGCCATATAGGCTCGTCCCGGGGCATGAACGGAAAGATCGATTTTATTAACGGTACCGTACCTGGGCATGTCCTTCGGTGTGATCTCTGTCCAGGATTCTCCATCATTGCGCGTGATATGCACACGCCCATCGTCGGTACCGGCCCAGATCACTCCTTCCTGCTCCGGATCCACGACAATCTCAAAGACCGTATTATAAATCTCTACCCCGGTAATATCGTTATTGATCGGACCACCGGAATAATCGAGGTGTTCGGGCGTTTGAGTCGTCAGATCGGGGCTGATCACGTCCCAGGTTTCGCCCATGTCGCGCGAGCGGTGTACGTACTGCGAGCCGTGATAGATTTCCTCAGGATTGTGGGGAGATACCGCCATAGGCGCTACCCACTGAAAGCGGTATTTAAGGTTTTTCGCCGCTTCACCCAGTTGTAACTGGGGGTAAGTCATGACGTTGGTGACCTGGTGGGTAGTACGGTCTAAGCGATCCATTACCCCGCCGTAGCAACCGGCGTAAATCATCTCCGGATGATCCGGGTGTAAGGCCACTGGTCCGGTTTCGCAGCCGCCCACTGACATCCAGTGCTGTTTGGGGTGAATCGTTTGGTTAGACGTCCAGGAGGGTAACGAGATAGTAGTATTATCCTGTTGTGCGCCGTAGAGGCGGTAAGGAAATGCATTGTCGACCACCACTCCGTAGAGCTCAGCCGTAGGCTGATTGAGGTAGCTCGACCAGGTTTTGCCGGCATTGAGGGTCACCTGTGCGCCACCATCATCAGCAACGACCATAATTTCCGGATGATTAGGATTAATCCAAAGATCGTGCACGTCACCGTGTGGTACAGGAATATTAGTATAGGTCTTCCCCCCATCTACCGAGCGGTAGAGGCCAGTATTCAGGGCATAAACAGTGTATTCGTCCTGAGGATCAGCAATCACGTGCGTGTAATACCAGGCCCGTTGTCGGAGTTTATTTTCAGCATTTACCCGTTGCCAGGTAGCACCAGCATCATCAGAGCGATAGACACCTCCATCCGGTTCGGCTTCGATAATTGCCCACACCCGTTCCGGGTTAGCCGGAGATACCGTGACGCCAATCTTCCCGACCATACCTTCCGGTAAACCGCCACCCAGCTTGGTCCAGGTATCCCCTCCGTCAGTCGTTTTATATACGCCTCCGTCGAGTCCACCGCTGATCATGGCCCAGGGCTTACGCTCAGCCCGCCACATGGCAGCATACATTTCGTTAGGATTATGCGGGTTCATAGCCAGGGAAATAGCACCGGTCGTATCGGATAATTGCAGTACAGCCTCCCAGCTCTCACCACCGTCTTTAGAACGATAGACACCCCGCTCTTCATTGGGGCCGAAAATATGGCCTAAAACGGCTGCGAAGACCAGATTTTCATCCTCAGGATGCACACGAATTTTACCAATCTGTCCCGCTTCGGGTAGTCCGGTGTGAAACCACGTTTTTCCCCCGTCGGTCGATTTGTACATACCGCGGCCATGCGAAGTATTGCCGCGCGGATCCGCCGAACCCGAACCGACGTAGATGACGTTGGGGTTCGCTTCAGCAATAGCAATGGCACCAATCGAGCCACCAAAATAACCATCAGAAATATTATGCCAGGAAACACCGGCATCATCGGTCCGCCAAACGCCACCGCCGGTACCGCCCATCAGAAAGACGTGGGGTCGATCCGGATAGCCGGCTACCGCCGTGGAACGACCACCCCGGAACGGACCAGCCATGCGGTAAGTAAGTCCATCATATAGCGTCGAATCAATAGTAGCGGATTGTGCCGAGAGCGGTATATTGCTCCCATTACCCAGTAAAAAGCCCAATAACGAGAGGGCGTAGATTAAAAATCGTGTCATAGTCTTTGTTTGTTAATTATTATTTTTACTCACGCCAATAAGGTACAAAACATCCTTTTGAGTAAGAAGGTCAGAAACCAGAATATTGGCGGAGAAAGCAAATGGATGTATATTGACCGCAAACAAAGGTAAATTATGACTCACCTCCAGGCTTTCGCAAAAGCCCGCTCTTTATTCCAGGAAGGACATGATCGCGATGAAGTAATCGATTTTCTACACGCCGAAAAAATTACCGGAGAAGAGGCGGAGCGGCTGGCAGACAAAGCACAAAAAAGTGCGCAAGAGGAAACGGGAGAGGATCGAGCTTTTGGAGGTCCGTGGGGTAAAATTGGTATCGGGCTGCTGGCGGTAGGCGTTTTTGTTTATAGCGTCTTTGCCATGAACAGGATGCTTAATATTGTACTACTAATCGGCTTAATTTTCCTGGGGGACGGTATTTGGCGGCTCTTTAAGCGCCCGGCAAAGAGCGATCAGCCGTAACTACGGCTCAAATCTCAAAATCATATCCGGACGTCAGCAGCTCCTGATATTTGGCATAGTTGAACCGGTACAACCATGCTCCTTTCTTGGAAGTGCTTTTGTCTTTCTCCTCTAGCTTAGTCAGCACGCCCAGGGAAAATACCTTACGCCGGAAATTGCGCGTATCCAGGGATCTTTGATAAATCGATTCGTATAAACGCTGTAGCTGGGGAATAGTAAACTTTTCAGGAAGTAGCTCGAAACCAATCGGCCGATGACGAGCTCTCTGACGCAGACGAAGCAATGCATCCTGAACCATTTGATCGTGATCCAAGACCAGGGCGGGTAACTCCTCCAGTGGATACCAATATGCTCCGTGCTTTTTTACCAGTTCCTTATCATATTCCCCAATGCGAATTAATGCATACTGAGCAATCGATACACAACGGTAGCCCGGGTCACGGTCGGCTCTGCCGTATGCGCGTAATTGCTCAAAAAAGACCTCTTCCAGGCCGGTTATTTCCTTGAGAATGCGCTGGGCTGCCTCATCGACATCTTCCTTGAGCTTGACAAAACTTCCAATGAGCGACCACTCGCCCTGAAACGGCTCCACCCGCCGTGGGAAAATCAATAGCTTTAAAACGCCATCGTCGAACCCAAAGACGATGCAGTCTGTCGCTACATACATCTTTTGCTTGGAGCTGTAATAATCTTTCGCAGTCGAAGTTTTCAAAACAACTATTTGCTGCAAAGAAAGTAAATTCAATATAAATCCTCCATGCTTTTCCAAATCATCTCTAAAACAAACACCTAAGCAGGCTATCTTTTTTTGTCGAAAGACAAATTGACCGCGTAAAGTTTTAAATGTATAATTGACATTTATTATTCTTTTTGATACCTTGTACACACTTTACAGCAAAAGCAATCATCTATGGCGCCTCCGGTTATGCGATTCATTGTGTTCGTGTTTCTTTTTTGCGTAAGCAGCCTAACCTATCTGTTGCCGGCTCAGTCAGATACCGTGCAGGGGACAGTTACCGTTGATGAGCACGGTGTGATGCGTTGGGCTTCCGGAGAAGAGGTACAGGGCTTTGGAGTCAACTATACCGTACCTTTTGCCCACGCCTTCCGCTCTGCTAAAAAGCTGGGCGTCGACCCACTACAGGCCATCGATCAGGATGTTTATCAGTTCAAGCGACTGGGCTTTGACCTCTACCGCTGCCATGTCTGGGATACCGAGATCAGTGATACGCTCGGTAATCTACTTTATAATGAGCACCTGCACGCCTTCGACTATCTCCTCAGCAAACTAGCCGAAAATGGCATTAACTATGTACTAACCCCTATTGCCTACTGGGGCGGCGGCTGGCCGGAGCCCGACCGGGAAACGCCCGGATTTTCCCACAAATATGGCAAAGACGCCTGCCTAACCCACCCCGGAGCTATCAAGGCTCAGGAAAACTACCTGACGCAATTCATGAACCACATCAACCCGTACACAGGCGTCGCCTATAAAGACGATCCACACGTAGTGGCCGTGGAAATCAGTAACGAGCCCCATCACGGTGGAGAAGCCCGTGCGGTTACTGAATTTGTTACCCGCATGGTCGAGGCGGTGCGTAAGAGCGGATACGACAGGCCGGTCTTCTACAACGTAAGCCACAGCGTACATTTTATTAACGACTACTTTGCCGGCGGCATTGACGGAGGCACCTTCCAATGGTATCCGACCGGACTCACCTACCAGCGGGAGCTGCCCATGAATACCCTACCCAACGTCGATCGCTACCACATCCCCTTTGATGAGGATATTAAGCGGCATGGGGGCGCCAGGTTAGTCTATGAATTCGATGCGGCCGATATCAACCAGACCTATCCCTACGTGGCGATGGCCCGCTCGTTCCGCACTGCCGGTATACAGATCGCCACCCACTTTTCCTATGACCCTACCTTTCTCGCTTATGCAAATACCGAATACAATACCCACTACATGAACCTGGCTTATACGCCGGGTAAAGCACTCAGCCTGATGATTGCCGGAGAGGTATTTCACCAGATACCATTGTATGCCGACTATGGTGCCTATCCTGACAATACTACCTTCGATGGTTTTCGCGTCAGCTACGAGGAAGACCTGGCGCAGTTGAACGTACCGGAGACGTTTTATTACACAAACACTACCTCCGATGCTCCGGTAGCCCCCGAGCGATTGCGTCACCTGGCCGGTGTCGGAGATTCTCCTGTGGTCGACTACGACGGTACCGGAGCCTATTTCCTCGATTATCTTAATAATGGTGTTTGGCGTCTGGAGGTAATGCCTGATGCCCTGACCGTACAAAACCCCTTCGGCCGCAACGCCCTCGACAAAACGGTAGGCGTTATCGACTGGAACAAGCGACAAATGAACATTGCGCTCGATGATTTGGGCGATCAGTTTACGCTGACCCCACTGAACCCTGGTAATACGTACACAACGAAGGCTACAGATGGGGTATTCACTATATGGCCGGGCAGTTATTTGGTGACTAGTCGCCCCATTCCCTCGCAACAAATCAACAGTTACCAAAAAAACCATCCACACCTGCGGTCCTTTGCCGGGCCAGCCAGCACGGTTGACCGCGACTACGTAGTGCATACCCCGCCCGAAATGGTTTCTTCCGGCAATGATCTGATCATAGAGGCACAGGTTGCCTCGCCCTTCGACAGCGTGAGGGTACAAGCTGTTGTTGCCGGTTGGCGCAATGCCGTGATCGACCTCGAACACGTTGCAGGTTTCATCTATCGGGGAGTACTGCCGGCCGGGCAAGTCAAACCCGGGAGGCTCGACTACTACCTCACTGTGCAACACGCAGGAGGCGCCCGCACCTTCCCCGCCGACGCCGAGGGACTACCTTACGAATGGGATTTTTACCAACGGCAGCCGTACCACGTAAATGTTCATGCTACCGGTCAACCCCTGGTGCTCTTTTCGGCCCGGGATCATGCCTCAGGTTTGGTCACTTCGCGGTGGAATTCTTCCCTGGCAGTAGTGCCAACGAAGCATCCTGATGAACGGCAATTTTTGGTAAATCTCCCCAAAATCCCTCAGGTTACAACTCCCTCTACCCAGGATGGCACAGTGGGAGACTACACCGTGCGTCATTTCACGCAGCAAGCCCTACAACGAATGAAGGATCAAGTATCAAACTACAAGCAATTAGTGATCAAGGCAACTCCTTTAAATGACAAGGCCCTTCCCTGCCAGATAGCCTTGATTACCCGTGCCGGTAACGCCTACGGACATACGATTATGCTCGAACCCGAAAAGGAATACTACGAAATCAACATTAATCAACTACAACCTGTACCCCTGGTAACCCTACCGCGCCCCTACCCTACATTTCTGCCTTATTTTTTTAGCGGCAGCGGCCTGGCACAAGAATGGTCACTAGCCGACATTGAGGCGGTACAATGGTCGTTGGGGCCGGGTATTGCCCTGGATCAACAAAACCAACAACAGGGGCTGGGTATCTCCTATATCCTGCTTACACAAAAACAATGATATGAAAAGGAGTGCGAAAAGTCATCTTTCAATCCGCTAAGCTTTACTTTCTTTACCAAATGTAAAGCTAACAATGTACGCTCCCAAACTCGGTGAGCCAATCGAAAAGTGTCTTATTTTTTAATCGTGCAAATGCAACTTCTATGCTTAGGAAATTTTGGTTGATGTGCCTACTTGCTATGCCTACATTTTTGCTTTCGCAAAATGTACGTGGTGTAGTAATCGATGCGGGAACATCAGAACCCTTGATTGGTGCCAACGTACTGGTCAAAGGCACAAGTTCAGGAACCATCACCGATATTGATGGCAACTACACCGTTGCGGCCTCCGCGGGAGATACACTGGTATTTTCGTATACCGGTTATCAGACTCTGGAACGAGCTGTGACTTCAGGTATGACAACACTGGATATTCAGCTCCCGTTGAGCAACTTTGAACTCACCGAACTGGTGGTAATCGGCTATGGGTCGTCGGCCGTAAAAGACGTAACCGGGGCGGTATCGACCCTTTCCGAACGAGACTTCAACCCCGGTAACATTGTCACTCCGGAGAACTTGCTAAGCGGCCGTGTGGCCGGAGTGAGTGTTAGTACCGGTGGTGCCCCCGGCTCCGGCTCAGCGATTCGGATTCGGGGTGGATCGTCGTTGAGTGCCTCTAATGACCCACTGATCGTAATCAACGGTCTGCCCATCTCTAACAATACGATTGGTGGTGGCCGATCTATACTTTCAACGATCAACCCGGCTGATATTGAATCGTTTACCGTACTGAAAGATGCTTCTGCTACCGCCATTTACGGCTCACGAGCTTCCAACGGGGTAATTATTATTACTACCAAAGGTGGTGGATCGGAGCTAAATGTCAAATTCAACTCACAGATTGGGTACAATACCCTGCCTAACAAAATTGACATCTACTCCGCTGACCAATTTCGCCAGTTGATACAGGAGCGTCGTCCTGATCTGGCTGACCAACTTGGCGATGCCAATACCGACTGGCAGGAGGAAATCTATCGCAATACCACCTTCCAAAATTATAACCTGGCGCTAGAAGGCTCCCTCTTTGATGCCCTGCCGGCACGTCTTAGTGTGGGTTTGACTAATCAACCGGGGATCCGGCTGACCTCCGAGTTCGAACGTCGCTCTGCTTCGCTCAATTTAAGTCCGACGCTATTGGATGGTGATTTACGAATTTCGGTGAATGCTAATGCCACCCAGGAGCGCAACCGCTTTGCTTCCGGTCAGGAGGGCAATGCCATTACCTGGGACCCTACCCAACCAGTATACGACCCTAACTCTCCCTTCGGCGGATTCTTCGAATACTGGCAAGACAATGGTGATGGGGTTCTCAATGCTAGTGACCTCGTGGGTAATGCCCCCGGCAATCCGGTAGCAGCTTTGCTGCAACGCAACGACCGCTCTACCGTAAATCGTTATTTCGGTAATTTCAAACTCGACTACACGCTTCCTTTCCTGCCCGAGCTCACCGCTTCGGTTAACCTGGGGATCGATGATGCCTCTTCGGAAGGGCGTATTCTGGTCGATGAAGATAGCCGGGTAGCCCAACCTAATGGAGAGTTTGTCGGTTCGGAGTCGGAATACACAAACGACAGTCGTAATGTGCTATTCGACGGTTACCTGACCTACGATAAAGACATAAACGATCGCTTTCGCTTCGATGTCACCGCAGGTTATTCCTACCAACGCTTCGAAAGTGAAAGCTATACTTCAGGAGAACTACGCAATGACCTACCCGACTCTGAGCCGGTATTCAGTCAGGCAACTGACCTCGTATTGCTCGGCCTTTTTGGACGTGCCAATTTCTCCCTGGACGACAAATATCTCCTGACGCTCTCCATGCGACAGGATGCTACATCGCGCTTTAGTGAAGAAAATCGCTGGGGTACTTTTCCGGCTGTAGCCTTTGCCTGGCGAGTACGGGAAGATTTATTCCCTCAGTCTGACATCATCTCCAACCTCAAGCTACGCTTAGGGTGGGGTATTACCGGTCAACAAGATATTGGTGTTGCCGATATTTACCTGGCTCGCTACAATCAGGGGCTTCCCAGTTCACAGTACGCATTCGGCAATCAGGTTATTCCAATTGGCGTGCCACAGTTCCGTAACGAGGAGCTTAAATGGGAAGAAACAGCGACCTACAACGCTGGACTCGATTACGGATTTTGGGGCAACCGCCTGAACGGTACCCTTGAGTTCTTTTACAAAGAATCTAGTGACTTGCTGGCGTTCGCCGCCATTTCGGATGGCTCAAACTTTAGCAATTCCGGCTTCCAGAATATCGGAAACTTCACCTCGCAGGGACTTGAATTTGCGGTTAACTACGACATCTTCGAGCGCCGAAACAGCAAATTCGGCTGGAACGTAAACTTCAACGCTACGGTGATCCGCACGCGCATCGAGGAGCTGGCTCTGGGTCAGGATGTACGTTTCGGTGGTATTGCCGGTGGTGTTGGTAACAATATCCAGCTACACCGCGTGGGCTTTGCGCCTGGTAAATTCTTTGTCTACAAGCAAGTTTACAATGAAGACAATGAACCCATCGAAGGGGCCTATGTCGACTTGAATGGGGACAATATCATTAATGACAGTGACCGGTACTTATACCGGAATAACCGCCCTGAAGTAACGCTGGGCTTTCTGTCGAACTTCTCCTACGGTAATTTGGATTTATCGTTCAACCTGCGGGCCAGCATTGGCAACTACAATTACAACAATGTCAATTCAGCGCGGGCTCAGTATGATTTGCTACAAAACATTAATGTACTATCCAACTTACCTACCGCAGTTGAGGAAAGCAACTTCAACACGACAGCTACCGTTCTACTGTCAGATTATTATATGGAAAATGCGTCTTTCCTGCGGATGGATAATATTACAGTCGGCTATACTTTCCCCGGTGTATTCAACACAGGGGCTGGCTTGCGTCTTTCCGCTGGTGTGCAAAACGCATTTGTCATCACCAACTACAGCGGTCTTGACCCGGAAATCTTCAGTGGAATAGATAATACGATTTATCCACGAGCCCGGGTTTTCCTCTTAGGTGCTGACGTGAATTTCTAATTAGAAAATAAATAAGTAATGATACACTTAAGATTATCTTTATTAACGCTATTGGGTGCCCTGTTTTTGACCGGGTGTGTCGGTGACCTCGACGTCACTCCGGGCGATCCGAACGCATTCCTTGCGGAAGATTTCTACTCTTCGGCGGAGTCTTATCGTCAGGGACTAGCTGGTGTGTATGCTAATTTAAGCATCACCGGTACCAGTGGTCCTGGCTCCTCCAACATTTCCGGAATTGATGCCGGAACCAGTCAGTATGGTCGTGGCCTGTGGAACTTACAGGTGCTGGCTACAGATGAAGCGATCTGGACCTGGGAAAATGACCCGGGACTGGCCCCTTTACAACGCTCTACCTGGGGCGCGGGTAATGTTCTTCTACGGGGAATGTATGGTCGGGGTATGGCTCAGGTAGCCTTTGCCAACGAATACCTGCGGCAGACAAGTGATGCCAAGCTAGACGAGCGAGGGGTAAGCGGCAGCCTACGGGAAGATATTGCTGTTTACCGGGCTGAGGCGCGCTTCTTGCGTGCGCTGGCTTATTACCATATGATGGACCTGTTTGGCAAGGCCGCTTTCATCACTAATGCTGACCCCGTGGGCGCTATACAGGCACCACAAGCCGGTCGCAACCAACTGTTCGAGTACGTTGAAGGAGAACTGCTCGACATTATGGATGAGTTGATTGCTCCGCGACAGAATGAGTATGCACGAGTTGATCAGGGCGCTGCCATGATGCTATTGGCTAAACTTTACCTCAATGCAGATGTATGGGTCGGACAAGATCGTTATGCCGACTGTCTGGATTATTGCCAGCAGATCATCGATGCCGGCTATACCTTAGCGCCGGAATACCTTAACCTGTTCAAGGCCGATAATAACGTTAACAACGCTACGCCAGAGATCATTTTCCCCATTGTTTCTGATGGTATTGTCACCCAAAACTACGGGCCAACAACCTTGATGATTAACGGGCAGGTTGGATCGCAGGAAGCCAATGGTGAAGACTTCGGCGTCAACTCTGGTGGCTGGGGTGGTGCACTGCGCGTCACACGTCAATTTTCCGAAATCTTCCTCAATGGAAATTACGGACAAGATGACCGCAATACCCTGATTACAGAAGAGCGCACGATTGAAGTAGAGAACATTGCCGACCAAACGACCGGTTACATTATTACCAAATGGTCAAATCGTACGTCAGACGGTAGCTTTGGTGCCTCCAGAGAAATCGTAGATACGGATTTCCCCATGTTTCGTTTGGCCGATGTATACCTGATGTATGCTGAAGCTCATCTGCGCAGCGGAGCGGGTTCCCGCTCGCAGGCGGTTGGCTACTTCAATGCGTTGCGTCAACGAGCCAATAACCCGGCAACAATTACTGAAAATGAATTGAATCTGGACCTTATTCTTGATGAGCGTCTAGTGGAATTACATTGGGAATCGCATCGCCGTCAGGATCTCGTCCGTTACAATCGGTTCACTGGTAATCAATACAATTGGTCGTGGAAAGGAAATGCCAAAGGTGGTATTGCTATTCCGGAATTCCGACAAGTATATCCGCTGCCTAACGAAAGCCTGGCAGCTAACCCCAATTTAACCCAAAACGAAGGCTACTAGTACTTCAATCTTTATTTTGATTAAAAATCTTGAAATACATCATATAATGAAAAAGATATTTGCATTAGTCTGGGCAATTAGCGCACTGTTCATCTTCACAGCCTGTGAGGAAGAAAATGAACTCACGTTCGTCGCTACCTCGCCCGATGGTGTTTCTTTCGTCAACTCCTTCTCTACGGAATACTTTTTGTCGGAAGACACGGAAGATAACATTGCCGAGCGCTTTGTATGGGAGCCCGCTGACTTCGGCACGCCCGTAAATATTACATACGATCTACACGCTTCCACTACTGCTGATTTCACTGAGTTCGACGTGGTTGGATCTACCAATGGCACTAACCTCGCCGTCGCGGTCGGCACCCTGATTGATTACGCTGAAGATCTGGGCCTGGACGACGACCCGGCTACGACCGACGACGCCGGCAACCCCAATAATACGGGCGAAATCTACTTCCGCCTACGGGCATATGCCGGATCAGGTACGGGGAATAATACCGATGTGCTCTCCGACCCGGTTACCATTCCTATTGTCTGGATTGAGCAAGCTCCCGTTGGAGGGGCCTGTGATCCTATTTACGTAGTGGGTGCCGGTGCTCCCGATGCGGGCTGGAACTGGGGCTCTCCCGTCGAGTTCACTTGCGAAAGTGACGTTTTTACAGCCAAGATGAGGCTGGCCAACGACGCCTTTCGCTTCTTTACCTCGGAAGGCGACTGGGGCTCCGGGCTGAATTACCCCTATTACGAGGGCGAAGGCTATACCATCGATCCGCTGCTGGAAAATGCACAAGATGGCGATAGTAACTTCCAGTTCATTGGCGAACCCGGCATTTATACGGTAGTGATTGACGACAATAATAAGACCATCACCCTAACGCCTTCTTCCAGCCTTTGGCTGGTCGGTGCGGCCACACCGGGCGGATGGTCGTGGGATGCCCCCACCGAAGCGGTGGAAGTCAGCCCTAATATTTGGCAGGCCACTCTCGAGTTTAACAATGAAGCATTTCGCTTCTTTACGGCAGAAGGCGACTGGGGATCCGGTCTGAACTATCCATATTATGAAGACGAAGGATACGACATTAGTCCCCTCTTTGAAAACGCCATGGATGGCGATAGTAACTTCCAGTTTGTCGGTACGCCCGGCACGTATACGATGACGGTGAACGCGATCGATCAGACCATAACTATGGAGCAGTAAACACGCTCCTTCGGTACTAATTTCTACCGAGATTTAGTCAAATGGAGAGCCTTTCCCGCGGGAAAGGCTCTCCATACCCCCCCTTTATTAGTGCCCCGGCATTGATGGGGTATTGGTATGCCCAAAACAAAAATTATGCGCACAATTAACCTTTCCTGGCTTTTTATTTCCCTACTTTTTTTCCTTTCCTGCGAGCTCAATCAGGAACGGGACCTGACAACCCCACCACTTGATGACGACGACCATACCTCTGTATCCAATTTTATCCGGGGGGGCGATCTCAGCTACGTCAACGAAATGCTGGATTGTGGCGCTACGTATTATAATAATCGTGGAATAGCACAGGATCCTTACCAACAATTTGCCCAGGCCGGTACTGACCTCGCGCGGTTTCGACTATGGCATAATCCCGAATGGACAGACTACTCTACCTATCCCGACGTAAAAAAAGCGCTTGCCAGAGCTAAACGGGAAGGGATGCCGGTTTTACTTGACTTTCATTATTCTGACGACTGGGCCGACCCTGGCCGTCAGCATGTACCGGCAGCCTGGTTACCCGTAGTCGATGATACCCAAACACTGGGTGATTCTCTATATAAGTACACCTATCAAATACTAACCGACCTGGCTCAGAGCGACCTCTTACCGGAATATGTTCAGGTGGGGAATGAGATCAATATCGAAATTCTTCAGGACCCCACCCGTAATTATAACCTCAACTGGACACGTAATGCACAACTCATCAATCGGGGCCTGCAGGCCGTACGGGATGTTTCGGACGAGCAGGGAGCGGACATACAAATTATGCTACATATTGCTCAGCCCGAAAATGCCCTGTGGTGGTTCAAAGAAGCTACCCAAAACGGTATCCTTGACTATGACTGGATCGCGATTTCGTACTATCCGCAGTGGTCCGATTACACGCTCGGTAGCCTTGCCGGAGCGATTTCTGCCCTCGTCAACACGTATGACAAACGCGTTATGGTAGTGGAAACGGCCTATCCCTATACCCTTGAAAATATTGATGCCGCCGGCAATATCCTCGGTAAAAGTGCCCTCATTGATGGCTACCCCGCCAGTGAAGACGGCCAATACCAATATCTAATTGATCTGGAAGAAGCCATCAAGAAAGGCGGTGGCGAAGGCCTCATTTACTGGGAACCGGCCTGGGTTTCTACCTCCTGTGGCACCCAATGGGGGCAAGGATCACACTGGGATAACGCTACCCTCTTTGACCATAGCAACATTGCCATCAAGGGTATGACCTATTTTAGTAAGGATTAGGCTTTCGCCAAAATAAAACCGAAAGGCATGAAAAATATAGTCCAACCACAAAGCCGTATTCTCTACCTTTTATTCGTGCTTACGCTGGGAATGATTACGTCCGCTGATGCGCAAAAATCAGTACGTACCTATCACACGCTGCAGAACGGCTGGCGCTTTCAAAAGGGAGCACAGCAAGCTTCTATCGCTCCTGATTTTGACGATAGCTCCTGGGAAGAAGTACAAGTACCCCACGACTGGGCCATCGCAGAACCCTTCCAACTGGCAGGGGATGGCAGTACCGGCAAGCTACCCTGGAAAGGGCAGGGATGGTATCGGCGCGCTCTCGATGTTCCAGCAACCTCCACACCGCGACATTACTACCTTATATTTGATGGCGTAATGGCGTTCCCCAAAGTCTACGTCAACGGGCAACTTGCCGGCGAATGGGACTATGGCTATAACTCCTTCTACGTCGACATTACCTCCTTCGTTAATCCCGGAGAAGACAATATGCTGGTGGTTCATGCCGATACACGTCAGCACGACAGCCGCTGGTATCCCGGGGCCGGCATTTACCGTAAGGTACAACTCCTGACAACAGCCCCCGTTCATGTGGAGGTGTGGGGCGATTACGTGACCACGCCCATCATCAAACCTCATTATGCTGATGTGCGGGTGCGCTCAACCATCAATAACTATAGCGCTATAGACGATACCATACAGGTGGTACATGAAGTCATCAGTCCCCATGGCGTACCGGTAGCTCGCGACACCATCCGCAAATTAATCCAGGCCGGACAACAGCGAAAGCTGGAAAACAATCTGACGGTACGCAACCCACTAAGGTGGGATATTGACCATCCCTACCGGTACACCCTGCATACCTATGTAGATACGAAAGCAGGTCATCGCGACCTGACCAGTACTACATTCGGGGTGCGCACCATTCGCTTCACACCCGACGACGGCTTCTGGCTCAATGATCGCCGGGTACAACTAAAAGGAGTCAATCTCCACCACGATCATGGCCCGCTGGGGGCTGCTTTTTACCCACGAGCTATGGAGCGCCAACTCGAAATCATGCAAAGCCTGGGTGTCAATGCGGTACGCAACAGCCACAATACGGCCGCTCCCGAATTCCTTTCGCTCTGTGATAGTATGGGATTGCTGGTCTTCAACGAAGTGTTTGATAAGTACGATGGTAAAGCCGGTATCACCGAGGATACCGACTTTGAAGCGTTTGCCCACCGCAATATTCGCAATTTCATTGTGCGTGACCGTAATCATCCGTCGATTTTCCTGTGGAGTGTGGGCAATGAAATCGGCGATGTACAGTGGAACATCAATAATGGTTTTCACCGCTTACACACCATGCTTAATTATGTCAACAAATACGACCCGACCCGGCCCACCACGCTGGTTAATGACAGCTGGCGCAGTGCCGAGCTACGTCATTTCGACTACTACGATGTTCATGCCTGGAACTATAGCCGTCGCTACCGCCTGGCCCGTCAGCTCGAGCCCAATAAATCAGTAGTCATTAGCGAATCGGCCTCCACCCTTAGCACCAGAGGCTTTTACGAATTTCCTCTCCCGGAGCAACCTACTGCTTTCACGGATGCGCTACAGGCCAGCTCCTATGATCTGTTGGCGCCCTGGTGGGCAGAAATAGCCGACGACGACTTTATGTGGCAGCAAGATGAACCCTATATCGCCGGAGAATTTGTTTGGACAGGTTTTGATTACCTCGGCGAACCCACACCATATACTAATACTGATGTTCGTAAGATGGGAATGACCGACAAAGCAGCTTCGCGTAGTTCTTACTTTGGCATCGTAGATATGGTCGGCATCCCCAAGGACCGCTATTACCTCTATAAGAGTTACTGGAAACCACAAGACACCACCATCCACCTTCTTCCACACTGGAACTGGCCTGAGCGCAAAGGAAAAAACGTACCAGTATTTGTCTATACTAATGGCGACTGCGCCGAACTTTTCCTCAATGGTGAATCATTGGGTACAAAATGCAAGCAGCCCCAAGCTGATTCGTCCATTTTCCGCTTCCGGCTGATGTGGCCAGATGTCATCTACGAACCCGGTGCATTGCGGGTAGTTGCCTACCAGAGTGGTCAGGTTCTGGGGGAGCGCACCGTTGCGACTACCGGGCAAGCCACTACCTTACGCCTCACCCCCGATCGAACGCAGCTTAATGCATCGGGAATGGATCTTTCCTACATTCTGGTAGAAGCCTACGATGCTGCCGGCCGTCTTGTCCCGTTGGCCGACCAGGAAGTGCAGATTAGCATTGAAGGGCCCGGCACCCTGGCTGGTGCAGGTAACGGGAACCCACAATCGTTTGACCCCTTACAAAACCAAATAGTCCATCTCTTTTACGGCAAGGCCATGCTGATCGTACGCTCGCAGCAAGACGAAGGGACAATACGGGTAGCGGTAGCAGCGAAAGGAATGCGTGGAGACAGCACCAAAATTACAGTGCAGAAGTAGCTCAGTATCATATCCCTAAAATAGCAAGGGCCCGGCGGGTAATCGCCGGGCCCTTCTTTTCTTTTTTGGCGAAAGCCTACCAGAATACAAAATACAGGAATACCAGAATCACGATAATAATGGTAGAGCTAATATTGAAAGCCCGACTGGTCTTGAACAAATCGGGTGTCAGAATAATCGCTTTTTCATGATCTGCTCCCTTATTCTCGATGTAGCTGATAGCCATCATAATCAGTATACTCAACACACAGGTAATAAACATTTGCCACATAAAGGGAAGAACGACAAAGAAGGAGGCATCCGACCACCCGTTGGGGCCTACTTTGAAGTAGAGGGCAATAGGTATTGAGAGTAGCACACCCCAAACCGAGGCGCGGTTGGTCGTTTTGCGCCAGAACAAACCCAACATAAACACGGCCAGAATACCCGGACTAACGATTCCGGTGTATTCCTGAATATACTGAAATACCTGTCCCAGGTTTTTTAGCTGTGGCGCTAAAATTACCCCGATGATAAGCGCTACGCCCACGGAGATACGTCCTACCGTTACCAGTTTTCGCTCGCTCGCCTGCGGTCCAAAATAAGGCTTGTAAATATCCATGGTAAAGATAGTTGCCGTTGAGTTGAGCATAGATGCCAGAGAAGATACAATCGCGGCCGACAGGGCAGCAAGCACCAATCCTTTTAAGCCAATCGGAATAAAGCTGCTGATCAGCCATGGAAAAGCGTTATCGTTAATGATGTTGCCATTGTCCCCTACGAAGGAAGGATCAACTGAATTAACCGTCACTACCCCTTCCGGTCCGGTATTCAGTACATAAGCTACGATTCCGGGAATAACCACGATCAGGGGAATGATCAATTTGAGAAAAGCCGCAAAAGCAATTCCTTTTTGGGATTCGCGCAGCGATTTGGCCGCTAGTGTACGCTGAATAATGTATTGGTTAAAGCCCCAATAGTACAGGTTGGCCACCCACATTCCTCCGATCAGAACGGCCAGTCCTGGCAGGTCAGCCCAGGCATCGCGGCCATTGGGCGTAATGATTTCTCCCTGATCAAGAATCATGGAGAATTTTTTAGGTGCTCTTTCGTAAATCTCTGCCAGGCCACCCCAGATGCTTCCATCGGGCGAAACGTGGGTAAGTGCTATCGCTGAGGTGATCAGCCCTCCCACAATGAGCAAGACCACCTGAATCACATCCGTCCAGGCCACCGCAGCCAGGCCACCCCACAAGGAGTACAAGACCGCAAAGAGCGACAATCCAATAATACACGGCAGGAAGATAGAGCCCGTGCCATCACCCATAATCGTGTCGAGGGCGGTCGCTCCGAGATAGAGCACCGAGGTCAGGTTGACAAAAACATAGAGCGCAATCCAAAAGATGGCCAGGATAGTCTTCAGGTTGGAACTGTAGCGCTTCTCAATAAATTCCGGAATGGTATAAAGCCCCTTCTCCAGAAAAATAGGTAGGAAAAACTTACCCACGATGAGTAAGGTTAGAGCGGCCATCCATTCGTAGGAGGCGATGGCCAGCCCAATAGCGAAACCCGAACCGGACATACCGATGAATTGCTCCGCTGAAATATTGGCAGCAATCAGCGAGGCACCGATCGCCCACCAGGGTAAGGACTTGCTGGCCAAAAAATAATCTTCGGAAGTTTTCTCTCCCTTTCGGGTCACCCAGAAGGCTATTCCGACAATAACAATGGCATAGACTATAAAAATAGCATAGTCGATGGGTGCGAATTGCATAGGCTTTTGCTTTTTTATGAAATGTATTGCGGTCGTAGAGTATCTCGATTACTTTTGTTGCTTTTGTCTCTTCAGCCCTCAAGATAATAGAATGAGCCGCTTTTCCCGTTAGATCAATCCGGAAAATACCGAGTTTCCCACATAAAAGATGCTTAGGGGTGATGGAGCCCGCTGTTTTCTTAGGAGTTGGGGATGTAAGAAGCGTATGAGAGGAATGTTTTTGGGAAAAACTTAGCCTAAAAAAGAAAAAGCCTAAAAGGTTGTTATTCAACCAATTAGACTTTTCTTTAGTCGGGGCGGCAGGATTCGAACCTGCGGCCCCCTGCTCCCAAAGCAGGTGCGCTAACCGGACTGCGCCACGCCCCGAATATATCTTTTAAATGACCTTTCTGTTCTTTTCTACTTCGTTTAGTAGAATCTTCGAGGCTCTCCTGCCTTCCGGCAAAATGCGCTAATCCGCCTAAGGCGGACACCACGCCCCGAATTTTTTCTATGCTCTAGAGTCTATTCTCTAACGTCTAGACCTCTATTTTTTGATCTGGTGGCGGTGACGGGGGGATTCGAACCCCCGATACCCCGTTAAGAGTATGCCAGTTTAGCAAACTGGTGGTTTCAGCCACTCACCCACGTCACCGGGTCCGTTTCACTAAAGCGATTGCAAATATAGGTAAGCTCCCTAAATATCCAAACCCACAGTGGCTGTTTTTTTAAAAAATTGATCGCTTTTTGCCCTAAGGCTAATACGCTTACCGATACTAACTAATACCTGACGTTGGTCGTTCCCGTATAACGAGCAAAGGCAGGTGCTGTTCTCACCTGCCTTCAGACTTTTTTGGGATAAGGTGCTTATTTTTCGTTTAAGCTCAAGCGTATTTTTTTCTCCAACTCCTGAACGGTATCCTTAAATATAATGTCCGTCTCCATTAGATCCTGTACTGTACGGCACGAATAAATAACGGTACTGTGGTCGCGGCCACCAAACGTCTCTCCAATCGATTTCAAGGACTTATCGGTTAAATTTTTGGCCAGATACATCGACAGCTGACGGGCAATAACGATCGACCGCTTTCTGGTCTTACTCTGCAACTTCTCCACAGCAACGCTGAAGTGCTCCGCCACCAATTGCTGAATAAATTCGACGGTTATTTCTTTGTTGATTTCCGTGACGAAATTCTTGACCACTTCTTTGGTCAGCCCGATATCGATCTGCCGCTGATTCAGGGAAGAACGAGCCACCAATGATACCAGGACGCCTTCCAGTTCACGAATATTGTTCTTGATGTTGTAGCAAATGAACTCAATCACATCCTGCGACAGGGCTAACCCTTCACGAGACATTTTATGCTCCAGAATAGCCATCCGCGTTTCAAGATCCGGTGCCTGCAGATCAGCCGACAAGCCCCATTTGAAGCGCGAAATCAGACGCTCTTCCATTCCATCCAGGTCCTTTGGCGGACGGTCAGACGTCAGTACTATCTGCCGACCACTCTGATGCAATTGATTAAAAATGTGAAAAAAGATTTCCTGCGTTTTCTGCTTGTTTGCTAAAAACTGAATGTCATCGACGATTAGAACATCTACCAGCTGATAGAAATTCACGAAATCATTAACAGCATTATTCTTGATCGACTGGATAATCTGATTCGTAAACTTTTCAGACGAAACGTATAATACGGTCTTGGAGGAAAACTTCTCTACGACGTCATTGCCAATGGCTTGCGCCAAATGTGTTTTGCCCAACCCGACATCGCCAAAGATGACCAATGGATTGAAGGAAGTACTTCCTGGCCTTTTGGCAATAGCCAGACCCGCTGAACGAGCCAGGCGATTGCAATCCCCCTCAATATAATTCCCAAAAGTATAGTTGGGATTAAGCTGGGGATCAACTTTAATTTTTCGAATTCCGGGAATTACAAATGGGTTCTTAATATTCTCTGCGTCCACCATACCTGGCCCCAGGTATGGACTTTTTTCCTGTTTAGACTTGGGAGGAACCGGTGTCGACTGCGGTTTGCGCGTCGACGCGCCGGCGGACTGACTTCCGGCCATCAGGATTTGGTATTCCAGACGGCCCTTCTCACCTAATTCTTTCTTAATTGTGGATTTTAGAAGACCTACGTAATGCTCTTCCAGCCACTCATAAAAGAACTTATTAGGCACTTGAATGGTCAGTGCGTTGTTCTCCAGGCGTACAGGACGGATCGGCTCGAACCACGTTCGAAAGCTCTGCGTATTCACATTTCTGCGAATAGAGTGCAGACAGTTATCCCAGACTGTAGCATGATCTTTCACCATTCTCCAGACAGTTTATCCGCCGTTAAGCTGGTTAAAAAATGTTGTTGTAGGTATCAGTAAGTTAGACTAAAAGAGTAGTAACAAGGCCGCTAGAATGGCCTTTTATTTTTTTATCAGTATCGGTTCACTTTCCCATTTCAGGAGGAATGTAAAGATGCAGAAAATATTCCTGACACAAAAAAACCGGCCCTAAAATTTGAGCTATTTTTTTACCTGCCATATACAATACCCTGAATACCAATATGCTACCTGATGTTGTTTGCCATTTTCAGAGCCGCGCCGCCTACCAGTAGGTTCTCACAATGCACACACGTATTCTTACCGTTTCGGGCAAAGAAAACATCCAGTCGGCCCAGTATGATTCCGGCCCAGCCAGCCTGATTGATGAGTACGGGATCACCGTCAGGATTTTTGACGACAGTCGGTTCATCCAAAAAAGTGTGGGTATGTCCGCCCAGGATTAAGTCAATGCCCGAAACAGCCTGCGCCAGACGAACATCGGAAATACTATTATCTCGATATTGATACCCCAGGTGGGACAGGCAGATTACATAATCACATCGCTCTTCTTCCCGCAGTAATGTGGCCATTTCCTGAGCCTTCGTCACCGGATCCAGATAGCGCGTTTCACGATACAAAACTTTGGGAACCAAGCCATTGAGGGCAATACCCAGACCAAAGACACCAATTTTCAGCGAGCCTTTATGGAACACCTGATAGGGGCGAGTGCGACCGGCAAGTACCGTATCCGAAAAATCATAATTACTGATCAGGAAGGGAAAATCAGCGTGCGGTAATTGCTTTTCGAGTCCTTCGATGCCGGCATCAAAATCGTGGTTGCCGATGGTGGCTGCGTCGTATTTCATTTGTGACATCAGCTTGAACTCCAATTCTCCTCCGTACATATTAAAATACGGAGTACCCTGGAAGATATCCCCGGAATCAAACAACAAGACATGTTCTTCCTGCTGACGGATCCTGGCGATAGCTGCTGCCCGCCGCGCTGCTCCGCCTTTACCAGCATTACGCCCACTCGAAAACGGCTCGATACGGCTATGTACATCATTCGTATGCAAGATCGTCAACTTCACCGAGCGATCGTCTTTTGCCCACAGCGGCAATGGCGTCATAGCGCCTCCCAACAATACCGTACCCGTACCGAGATGTCTGATAAAGTTCCGTCGTTTCATATTCCTGCTTGAAGTTAAAGTGTCACGTAAGTACATTGTTATGCTGATATACCTTAATTACGGTATGCGCTTTATCCGCCCATCTACTGGAAAGCGTAGAGGTTCTCCCGCTGCTGTTTTTTCTTTAATATACTCAATTACAACGTCTCGCATAAAGACTCCCGTATCATTCTGCGGTAAATCCAGCAAAAAACTGCTACTATCTCCCCCATTGGCTACGTAATCAGGCATAGCTACCTGATATTCTTTTTCCGGATCGATACGTTGCCCATTGATTCGCACTTCTTTAGCTTTTCCTTCCTCGATAACCATGCGAAAGGATTTACTCACCGGCCAACCACCCTGACTTGCCATATGGTCAGCCAACTGCGCTACCGTTTTGCCCGAAAGGGTAACCACAACCAATCGATTATCAAACGGCAGCAACTCGTAAATTTTTCCCCGCGTAATGGGTCCGGCAGCAATCTCTGGAATGCGTAAGCCACCTGAATTGGAGAGCGCAAAATCTACTGATTGTCCCAGCCGTTTCTCTGCTTGTGCAAAAAGAATGTCAGCCACCATATTGCCAAGTGCCGACTCGGGACGGCCCTTGCGTAAGGTAACTTCTGTTTCACCGATCACCTCATTCATTTCCGCTGCCATAGCTGATTTATAGGGGGCCACCATCGCCAGAATAGTGGAGTCCCGCTCCCCCACATTGTCCTCCGACACTGCAAAAGAAGCCTCGCTGACCCGGGCAGGCTCTAAAGATGAACAAGCGATGGTAAAAACAACTAAACCAAGCAATGGGATAATGTAACGTTTCATGGTAGCATACTTGATTAATGACTGCAAATGGTACTGCCATACCGCTCACGCAGTGGTGTAACTATTGGCGAAAAATACACATCTTTCTTTGTGAAAACAGGCCTTATGGCCAGATATTTCATACGCCTTGCCAGCCCGACAGCCGATTCTCGACCTCCCCATTCGATCAAAAATCAAATTTAGCAATAACTGACTTACTATTAATGGTGTGGTCAGAGGGCGAATATATCCGCCAGAAAAACCGGAAAGCCCTGGCAATCGGGGCTATAATTGTAGGAGATACCTCCTTATTTCTTCTGCTTCAATCCGCTTTGAAGACCGGGCGACTTTTGCCCGGAACTGGTGGTAGTAGATCAAACATATGCTTTAAACAAGCGTTGCCGCAAAAGAACCATTGCACATAACCATTATGGATGATTCTGAACTCAAAAATAAAAATACCAGCCTAAAAAAGAGCCTTTCCCTTTCCATGCTAATTTTCTACGGCGTGGGAACTATCCTGGGACTCGGTATATACGTATTATTAGGAAAGATCGCCGGCGAAGCCGGAATGATGGCCCCATTCTCGTTTTTATTTGCGGCTACCATTGCGGCTTTTACTGGCATCTCATATGGGGAGCTGTCGGCGCGTATCCCCAAGAGTGCCGGTGAGGTTAACTACGTCGATGCCGCCTTTAATCGCCGGTCGTTGTCGATGCTCGTCGGATGGTTGATCATCCTCTCGGCAATTGTATCCACCGCAACGGTCGTCAACGGCTACGTGGGGTACGTTCATGTATTTATAGAGATCCCCGACTATTTGATCATTTCCGGCATCGTAATTATCCTGGGGGCGGTAGCTGTCTGGGGGATTACCGAATCGGCCATTATGATTACCATCATCACGAGCATTGAGGTGATCGGTATATTAATGGTGATCGTTATTGCTGGCGACAACCTGGCCGCCCTCCCCGACCGTTGGCAAGAGATTGTTCCCGGGTGGAACCTGGGGGACTGGAAACACATCATGTTGGGAGCTTTCCTGGCTTTTTTCACCTTTATCGGTTTTCAAGATTTGGTCAACGTAGCCGAAGAGGCTAAGCAACCCCGCAAGGATATGCCGCGAGCTATCCTGTGGTCACTCGGCATTCTTACCTTCCTCTACCTTGTAATATCGACCATTGCTGCTCTGGGCCTTTCGCCGGCAGCGCTTGAAAAAAGTGATGCTCCGCTGGCCGATATCCTGGCCAAAGAAGGCGATCAATATCCAGAAATTATCAGTGCAATCAGCCTGGTCGCTATCATAAATGGCGTACTCGTGCAAATTGTCATGATTGCCAGAGTGCTGTACGGTATGGCTGAAAAAAACATGGCCCCTCCCCTTTTCGGAAAAGTGAATGCGACAACCCGTACCCCCGTGTGGTCAACCATCCTTTCGGCCATTGTCATTCTTATCCTTGCCCTACTTTTTAACCTGGAGCAACTTGCCGAAGCAACCAACTATATCTTGTTGATTGTTTTCATTATGATTAATCTGGCCTTATGGCAAATCAAACGGAAAGACCCACATCCCGAAGGTATTCGAACCTACCCCATGGCGGTGCCAATTATCGGAACGATTTTAAATTTAGTCGTTCTACTCTTCCAAATCGCCCAATCAACGTTGTAGTCTATGGCTGAACTAGTTCTATATCTTTTGCTTATTCTGGTCGCTTCCTTTGTCGTTTGGAAGGGCGGGAGTATGTTGGAATCGGCCTCCGAAACACTAGCCACGCACTATCAGTTGCCTCCCGTGGTACAGGGTAGCATCATCACAGCAATAGGATCCAGCTTTCCCGAGTTATCGACAACCATTATTTCTACCTTGCTCCACGGAGAATTTGACCTGGGCGTATCTGCTATCGTAGGCTCCGCAATCTTTAACATTCTGGTTATCCCAGGACTCAGTAGTGTTATCGCAGGTAAGATGAATACCCAATGGATGTTTGTGGTCAAAGACATTCAATTTTACATTATTTCCATCATGGGACTAATGCTCATCTTTGGTCTCGCAGTAATCTATAATCCGGTAGCAGGTAGTGATCTGCGTGGGATAATTACCCGCGAATTGGCTTTAATCCCCATCTTTCTCTATGTCTTATACCTCGTATTACAGCAGGAAGAAACGCGAGCCTATCGCCGTGATGCTAATAACGACGACCACCCCCGTTCCAACAATATCGGTAAGGTATGGCTGCGTTTTGGCGTAAGCCTCATCCTGATTGTGGGTAGTGTAGAAGCTCTGGTGCGGGCTGTCCTATTCTTGGGTGAATATTTTCAAACCCCCAGCTTCGTGTGGGGTGCCACGGTATTAGCCGCAGCAACCAGCGTACCTGATGCCATTGTGAGTGTCAAAGGGGCGATGAATCGCAACGGAGTTACCAGCATGGCCAACGTTATTGGCAGCAATATCTTCGACCTGCTGATTGCTGTCCCCGCCGGCATTCTCATTGCCGGCAACTCTATTATCAACTTTTCGGTAGCCTCGCCCCTCATGCTGTTTTTGGGGCTTTCTACCGTGCTGCTGATCATGCTATTGCTCCGCAGTCACTCCCTTAACCGCAGTAAGGGCACCGTACTATTATTCACCTATCTGCTTTTTGTCATTTGGGTCATTATGGAGTCTAATGGAATGACCTCTTTTATTGGCACCCCGGCTAGCGGCTGAACATGTTAGCGTGCTCCGGGCGGACAGTGGGTTTGCAGAAAATGGGTAAACATTGTTGCCAAATGCTGCCGGGTACCCTCCCCTCCGTAAATGCCATGTGCCCGGTTGGGGTAAGGCATAAACTGGAAGACCTTGTTTTGCTTTATCAATTCATTAACCAGAATCTCGGCATTTTGATAATGTACGTTATCGTCGCCCGTACCGTGGATATAAAGCAGGTTTCCTTCTAAATTTTTAGCGTGGGTAACTGGAGAGCCCCCCAGGAAGTCTTTTAAATTTTCCTGTGGCAACCCCATGTAGCGCTCCTGATAGATATTATCGTAGGTCAACTGATTAGCTACGGCCGCCACCGCGATACCCGTTTGGTATAATTCAGGGTGTTGAAACAACAGATTAAGGGTAGCCGACCCACCTCCACTCCAACCGTGCACGGCGATGCGCTCAGGATCCATCCAGGAATGTGTAGCGAGTAACTTGCGGCAAGCCATCGCCTGATCGTGGATATTCAAAACACCGATTTTGCGATAAATAGATTTTCGCCACACGCGCCCCTTGGGCGCAGGCGTTCCCCTGTTATCTATCGAAATATAAACGTAGCCATCGGCAGCCATATTCCCATTGTAAAGGCTATTGCGCCCCACACCAAAACGATTAACCACCGTCTGTGCAGCAGGCTCACTATATACGTAAAAGACTACCGGGTATTTTTTATCCGGGTTGAAGTCTGTGGGTTTGACCATCCACCCATCCATCTGTACTCCATCGTCGGTAGTAACCGTGAAGAATTCCACTGGTGAGTTCTGGGCTCGCTTCGGATCAAATTTCTTCGTGATACTTTCGTCAGAATCAACTCCCTGATGCGCCGGTAGGCTTATCCATTCGCTAATGGGATAGGTATAATGATTGGAAAAGCGATGGAAAGCAAAGCGAGCGTTGGGAGAAATCTCATAGCCGTGACTCCCCTTTTGGATATCCGGTGTGAGGCGCTCAGCATCCCCGGTGCCATCAAGACGAGTGCGGTATAAATAGCGCTCCGTGGCATTATCCGGCGAAGCGGTAAAATACACGTAGCCCCTTTCCTCATCCACGCGTAGGGGATCGATAACATCATAATCACCACGAGTGACCAGGCGCTCGGCTCCACGCTCTTTATCTACGGCATAAATATGACGCCAACCGTCTTTTTCGGTAATCCACAAAAAGGATTTTCCATCCTGAAGCCAGCGCCAACCGTTACCGTTCTCCCATTGGGTACGAACGCTAATCCACGCCTCGTCTGTTTCCGCAAATACTTTTTTCGCTTTACCATTTTTGGCAGAAGCCAGCATTAAGATACTCTCGTTTTGTTTGCGATTTAGCTGCTGCAAAAAAAGCTGTTCATTATTAGCCCAATCCATCCGGGGAATATAATGCTGCTTTTCGTCCCCAGGTATTTTCATCCAGGTTGTTTCGGCGGAGGCCACCTCAACCACACCTAGCCGACAAGCCGAAGGAGCCTCTCCAACCTTGGGGTATTCCACCGGAATAGTGTAGGAATAAATGGAGTCTGTCGTGTTGATCATGTAAAAATCACGAATGGTATTGGCATCAATTTGCCAATAGGCAATGCGTGTGCCATCAGGGCTCCAGCGAAAGCCGTCACGACAGCTAAATTCTTCTTCGTACGCCCAGTCGAACGTACCGTTGATCAGCTTGGGCGTATCCTGCGTGGTGGTAAGAACACGTGGCTTACCGCCGGCAGCATCCTCCACGTAAATATTGTGTTCACTTACGTAAGCCACCTGCGTACCGTCCGGAGAAAATTTGGCAAACATTAAGGAGGCTTCTGCCAGGCCTTGCCCCAGCTGTGTCAGGGATTCTTTTTCCCGGTCCAGTACCCAGTAATCACCGCGGGTTTCGTAGCGCCATACGCGTTGGGCATTGGTGAAAATGAGCACCTTCGATCCATCTCCGGAAAAGGCAAAGTCCTTTATTCCCAGAGGTCGTTCCGACCGACGGGGAGTCAACAATTCAGCACTCACCACCGTCGACTCTTCTCCGGTATTTAGATCGTATAATTGAATCGTATTATTCTGAATGCGGTAGTAGCCGTTACCATCTTTCGTCCATTGTGAACCCTGCCCAGGTTGGGCTTGCGCCCAGAAACCAAGGCACAAAAACAAGAAGAAAATCCATAGCTTTTGCATGTAGTCTGTCTTTTTCGGAAAAATACGTAAAAAATAAAACCGAAAGTAATGGTTAGCACCTTACAGGAACTCGCACCTGCAATTAATTTTTTAATTAAAAAGAAAATTCCATCTGAGTAAAAGTAAACTATTCATCAAAACAATAAGATTTCAGCTTAAAAACTTTGCGTTTCGAAACACAACACATATTTTAGGCCAAACCAATAATTTGCGTCATGAAGAAACAATCTGTACACCGGCAATACAACTTCCCCGATGCTGATTTATACCTGCAGTGCGTAGAGCGCATAAAATACGCCGCCCGCGATCGCAAGGAGTTTGAGCAATATGGCTACGGTGTTGATCGCCTAAAAAAATTCCAGGCGATGTGCGATAAATTCCGGGCACTACCCGATGACGATGAACTGGTGGGCGAGCAGATGCTGATGACGGAGAAGAAATACGAAGCAGCCGAAAAGCTCAAAGGGGCTATCCGGTCTCTGATGACCCGGGTCGCTATGAAATACAGCAATCGCTCCGGGCGTTACCGCAAGTTTGGCACCGCTAAACTGGGTGATATGACTGATGCACAACTCATCTTTTGTGGACGACGAGTAATGCGGGTTGCCCGGCAACAGATCGACTTCCTGGCTGATGTTGGCATCAACGAAAACGTCATTCGCAAAGTCCACGATGCCGTACAGAATTTCGAAAATGCCTTAAACATTCAACAGGACCGGGTCGCCGACCGCGACATTTCCGTGGAGCGCCGTACCGAGCAGGGTAATAAATTGTATCAGGAGTTTATCGTGCTATCGAATATCGGAAAGGACATCTGGGCCGAGCGCGACCCGGTTAAATACGAGCAGTATACCATCTACGAAAGCAATAACGACCAAAAAATTGCTCGAAAAATGAAAACAGAAAGCAAAAAGCAAGAAGCGCAGGATTGAGCATTAGCCCCATCTGATTAATGCCGGCCAATGGAACTGCTACCAGGCACTACTCTCCTGCCGCTACTTCTTCGATTCGGTTCGGATAATCCGTAATGATGCCGTCCACGCCCATCTTGATCAGAGCACGCATTTCATCGGTGTCATTTACGGTCCACGGAATGATCCGCAATCCTTTTTCGTGCGCTTCGGCCACCACATTAGCAGTAACCAACTTATAGTAAGGACTGTAGATGGTAGGCAGGAAGCCCAGCTCTTCCAGATTAGCCTCCAGCCCGTCGGTATCGGATACCAGCCAGGCGGTCTTCATCTGTGGGCTGAGCTCATGTACGGCTCGCAAGGCACGGGGGTCAAAAGACTGAATACAGGTGCGTTCGCGAACTCCCGCTTGCTCAACTACGGTAAGTAAGCGTTTGGCAAATTCGTTGGGTTCCGGAGTCAGTACGCCATCCCATGCCGGTTTTGATTTTATTTCAATATTGTAATCTGGTAAAGGACGTCCATTTTCTGCACACCATACCCGGACGGCAGCAAACAAGGTATCCAACAAAGGCTTGGCAACAACCATAGGCGTTTGCTCTGGAAAATTTTCATTCCCCCTGCTTCCACAGTCATATTCCTGAATTTTGGCATAAGCCATATCCATAATCCGTAGTTTCTGCTCTTGCTCTTCGGTAATCGCCCCACCATTGGGGTACTGACAGATGCCTGCCGACATCCATGGCTCATGCGAGACCACTACCTTACCGTCCTTAGAAATGACGACATCCAGCTCTAACGTGGTCACCGGATATTCCAGGGCTTTCAGGAAAGCCGGAATGGTGTTTTCGGGCAAGAGGCCACGGGCACCCCGGTGTCCCTGCCAGTCTATAGGCTGTTCACCCGACATCTTCGTCTCGTTTAGTGGTTCGAGGGATTCGCGATTTGCTTGCTTCGTATTCGTAGTACAGGCTGTCGCCAAAACCAATAGAACCAATCCACTTAATAAGTTGGTGATAAATCGACACGTTTGCATAAGTACTTTTGTTAGCGGGGGTTAACGGAAACCTGAATTTCACTAATAGCTGCCCCGAGCGCGGAATCAGTACCCGCCACACTACCGTCTTGTCCCGTAATCAATCCATCTCGATTATAGAGTTTAGCGGCGTATTTGACGGAATACTTTTGCGCAAGCGGACCGGTCAACTCAATTTGGATACCGACCAGCTTGCGTCGCCGATCACTTGTACCGGTAAAGCTGCCGTCTTCGGCCCAGCGAGAAGGACCTATCCGATGTATAAACACCCGGTAGCGAATTCCCAAACCGGGGCACAGGGGCTTTAGTTGCAGCCGTAGCCCCACGAGTCGGTTAAAGAGATAGACATCACTGGTCATTTGACCTTCTTCAATGCGCACGGCCGAAGCGTAATTAAAGTAAGCTACCCCTTCCACGCCGACATCCTCGGGCTGATTGGCAATCGACTGTGCATTCTGTACTGCTTTGCCGGCATTCAGTCGACCATAACCATAAAAGATACTGTGGCCGTATTCGTCGTAGGCCCCGAAAGGCTCATCAATGCGATCACACGACTGACGGATAAGGGTTTTCACCTGCTGCCAGGTCAGTTCGGGGTTCACACCCAGCATTAGGGCCGCTACCCCTGCCACGCCCGGGCAGGACGAGCTGGTTCCTCCAAAGCGAGCGGTATAGTTTCCGGCTACGTCACCGTAAGATCCTTCCGCATTAACACCTCCCCGATTGTATCCCTCCCCCCCCGACCGGTCGGTGGTCCAGATACCAGGAGTCAGTGGATGCGGGTGATTAAACTGAGGGGCGTAAAAGTCGTTGCTGGGAAAGCTACACCAAACGGCATCGCCATAATCGCTGTACACACTACGTCGCCCCTGATCATTGCACGCGGCTACCGCGATTACTTTTGAATAGCTGGCGTAGCCGTCGAAGCGTACATTTTCGTTTCCATTGCCCGCAGCCCAAACAATGACGCATCCCTTGCCGGCCCGACCGCTACGGCAAGCGTAATCTATGGCCAGGCGGGTACTATCGGGCAAGGCAAATGCATGGGTATGGGTAGGATCATCCGGATTAGACCAATCTCCGTCCATGGGGCCCCAGCTACAGGAAATGACGTCAGCCCCTTTATCGGCCGCCCAGGCGAACGCTTTGGCTTCCGCCAAACTCCCCAGGCCACCAGAACGTATCGGCATTAAGCGAGCTTGTGGAGCTACGCCAGAAGCTTTACGGCTGCCGGCAGCACAGGCTACACCCGCACAGGCGGTGCCGTGATTATCGCGACTATATATCGGGCGGGCAGCGTCACTATCATTGACGGTGTTCCGTGGGAATACCACTTTTCCAGGCGTACTGAATTCTTCATGGGTATCATCAACTCCGTCATCAATCACGGCAATCGTTGTTCCCTCCCCCCGGTGAATTTGCCAGGCAGCATCGACATCCACATGTTCATCGATGGGTTGGCCGTTGATATTTGTATAGCGCAAATGCCATTGCATGGGGTGTACAACCTGCGCTTTATGCTTTTTTTCCCGCACCAACTCCGGATGGCAATGAAGTACATCGTCTCTTTTCAGTAGATCATTGGCGATCGTAAAAACCTTCATCCCTGTACCTTCAGGGGCTTTCGCAAAAAATGCATTATCGGCAAAGACCAGCTTCTCTTTGACTTTTAAACCGTATTTATCAAGGATGGTGCGACAGTCCTCTCCCGAATGCTCAGGCGCAAACTGCACAAAAATATTTTCCGTATACACGAAGATGGTCCCCGTCTTTTGGTCGCGAAGTACACGGCCAGCAAAACGAACGAACCCTTCTTCACTCAGCGATTGGCGCAGGTTATTACGGATCTGCACAGCACTCTGATCATCCCCACATACCACTCGATAGACTGTGACATCGACTTCAGGAAAAGAAGTAATCGGAATCAAATGGGGCATTAAATCCCGGCTGGTAGATGACATGGGGTGATCAATCAAAGCCCCCCCGGTGGTGCGCACCACAACCAGGTCAGGGGCCTCGGTCAGGTTATAAGTTTGGCCATTTTGTCCTCCGTAGGTAAAGGTATGCATGTGGCGCTTTTTGGATTATGCGAATATTAAGATGCTCTGCTAGCCGGCAATCATATGTCCACCATCAGCAGTAAATACGCCGCCGGTGGTATAGGATGATGCGTCACTGGCCAGAAATACTGCCAGGCCGGCCATTTCATCCGGTTGGGCCATGCGACCAGCCGGCAGGTGCTTTTTTACCGTCTCCATAATGGCATCGTTTTGCCACAAGGCAGCGCTAAACTTTGTCTTCACCAGCCCCGGACAAATTACATTAGCCCGGATACCGACGGAAGCCCATTCTTTAGCCTGATTTTGCGTAAGCATAATCAAGGCCGACTTCGATACACTGTATAAGCCCAGACCAAAAGAAGGTTTTAGCCCTTCGACGGAGCTAATATTAATGATGCTGCCCCCACCCCGTTCTTTCATAATTGGAAAAACCAGGTTGGCCAGTTGAAAAGGAGCTTTCACATTAACCTGCATGACTTTATCGAACAAAGCCTCATCAGACTCACTAATGGGACCAAAGGCTGGATTGGTTGCGGCATTATTCACTAAGATATCGACCCCACCGTACGTAGCTATTGTTTGGTCGACCAGGGCTTGTAATTGCTCAGGATGCCCTACATGGCAGGCAATACCGCTAGCCTCCAGGCCATCCTCACGCAGTTGCTGAGCAACGGCATCAACCGATTCCTGCTTGCGACTACTAATAACAACTTTAGCACCAAATTCGGCGAGGCCACGAGCAATAGACTCTCCAATTCCTTTACTGGCACCAGTAACGATAGCGACCTTGTCGGTCAGTTGAAAGCGGGGTTGAATGCGATTCATGAAGCGTAAAATTTGCGTGTAAAAATCAAGTACACCAATATTAGCAAATTTTCGCTGACTTTATTTTCTTTTGGAAAAGAAGAATTCCCGGGAGCCCTACTCTTCACAGATAAACTTCAAGAGCAAGTTGTGCCAACTCTGGACTTTCACACTCCAGTCAGCCAGTCCATCTTCCCGTAAATCATCTCCGGTATTGCGCATATCCTGTAAAAGGTCCTGCAAATTATTCTTGGTAAGTTCTATGCGAACCTGGCCCTCCTGTAGCTTGTCGAGGTCATCCATCTGTTGGAGGTTTTGCTGATAAGCCAGCAGCAAATTGACTGTACGCTCTAATTCTTCCGTCCGCTGGTTCAATTCTCTTTGCAGAGCAGCGTTTCGCGAACGCAATTCATCCATGGTCTGGAAGCGATCCGAGACGTCGCGAAGGATCCATACATCGGCTCGATCCAGCAGGGAGCCGCTACATTCGACCCATTTCATATCTCCCGTCTTGGTGCGAATAGGAATAACGCGATCTTGTTGAAATCCGCGGGCCCGATCGTGCTGATAGAGAAGGTGTACTTTTTCCCATTGCTCTCCATAGAGTTTGCGTAGCCAATCGGAAAAGTTTTTTATTTCGTGGGAACAATAACCGGTAATCTGCTCTGCCATTCGATTGAGAAACAGACGCTCCTCGCGATGCAAGACAGCCCCGTAGGGTAAAACATCGGCAAAGTTTTTCCATTGTTCCGGTGCAAGCTCGTAAGCCATGATTACTTTGGTGATTTTAAGAAAAAGGGTTGCATCAGGTGTTGTTTTCCAGCTCGATCAAGTCAAAATCATGGAAATCAAGAGGGTTTGTGTAAGAATTGTTGCACCAATCTTAAACACTAAAGCTCTTTGTTCATTTATTGTATAATTTGGCAAGAAATAGCGGATTGCGCAAACTTTTTATCACTTTTCCGAACGGAATATTCATTAATCGCTTATTGGATATCTAGCGTAATCGGTTTATTACGTCTCAACCGATGCCCTGGTTCCCCCCGATTTCTTTATTTTATTGGATACGCTTATTTTCCGTTCACGAACCAATTAAAACATTATGTCACATAAACATTCTTTTTTCTATTTCTGTCTACTCGTACTTTTCGCCTTAGTCACAGCAAGGGCTCAGGAAGGCACTCAATTGCTCCGGCAACCAACCCTAAGCAGCGAACATATTGTATTTATGTACGCCAACGACTTGTGGATCGTCGAACGCGATGGGGGCGATGCCCGCCGCCTGACCAGTGATGCGGGCGAAGAGAGTAACCCTCAATTATCGCCCGACGGTAGGATGGTTGCCTTTTCGGGCGAATACGAGGGCAACACGGACGTTTATGTGGTCCCCGTTGCCGGGGGGCAACCCCAACGCCTGACCTGGCATCCGGGTAGTGATGCCGTGCAGGGATGGACCCCTGACGGGCAGGCTGTTCTTTTTCGCAGTGGCCGGGAAGGACACCCTACCCAAACCAATAAACTATACACGATATCATTAGATGGAGGATTCCCCGAGGCCCTGCCGGTATCCCGGGCTGCCTTTGGTAAGCTATCACCCGACGGGCAGCATTTAGCCTATACCCCAATCACGTTTTGGGATCCTGAATGGCGTAATTATCGCGGTGGACAGGCCATGCCGATCTGGATCGTTGACCTCAATGATTTGTCATTGCAGCGCACCCCGCAACCCACGGGCGAACGCCATCTCGACCCGGTATGGCACGATGGTAAAGTTTACTTTATGTCAGAGCGCGATTACACCATGAACATCTGGTCGTTCGACCCCGACACCGAAGAGCTGCAACAGGTTACGGAGCACACCCAATTTGACGTCAAAAGCCTCGATGCATGTGCTGATGCTATCGTCTACGAGCAGGGAGGCGCCCTCCATCTACTGGATCCACAAAGTGGCGAAGCAGAGGAACTAGTAATTCATGTGCGGGGCGACCTCAACTGGGCACGGCCTCGCTGGGAAACGGCAAGAGCCACCCAGTTGAGCAATCCGCAAATTTCCCCTACCGGACAGCGAGCCGTATTTGAGTACCGCGGCGATATCTTTACCGTACCTAAAGAACACGGTAGCTGGCGTGCCATCACCCAATCTTCGGATGCTGCCGACCGCGCTCCCGTATGGTCGCCCGACGGCCAACACATCGCCTATTTTAGTGACCACTCCGGAGAGTATCAATTGATGATTGTCGACCAGAAAGGACTGGAAAAACCGCGAGCCATTTCGCTGCCCGATCCAACGTTTTACTACGGCCCCGTATGGTCACCCGATGGACAGTACATTGCTTTTACGGATACCGACTATAACCTGTGGTACATCAATGTAGATACTGAAGAAGCCTCCATTGCTGATACCGACCGCTACGCCCACCCCGATCGGGAAATGAAACCTGTATGGTCGCCCGACGGTAAATGGATTGCCTACGCCCGGCAACAGGATAATCATTTCAAGACCATCTGCGCTTACAGCATCGATGAGCAAAAAGTATATACCCTTACCAACGATATGGCCGATGCCCTGACACCCGCCTGGGATGCTACCGGTAAGTATCTTTATTTCCTCGCCAGCACCAATTACGGTTTAAATACCGGTTGGCTGGATATGAGCTCGTATGATCCCGACATCACCCGGGCCCTCTACCTCATCGTACTCGATAACGAAGCGAACTCTCCACTGCGTCCCCGCATCGACGATGAGCCCGATCCCGAAGCAGAAGACGCGAGCAAAAGCTCTTCCGATTCCGTAGTCGTCCGCATCGACATGGACGGCATTCAGCAGCGTATCCTGGCCATCGACGGCGTGCCTCAGCGCAACTTTGCGGCGCTGGCAGAGGGGCCGGCTAATAGCGTATTCATCATGGAGAGTGTCCCCAATCAGTCGGGCTTTACCATGCACAAATATGACCTGAAGAATCGCAAGCTTAGCGAGTTTATGAAGCCCATCAATGCAGCCATCCCCTCGCAGGATAAAAAACAACTTCTCTACCGTAGCGGTCGCACCTGGGGTATCGTCTCGACCGGAGGTAGTAGCCAAAAAGTTGGCGAGGACAGATTAACCATCAACATCCGTAAGAAGATCAATCCACGCGAAGAGTATGTGCAAATCTTTCGGGAAGGCTGGCGGTTCCAGCGCGACTATCTCTACGTGGACAACGTACACGGCGCCCCCTGGGAAACTATCTACGAATGGTATCGACCATGGATCGACCACGTACGCCATCGGGCTGAGCTCAATTATGTACTGGATATTATGAGTGGTGAAGTATCCATCGGCCACTCCTACACAGGCGGTGGTGATTTTCCGGACACGGATAATGTCCCTATAGGATTACTTGGTGCTGACTACGAAGTAGTCGATGGACGCTACCGCATTGCTAAAATCTACAATGGGGAAAGTTGGAACCCTAATCTGCAAGCTCCACTGGCCGTACCGGGACTTGATGTATCTGAAGGTGATTTCATCCTCGCCGTTAATGGTGTACCGCTCGCAGCACCAACTAATATTTACAGTCTGTTCGAAGGTACTGCCGGTAGGCCCATTGAGATGCTGGTAAATGACAGCCCGGAAGAAGAAAATGCCCGGCTGGTCACCGTTGTTCCCGTGCGCAGTGAGCGAGGATTACGCAGCTTCGACTGGGTAGAAGGCAATCGCCGTAAAGTTGAGGAGCTATCGGATGGCAAGTTAGCCTACGTTTACGTGCCCAATACCGGGGGTGGTGGCTTCACTTACTTCAACCGCTACTATTTTTCCCAACAGGACAAGCAAGGCGTCATTATTGATGAACGCAATAACGGCGGTGGTTCGGCCGCTGATTACATGATCGACATCATGAACCGTAAGCTTTTTGGCTATTTCAACAGTAAAGCCAACGATCGCCGGCCCTGGACGACGCCTATGGCAGGCATCTATGGTCCTAAAGTTATGATCATCAACGAGCGTGCCGGCTCGGGTGGTGATTTATTGCCGTATATGTTCCGCGAAGCAGAGATCGGCCCACTGGTGGGCACCCGTACCTGGGGCGGCCTGGTTGGCACCTGGGACACCCCACGTTTTATTGACGGTGGTTACATGATCGCCCCGCGTGGTGGCTTCTTCGATGCCGAAGGCGAGTGGGCCGTGGAAGGCGAAGGTGTAGCTCCCGATATTGAAGTTATTCAGGACCCGGCTAAAGTAGCTCAGGGACAGGACCCACAGCTCGAGCGATCCGTAGAGGAAGCCCTGCGCCTCCTACCCACACAGAAGCTGGACCGCAAACCCGAGCCAGCAGCTCCTAATCGCTGGAAACGCGCTGGTAACCAATAAAGTGAAAGAAGTCAGAGGAACTTTTCCTCTGGCTTCTTTTATTTTAATACCACACCATCCCCTTTGATCCATGAAAACGTTAAGCCAACTTCTTCTTATTTGGGCCATACCGCACAGCTACTGGCCAACATGGCCAACCCGGTCACGGAGGGCACCCTTGGCGTCCTGCCCTTCGTCAGCGAACATGCGAGTATTCAGAAATGCATGGTTACCATCACCCCGCGTACAGGCTGTCAGCAGGCTCATTTCCGGGTGCGCTATGCCATAAATGTAGAACAAGATGGGCACGCCATTCCTCTCCTGTTCTATGCCGTAGATTACGCCGGGGCATTTTCGGTAACCCTGGACGGACAGGATCTGGTTACCCAATTGGTACCCGACCGCTACCGGCAGTTGGAGGGTACTGACTTTGCGGCTTTCGCCAAATACAATGGCACGAGCCTGCACAGACCAGGTATTATCAGTTGATTGTTACCGCGCGTAGAGACGTATCGGTTTAGTGGGTCGGCTGCAGGTGGAGACGCATGATCAGGTGGAGACGCATGATCAGGTGGAGACGCATGATCAGGTGGAGACGCATGATCATGCGTCTTTACAGACTATTAGCATTATGCTTATACACTTGCGCTTGTTCCAGGGTTTGGGCACGTTTTTCGCCATCCATGCGCTTGAGGACACTGTACATCATAGAGACGCGGGGATTTTTACCCAGTTTATCGCGGTGGCGGTCGTAAAAATCCCAGTATAAAGAGTTGAAGGGGCAAGCCTTATCGCCGTGCTTGGCATTGCGATCGTAGTAGCAATCCTTGCAGTAGTGGCTCATTTTATGGATGTAGTTCGCACTGGAAATATAGGGCTTGGTGCCCACAATTCCACCATCAGCAAACTGACTCATCCCACGGGTATTCGTGATTTCTACCCATTCGATGGCGTCCATGTAAATACCGAGATACCATTCGTCAACCTGATCGGGGTGCACCCCCAACAGCAAAGCAAAGTTGCCCGTCACCATCAGCCGTTGTATATGATGAGCATAAGCGTGATCCAAAGATTGATTGATGGCGTGTGACAGACAGCCCATCTTAGTGTCTCCGGTCCAGTACCATTCAGGTAAATCAGCTTGATGGTCAAAGAAATTTTTCTCTGCATATTCCGGCATTTTTGCCCAGTAGATGCCGCGCATAAATTCCCGCCAGCCGATGATTTGCCGGACGAAACCTTCTACCTGTGCAATATCAATCTCCTCTTTGTTTTCATACCAATAATCAAGCACCGCATTGACTACTTCAAGTGGATGTAGCATCTTGGTATTCATGGCGAAGGAAAGCTTGGAATGAAACAACAGGTAGTGCCGCTCCGACATTGCATCCTGATAGGTGCCAAACAGGTGTAACCGCAACCGTACAAAGTGATCCAGGGTTTGCAGGCACTCCTCCCGGGTGACAGGCCACACGAAATTTTCAGGGTCAACCCGTCCAATGGTTTGCACGCCTTCCTGTTCCAACAAATCAACCAATTCCGTGACATTTCGCTGAAAATGTAGGGCCTCGGGGATATCCTGTTTCTTGGGTAGTTTTTTACGATTTTCCTCGTCGTAGTTCCAACGTCCCGTAATGGGAGTCTCCCCGTCGTCTTCCATCATGATGTCGTACTGCTTACGCATTTTTCGATAGAAGGTCTCCAAGAGGTACTGCTTTTTACCCTCGAATTGTTCTTCCACGTCCATACGACTGGTCAAAAAGTGCTCCGAATCAACCGCTTCAGTAGCAATATCTAATTCGGCGCACAGCTTTCGCAAAACCTCGTCCAGACGATACTCGTCGGGCAGCTGATACGCAAAACGCTCGTAATCGTCTTGTTGTAACTGATATTTGACCTGTTCGACAATCGAGCCCTGATTAGCTTCTGCGTCCAGGGATATATAATGTACGGTATGTCCTTTTTGCGTAAGCTGATCCCTGAAATGACGCATAGCCAGGAAAAAACCAATTACTTTTTGGATATGATGTCGAACGTAATCGGTCTCCGATCGGCTCTCTACCATCAGGTAGTGGACGTCGTTCGTATTTTGCTCAAACCAGGAATGTTGACTATTAAGTTGATCGCCCAGGATAAGTCGGAGTGTTTTGGCCATAGTGTACTGTGCTTGTGTGTAAGCGAAACCAATGCACATTCGGTTTGTTCAACCCGGCTTGAGTGTTCTTTCCGCGTAGCGAAAAAACCGTTCCCTGCGATAGATCTGTTACCTCTAACAAATTAAAGTTGGAATATTCTTGGTGCAAAAGATTATTATACCCAGATTTATTTTTTAAAAAAATTTTAGGTGGATACCTCAATTTTATCCTATATTAGCTTCTGTTAAGATTTAATTAACGTTCATTAACCTGGAGCGTCTCGCTTGGAGGCCTCTTGTAATGAATTATTTATATCCTTTGTAATAACAGTCGGGTGATTTCTTACAAGAGCGAACCACTTTCTAGTGTTCGCTCTTTTTTTGCCCAACTCCCCAGCTACAATATCCAGCTCGACGAGTATAACACTAACTACGAACCAGACCGATAAAAAGATCATTAACACGAACACCTGAAAAAGTAAACAACCATGGAAAACTTCCAATTGAGCACGCTCGACATTGTAATCATGTTGGGTTATGCCCTCTTGATTATTGCTTACGGCCTGTATCACGCCAAACGGTCTGACTCAGAAGACTATTTTCTGGGAGGGCGAACGATGACCTGGCCGATCGTGGGGATTGCTTTATTTGCAGCGAATATTTCCAGCTCTACGCTGGTCGGCCTGGCGGGTGACGCCTACAAAACCAATATTCACGTCTACAACTACGAATGGTTTGCCGTGGTCGTCCTGATTTTCTTTGCCATTTTCTTTTTGCCCTTTTACCTGAAATCAGGTGTTTACACTATGCCTGAATTTTTAGAGCGACGGTACGACAGCCGGTCGCGCTACTACTTTTCATTTATTACCATTATCGGCAACATTTTGGTCGATACGGCTGCCGGCTTGTATGTGGGTAATATTGTTCTACAGCTTATCTTCCCGGAAATTGATTCGGTTTACATTATCATTATGCTGGCGGTAGCCGCCGCGGCATATACCATTCCCGGGGGATTGAACTCCGTAGTACAAACGGAGGTTATTCAGGCCATTCTGCTAATCATAGGGTCCATTTTGCTGACCTATTTTGCCTTTGATCAGCTTGGCGGGGGCTGGGGTGATATGATGGCCGGACTGACCAATATGATCTCTGAAGGGCAGGTTACCGCCGTTGAAGAGATGAAGGCCGCCGGCGAGTATGCCCCTTCCAATGCCGAAGAGGCCTTTAGCCTGGTGCGGCCCTCCAATGATGAATTCATGCCCTGGTGGGGGCTGCTGACCGGTGTACCACTACTGGGCTTCTATTTCTGGGCCAATAATCAATTTATGGTACAGCGCGTATTGGGTGCCAAAGACCTTAATCACGGACGTTGGGGGGCATTGTTTGCCGGCTTCTTAAAATTACCCGTCATTTTCATTATGGTGGTTCCCGGTGTCCTGGCTCTGCTGTTGTTTAATGATCTGGACATCACGGGCCTCAATTATATGATTATGGAAAATGGTGAACGCGTTGCTTGTGACGACCTGGCTAACTGCCCTAACCTTACCTACCCCGTGCTACTGTTTCAACTTTTGCCTACGGGAGTACTGGGTCTGGTAGTGGCCGGCTTGCTAGCTGCCATGATGTCTTCCGTTTCTGCGACATTCAACTCGGCCTCTACGCTGGTCACCATGGACTTTACCCGCACTATTAATCCTAATCTAACCAGCAAACAGTTGGTTCGCGCCGGTCAGATTACCACATTGGTACTGGTCGTTCTCGCTTCTGCCTGGGTACCATATATTGAGCGCGTCAGCGACTCGCTGTGGCAGTATTTGCAACTCGTGATTAGCTATACCGCACCGCCGGCGGTAGCCACTTTTGTACTGGGGTTGTTCTGGAAGCGAGCCAACGGTACGGGTTCCATTGTTAGCCTGCTATTTGGTTTCTTCTTTGCCGTAATCATGTTGCTATCCCAGATCTTTGGGTGGTTCCCTGCGCTTAACAGCATTCACTTCCTGGGGATGGCAGCGATTTTGTTTGCGATGTGTATGGTGGTACATATTGTAGTAAGTCTGGCCAGCGCTCCTCCGGCTGATGAGAAAGTCAAAGACTATACCTACCGCAGAGAATTATTTGACCTGGAGACCAAGGAAATGAAGGGCATGCCCTGGTATCAGAATTACCGGATCCTGGCGGTATTGCTCTTGATCCTTACCGCTATTATTGTCGGCTACTTCTGGTAGCTCCGTACTATTGATCACTACATAAAACCGGTTGTATCCCTGATGGATGCAGCCGGTTTCGTGCTTTTACCTATATTTACCCGCAAAGAAATAACGCGTGATAAAAGCAACAGCCATACACAAATCCTACGGACAACTAGAGGTACTCAAAGGGGTTGACCTCGAAATTAATGCCGGAGAGGTGGTCTCCATCGTTGGACGTTCGGGGGCGGGAAAGAGCACTTTACTGCATATCCTGGGCACCCTTGATCAGGCCGATCAGGGTGACGTGATTATTAAGGATCAATCGTTATCCGGCCTTTCGGCAAAAAAGCTGTCCGCCTTCCGCAATCAAAACATAGGATTTGTCTTTCAATTCCACCATCTTTTGCCAGAGTTTACTGCCCTGGAGAATGTTTGTATTCCGGCATTTATTGCTGGGCAATCCGAAGCTAATGCTCGGCAGCGTGCGGAAGAACTGCTGGGCTATCTGGGGCTGAGTGAACGCCTCCGTCACAAGCCAACCCAACTCTCAGGCGGCGAACAGCAACGGGTAGCCGTAGCGCGGGCGCTAATGAACCAACCAGCGGTTGTCTTTGCCGATGAGCCCAGTGGTAATCTCGACTCTACCTCCTCTAAGGAATTGCACGAGTTGCTGTTCAACTTGCGGAAAGACTTTCAGCAAACATTTGTGATTGTTACCCACAACCCTGAATTAGCCGAGATGAGTGACCGCACCCTAACGATGGAAGACGGTCGATTACTGTAGCCTATGGAACCATCTTCTAGCAAACATCATCAAGGAAGCTAAAGCCGTTTTTCCTGACCTTTCTACGCTGGGTTTCGGACGAATTCAACAGACCAACTTTCAAACACCTCAGGAAGATATACCGTTATTCCTGGTAAAGTGGACAGCTAAAAAGCAACGTTGGGAAATTAACCGGGATGAAGCCCGTCTAAAAGAGTTTTTAAAAGTCAGGTCGGGGTTAGATACTCTGACACTGGTTCGATACTAAATAATTGTATGAACGCCTTACTTGTCATCGACATACAAAACGATTTTTGTCCGCATGGTGCTTTAGAGGTACCAAACGGAGATCAAGTGATTCCTGTGGCTAATGCCCTGATGGAACATTTTGACCTGGTAGTAGCTACTCAGGACTGGCATCCAGGCAACCACAAAAGCTTTGCGGCCAATCACCCCTGGCGCAAACCCGGGCAGGTGATCGACCTGAACGGTACGGAGCAGATTCTTTGGCCTATGCATTGTATGCAGGGAACCTTCGGTGCTGAATTTGCTCCCGGACTAGATACCAACAAGTTCGACCGGGTTTTCCAGAAAGGTACAGATCCGGAGATTGATAGCTACAGTGGTTTTTTTGACAATAGCCACCAAAAATCAACTGGCCTGGGGCAATACCTCAAAGAACAGCAGGTGGATACCGTACATGTTGTGGGACTCGCAGCAGATTACTGTGTGAAATTCACCGTTTTCGATGCCTTGCGGTTAGGTTTTACCACGTATCTGGTGACGGACGGCACCCGTGGGGTGAATTTAGCAGCAGATGACACCGAAAAAGCTATGGCCGAGATGGCCGGGCGGGGAGCTATTCTCGTTCCCTCAACTCGTCCTTTCCCCGGTAGAGCCTAGTTGTTTTTACACTTTTTACCCTAAGAAATAGCCCTTTACGGGAATGGTCGGTATATTACCGATGAGAACAGATTTAAGAACAGAAGACTAATCAACAGGCCCCTAGAGCTTGTGGCCAGATTAGCTCCGAAAAAAGCTATGTCTATGCTACAGGAAACTGTACGCTCCTCCAAGGAGTTAATGGAACTTGAAAACAAATATGGTGCGCACAACTACCACCCATTACCCGTCGTATTGTCGCGCGGTGAAGGGGTTCACGTGTGGGATGCCGAAGGTAAAAAATACTACGATTTCCTCTCTGCTTACTCGGCCCTGAATCAGGGGCACTGTCACCCTCATATTTTTGAGGCTATGAAAAAGCAAGCGGAAAAACTAACCCTTACCTCGCGGGCTTTCTACAACGATGTGCTCGGACCTTATGAGAAATTCGCCACCGATTTTTTTGGCTACGACCGTATCTTACCCATGAATTCCGGCGTAGAAGGCGGGGAAACAGCGGTAAAGCTCACGCGAAAATGGGCCTACAAAGTCAAAGGTGTACCCCGTAATAAAGCTAAGATTATCTTTGTCACCGGCAACTTTTGGGGACGTACCCTGGCGGCTATTTCATCCTCTACTGACCCTAGTAGCACGGCTGACTATGGTCCGTACATGCCAGGCTATGAGGTTATTCCATATAACGACCTGGATGCTTTGGCCAAAGCACTCGAAGATCCCAACGTAGCCGGCTTTATGGTAGAACCCATTCAGGGCGAGGCCGGTGTTGTGGTACCCGACGATGATTACCTGCCCAGGGCGTATGAGATGTGTCAGGAAAAGAACGTACTCTTCATTGCGGATGAGGTTCAGACCGGCATTGCCCGTACAGGTAAACTCATCTGCTGTGAGCATCACGGCTTCAAGCCCGATATTTTAGTCCTTGGAAAGGCACTCTCCGGTGGTTTTTATCCGGTATCAGCTGCCCTGACCAGTGATGAAGTGATGCTGACTATTCGCCCGGGTGAGCACGGGTCGACCTTCGGTGGTAATCCATTAGCCTGCGCCATTGCGCAAGCCTCCCTGGAAGTCGTACGCGATGAAAAATTAGCCGAGAATGCCGAGCACCTGGGAAAAATCTTCCGCGACCGCATGCAAAAAAATGCGGTAGAGAAATCTGATTTAATTAGTCTGGTACGCGGAAAAGGCTTGTTAAATGCTATCGTTGTCAATGATACCGAGGATAGCCCTACGGCCTGGAATATGTGTATGGAAATGGCGGAAAATGGTCTGCTGGCCAAGCCTACCCACGGGAACATTATTCGCTTTGCACCTCCCCTCATCATGACGGAAGAACAGCTCCACGAATGCTGTGACATTATCGAGCAAACCGTACATAATTTTAATCGTGCTAAAAACTAGACTATGTAACCGGTTAAGCAGCCCGTTTGCTGCGTGCAACAGGCTTCACGACAATAGGTTATACCACACATTTGGGGATCAACCCAAATGGCAATCGAGAAAAAAGACTGCGTGTACCCCACGTGGTCTTTTTTTGTCTTTTGCTTATCTGGTGTAACTCGTATTATTTTTTTTAAATTGTCGGCAATAACCTTGTAACCGAAAAGGTTTTAATCAGGTGCAGCACCCCGACTGCGCGCAGGAGGGGTAGGAATGACTCCTCTCCACCCGACTACGTTCACATCAAATAGCTTATTTATGATAAACAAGCGATTTATCCTGCTGCTATTTGGGCTCTTTTGGGGCCTAATGCCGGTATTTGCTCAGGAAACAGCCGTATATACGGATGCGGACCGCCACTTCAAACGAGGGGTCGTATTCTTTAAACAAGGCCTTTTGGCAAAAGCCAAGCGAGAATTCAATAAGACCATTGAACGCCTCGAGCCCGTACAGGACACGGAAGGCGATCTGTTGAAGTCCAAAGCGGAATTACTACGCGCCCAGTGTGCACTCCGCCTGGAACAACCTGAGGCCGAGCAGATTACTATTGATTATATTCGAACGCGGCGCCCCGATCCCGAATATGATCAGGCCCTGATTGATATTGCGGATTACTACTTCGAGGATCGCAAATACGACAAAGCACTATCCTACCTAAATCAGATACCAACACTCGGTATGTCGCTGGATCAGCGGGCCGAAGTGCGCTTCATGCAGGGCTATGCCCATTTTGTTAAACAGGATTTTCGGGTTGCTCGCTCTTATCTGGAGGAAATTTATCGCGATCAGGAATCAGAATATTATGCTCAGGCCAATTACTACCTGGGGTTATGCTATTTCTTCGAAGGTGACTATGACAAGGCCACCCAGGTATTGAGCAAGGTGCAAAACAACCCGGAATACCGGCGCCATATCCCCTATTACCTCGCCCAAATTTATTTCGCCAATCAGGAGTACAATAAACTTATTTCTGAAATAGAGCCAAAAATTAACGATACCCGGCTGCGCAACCGCAAAGAGTTGCACCAATTGCTGGGACAAGCCTACTTTGAGCAAGGTGAATACCAACAGGCGCTACCCTACCTGGAGTACTATTCCGCCAATTCGCGTAAGCTCCGCGAAGAAGAATTATACCAACTTGGCTATGCACAATATCAGGCCGGCGATTACCGCAAAGCGGTACAAAGTTTTAAACCCCTCACGACGGCCGATTCGCCAATCGGGCAAAATGCCATGTTTTACCTTGCCGATTGCTATCTCAAGCTAGGTGATAAAACAAATGCACTCACGGCTCTGGCTTCTGCCAAAAGGATGGATTACGACAAAAAAATTCAGGAAGATGCCCTGTTTAACCACGGCAAACTGGCCTACGAGCTGGGATTTCCCCGCGAAGCTATCGCTGACTTGCAGGCTATACGCCCCAATTCGAGGTATTATCCCGAAGCACAAAACCTGATGAGTGATATTTTCCTGTCGTACCGCGATTATCAACAGGCTTTGACCATTCTGGAAGAGATGCGCCAACGTACCAACAACCCCCGCATCCTGGAAACTTTCCAAATCGTCTCGGTGAACCGCGGTCTGCAGCTGCTCAAAGAAGGGAACGATCAAAGTGCCCAAAAACTATTTGAGCAATCGCTGGAAACACCTATCAACCCTAAAACACGGGCGGTAGCCTACTACTGGCTGGCCGACATCAAACACCGGGATGAAAATTATGAAGGTAGTATCCAACACCTCGACCGCTACTTCAGTATCAGCCGGGCTATTGACAAAATGCCGGAAGAAGCCTCTCCGTTTACGGCCAACTACCTGCAGGGATACAATTACCTGAAATTAAAGAACTACAATCGCGCCCGCACCTATTTCCAGGAAACAGTTGACGGCATCGACCGCAACCGACGCTTTTTAAGTAATAAGACCGTTACCAACGATATTCTGGGCGATGCGACTATGCGCCTGGGGGATGCTTATTTTAAAGCCAATCAGTACGATCAGGCCATCACCTACTATAATCAAGCCATTGACAACCGCTATGCCGGTTACGACTATGCCATTTATCAAAAGGCCATCATTGAGGGCTTGCGTGGCCGCAAAACGGAGGAGATTATTGCCCTGCAAAATCTTGCCGACAATTTTTCTAATTCAGAATATGCCGATGATGCATTGCTGCAACTAGGATCGAGCTACCAGGATATTGGGCAACTTAATAAGGCCGAAGAGCCTCTGCGGCGCCTGATTACCGATTTTCGACGAAAGTCGCCACTCATTAATCAGGCTTTGCTGAAGCTAGGGCTGATTAGCTATAACCAGGGAAATATACAGCAGGCTATCAGCTATTACAAGCAAGTTTTTGGTAATAACCCCGAATCAAGTGAAGCGTCGCTGGCCCTGGCCGCCCTGGAAGAAATCTACATACGCGACCTGGGACGACCCAATGAATATTTTGCTTTCCTTGAAACTGTGCCTGGCTATAAACCCGATAATCTACTGCGCGACAGCATCACGTTCCGTTCGGCAGAAACCATGTACGAAAATGGTGACTACAGCGGCGCTATTACGGCCTATACGAATTACTTGCGACAGTACCCACGAGGACGCTATACCCTGCCGGCTCGCTATCACCGGGCCGAATCACACGGAGTACTGCGCGAATACAGCGAAGCACTTAACGATTATGCCTCGGTCGTCGAACAGGGTCCCAGCCGCTATTACCTGAAAGCGCTGGAGAAAGCAGCCATTATTGCCTACAATTTTGAGTTGGACTTTGAGCGAGCCTTTACGTTATATACAAAACTAGAAAGCGCCGCAGATAGCGAAGAAGCCCTTTTTGAAGCGCAACTAGGAGCTCTGCGCTCAGCTTACCGCTCCGGTAATACCGATGCAATTTATCAGCGGGCGCAACAGATTGCGCGCAATAGCCGGGCGACAAACCAGCAAATTGCCACTGCTAATTTCTATCTCGGCAAGTTATCCTACGACAATGGCAATTTACAAGCCGCGCTACCGGCCCTGCAAAAAGTGGTCGCCCTTAGTGACAATGAGCAAACCGCAGAAGCACGCTATCTGATTGCCGATATCTACTACCGACAACGGGATTTGGGGCAGGCACAAACCCTGCTTTTGGAAGCCAATCAGGAGAGTTCGGCCTACCCGTACTGGGTAGCTAAATCGGTCATCTTACTCTCCGATGTGATGCGAGAGCGTGGAGACCTCTATAACGCACGGGCCGCACTGGAAGCACTATTGGAAAACTACAGCGAAGATCCAAAACTCGTAGATGAAGCCCGGCGTAAATTGGGGCAGATTAACCGGCAAATTGACCAGTCCAGTAAACTCGACTCGGGGTCAGACAACGGCACACTCGATGTGCAGCCCAATAACGGCAATTCCGGCAACAATAATCGCCCATAAATCAAATGCTCTGCTAAGCAATTCATAAAGAAAATACATAACCGATGCGCTATATAGCTTGCCTACTATTTTTATTCAGCGGGACCTTACTGCTACGGGCCCAGGATTCCGGCCTTCCCGGCGAAGAAGTAGACGTCGTAAAAGAATTTAATGCCCGTCTCATCGAAACAAATCGGATACGCGTACAGCCGGAGCTCCCCCCCCTGGTTACAGAAATTCCAAGACTCGATTATACCATCAGTGGGAAAGTGCTCAATGTCCAGTATTTACCGCCAAAAATCCGACCATTAGCCCTCGACCGGGTAGATCAGGGAGCTACCTATAATGGTTATGCCAAACTGGGGCTAGGTTTCCCTAAACAGTTCCTGGGTGAGGCCTCTTATGATTTTCTGGATAACGAACAATTCGACTTTGGCGTTGACGTGCGCTTTCATTCCGCCGATAACAGTGAGCGCGTAGAAAATCAACAGTTTTCCAAACTCGAGACGCTACTTTCGGGAACGGCGTACTCCGACAAGGGCTTTGCCGTCGATTTACGCGCCGGATACGACCGGGATATTCTGCACTTCTATGGCTATAATGACCTTGACGACGACTTCGACAGCGAGCTGTCCTTTGCCCAGGAAGATGTACGCCAACGGTTCAGCATGATTCACGGGGGTGCCCGGGTATACAATAGCGAACCCACCGTTGGTGATATCGACTATCACGCTGAGTTGGATGTATATTTCCTGGAGGATAATTATGCGGCTCGTGAAACGGGTTTACTGATTAATGTCGGAGGATCAAAATGGTTTGGTGAAGAGCACGGGGTCAATGTCGACCTGATCACTGATTTTACCTCCTACCGCGACACCCTCGATCAGAACCTGAATAACTTTATTCTGGCGCCGTCCTATCAGTATCACTCTGATCGGTTTCGCGTCAACGTGGGGATAAGAGTGGCTGCACACCAGGATGAGTTTTATTTTCTGCCCAATCTGGAAGGATCATTCAATGTTGTCGAAAATGTGCTCACTGCCTTTGCCGGTATTGACGGAACGCTTCAAAAAAATAATTTCCGCAGCCTCACCGATTTCAATCCTTTCCTGGGTTCGCGAAACATTATAGAAAACAGCTACGTCAATAAATATTATGGAGGAATCAAGGGGGAGTTCCTTGGTATGAATTACCGCGCTCAGGTATCCTACGAGGATGTCGATAACCTGGCGTTATTCCTCAGTGATCAGGATTCTATCCCACGCTTCGATGTACTATACGACACGGCAAATGTATTTACCTTGAGCGGCGAGCTTATCTTCCCACTGATGACCAACCTTGAGCTGGGTGGCAATGTAGCCTACCGCATTTACGACCTGCAAAATCAGGACAAAGCCTGGCACCTACCCTCCCTAACGATTACGGGTAGTGCACAGTATACTATGTTGGAGGGCAGCCTCAAGCTGCATGCCGATGTCTTCCTGGAAAATGGCGTACCCGTGCGCAACGCCGATGGGAGTAGCAAAAACCTGAATGCGCTGTTCGATGTCAGCGCTGGTGGAGAATATTTTTTCACAGAACAAATTGCTGCCTTTGTACAGGTTAACAATATCGCGAATAACCGCCGGCAGCGCTGGCGCCATTATCCGGTATTCGGCATTAATGGTGTAGCGGGCATCACGGCAAGGTTCTAAACGAGACGAACTTTGCTCTTAAGATTAATTGTAGGACTACCAAAATAGATTCCAATAACGTCAAGCTACTTGTCCCACGGCAGAGCGTCGTGCCGGAGCTTCTACATATCCAGATAAAAGTCTTTCGTCAGAGCGACAAAGTCATCCGTCCAGTCATTATTTTGTTCTCGCTGAATGACGAGCTGATCTAATCTCATTGGCTTTTCTTCCTGCTCAAATTGCATGAGTAATCGCCTTACCGGTTTACCGGTTTTGGGGTACACTTCGGTAGTACGGGTGCAATACAGATGATAGGTTTCTGCCATTTCCTGAAAGCGCAGCCCTTCGATCAAGGGCAGCACAACAGCAAATTTTCCATCGGGAGCCAACAGCGTACGAACGGCGGTAAGTAATTCTCCATGCGGCATTTTTACCGTATGTCGTGCCTGCGTACGATCCGTCCGATCGGAAAACGTACCTCCGGTAAAGAACGGCGGATTACTGACAACTAAGTCAAATTGAAGATCTGTGCTACGGGCAAAATCCTGGATAGACTTCCCGTGTAAATGCATCCGGTCGGACCAGGGCGCAGGGGCCATATTTTCCTGTGCCTGTCCATAAGAGGTCGCGTCAATTTCTACCGCGTGTATCTGGGCGCTGGCTGAGCGCTGGCCCAGCATAATGGCGATGAGCCCGGTACCCGTTCCGATATCCAATATTCGCTTCGCGCCAGTCACCTCTGCCCATGCCCCCAGCAAGATTCCATCCGTCCCTATTTTCATAGGACACCGATCCTGAGCAATCTCAAATTGTTTAAAACGGAATAGTTCTTTACTCTTTCTTGAATCTACCATGTGTACAATATTCTAAATATAAAACACCTAACACCCCGGGAGGTAGGTTGTTTTAAGAATTGCCCTCATGTATAGGGATGCTACCCTACCCTTTTTGTAAATTTCCCCTATGAATGGTACACCACTAGAATTGAGTCATGACTTTCAGTATGCCCTCGACGAGATGGAGAAAGGGCATAAAAACTTATTTATTACGGGGCGGGCAGGTACCGGCAAATCGACTTTGCTACAACTCTTTCGCAATACCACCCGCAAAAAAATGGTCGTGCTGGCCCCCACGGGCATTGCTGCCCTCAATGTGCGCGGGCAAACGATTCATTCTTTCTTTGGTTTCCCACCCCGCCCCCTGGCTCGCGAAGAAATCAAAAAGCGGCGCAATCGACGTCTGTACCGCAATCTCGACATACTGGTCATTGATGAAATATCCATGGTGCGCGCCGATATGCTCGACAATATTGACTACTTTTTGCGGCTTAACCGCGAAAACCCTCTGCCCTTTGGGGGCGTGCAGGTCATCTTTTTTGGCGATTTATTTCAGTTGCCGCCCGTGGTGGCTTCCGATGCCGAAGCGATGCTCTTTCAATCGCAGTACGAATCGCCCTACTTCTTTTCCGCCCACGTCTTTCAGGATCATTTTTCCATGGAAATGATCGAACTACAACAAGTCTACCGCCAGGAAAGTCGCCTTTTTCTACGCCTACTGGAAGCCGTACGCCTTAACCGTATGGACTATGAAGACCTGGAAGAGCTGAATATGCGCTACCTACCCGACTTCGAAGCTGAAGAATTTTACATTACCCTCACCGCCCGCAACGCTACGGCCAACGGCATCAACCAACGGGAGCTCAAACGCCTCACCCATCCCGAAGAAACCTACCTGGCTAAAGTAACCGGTAACTTCAAACCCAACCTCTTCCCCACCGAATCGGCCCTCAGACTGAAGCAGGATGCACAAGTGATGTTTGTCAAAAATGATCCGGATAAACGATTCGTCAATGGCACCATTGGCAAAATTGACAGCCTGACGCCCGAACAGGTCAAGGTGGCTATTATCGATGAAGACGGTAAACGCCAGCTTATCGAACTTACCCCCATGGACTGGGAAATTCTCAAGTATAAGCCCAGCGATAAAGACCCCACTCAAATTGACACCGAAACGATGGGTACTTTTACGCAGTACCCTCTGCGGCTGGCCTGGGCTGTGACCATCCATAAAGCTCAGGGCAAAACCTTTGACAAAGTAATTATCGACATGGGGCGTGGCGCTTTTGAGCACGGACAGACGTACGTAGCCCTTAGCCGATGCCGTACCCTGGGCGGGATTGTCCTGAAAAACCCTCTTCAGCCACGAGACATTATGACTGACCCCCGGATTGTCGAATTCTATGAGCAGCAATTGCGGTAAAACCGTCAGCTGCCGCTAAAAAGGCGCGTATATAGTAAGACCAACAACTCTTTTCACAGCTTCTGCGACGCGCTCTGAACAAAAGGCTACCAAAGGACATTATTACCCAAAATACAACTATATGGCCTTCTACGATTTAGAAGTAAATACTCCGCAGGGACAAGCGATATCCCTGTCGCAATTCAAAGACAAAACCGTCCTCATTGTCAACACCGCCACACAATGCGGTCTGGCCCCACAATTCGATGCGCTGGAAGAGTTACACCAAAAATATAAGGATCAGGGATTGGTGGTGCTCGGGTTTCCCTGCAATCAGTTTATGAATCAGGAGCCAGAAACGAATGACACCGTCGAAGAGACCTGCCGCATCAACCATGGTGTCACTTTTCAGCTTACCGAAAAAATCGACGTGAATGGTTCCAACACCCACGAGGTATTCCGATATCTAAAAGAAGAATTGGGTGGCTTGCTGGGTAGTCGCATCAAATGGAATTTCACCAAGTTTTTGGTTGGCCCCGACGGTGTACCCCACAAACGCTATGCGCCCACCACCAAGCCCCAAAAAATAGAAACCGATATTCAACGACTGCTGCAGGATACCACGGCCTAAATGCTATGCCACCCAGGAATCGGCTCCATGAGTTTTGGCAATCCCAGGACTCACCGTTATCCCTATGATAAATTATGCAATAAAATCGCCGACTACGTTTTCAGCCATTGATATTTTTTGTATTTTCCATTACACGAAAATATATATGGTAATGCCATTAACCGTTAAAATTAATTCGCCATGGCTAAAGGAAAACGCAAAGCAAAGCAGGCAGCACGCCAACGCAAGGAAGCGAAACAGGTATTAACCATCACTTTGGTATCGACGATAGCCTTATTGGTTATTCTGTACCTCGTGTACTCTGCCAATGCCTGATTTTGCCCACATCAAGGATACAAAATGGCCTGGAAGTACTCCAGGCTATTTTGTTATCCCTTCATTTTAGTGTCCAATCACATAGCCCTTTCGTTCTAATTTATCCGTTAGGGTCTGTATAGTGTCTTGCCGGGCGTACACGATAGTTGTATCCACCGGAGCGATAACCACTTCAAACTGTTGATTGCTGTCCCCTTCTGTCTGTACGACTTTACCTGCTTTTTCCAGATATAAAGGAAGGGCTTCCGCTCCATCCAAAGGGCTCAACAATAAAACTTCCCGGGTATTAGTACCAATTTCTTCTACCGCGTCGGTAATCATCCGCGCCGGACGTTGTTGTTCCCAAAGGGGAAACACCTGTAACCAGAACAATGAAGTGGCCAATAGGCCCGCCAGGGATGTTCCACTCAAAACGAAGCGCCGATTATAGCCATATAGCCCAATAACCGCCACTAAACTCATCATCCAGTATACCGCACTAAAGGCCATAGCTGAACGAAATCCGATGCCCCGGAATTGAAAGAAACCACCCAGCATCAGTACCAGTGCCACAAAAAAGAAACTGATCAAATGCAGCAGCATCGTCACTTTAATAATGCTGCCGTGGGGATAATTTTTCAGGAAGTAATCGTGCATATGCTTCCCGGTCAACAGAGCAACCCCACCAATTACTGCCGGAGACTGCAGCGCGATACCAACGACAATCCAACTGAGCAAAATGATCGATAGCTCTTCCCCTTTACGGGCTTTCTGAATGCTGTCCCATAACCCGGCAAAAAAGAATCCGAGGAAAGGCAAATTACTTAGCAGAAGGAAGGTGACAAACCGCCCCCAGGACATCCGCCCCCAACCGATATATTGAATATCCGGCATCCATTCCAAGACTCCGGCTATGTAGAGTAAACCCACGGAAGCGGCCGCAAAAAACCAGGCGTGTAGAGCGATCAGACGCTTGCCCTGGGGATGTAGGGTGGTCAGAACTAATGGAAAGAGGACAAAAAGCAGACTACTACTGAAGGCATCGACCCATACACTGAGCAAAATCATGGCGTAGGTCAGCAAGCGGTAGGTTGCCCCCGGCTTTTTCAGGAATAAAATAATGCTTAGCATTCCGGTCAGTTGAAAGGCCAGCAACCAGGCATCACCACTACCGAATTTGGCAAGCGTAACGATCCAAAATCCAGCCAGCATCACCAGAAGAGCGTACAAAGCGATAGTTATGCCAAATACCCGGCGGCCCAGGAGGAAAAAACCAACGCAGGCCAGAAGGCTAAGGACTAACCCGGGTAAGCGCAGGGTAAATCCAGAAAGGTCAGCCGCCGCCCCGGTCAGGCGGGCTATATCCACGGGAAGCTGAGCTTGCACCCCGGCCCTGGCCCGTTCTACCAGGGAGGTCTCAGCACCGCTCCATACGGAAGCAACATCATTGAGCAATAAGGCATTGGTGGTAAATAAAATCCCAACGAACAGTACAAAGGGCCAATTGCGGCGGAGGTAGCTCATTTTTTAATATTTGGTAGTATGTATTTAGTAGTAAGTATCAGAAAATGCAACAGATACCAGATACTCTTATCCTGCTACTTGCTACCTTTGACAGCAAAACTAACAAGACGTGAACAAAAAAGCAGTCATCGAATGGCAATACCTGCCTCCGGTGCAATATTTTTCGAAATGGGTACTGTACGATACCATTATACTGGAAAATCAGGAAAATTACCGCAAAGGCAGCTACCGCAATCGCACGTATATCGCCGGCGCAAACGGCCCACTGCGGCTAAGCATCCCTTTACGCAAAGGAAAAAATCAACAACGATCTATTCGGGATGTTGAGATTGCCTACGACCAACCCTGGCCCCAACAGCACTGGGGCAGTATCCAATCGGCCTACGGAAGTGCGCCATTTTTCCCGTTCTACGCCGATGAATTGGCCCCTCTTTTTCAAGAGCGTCCAGCCAGACTAATCGAGTGGAATCATCAGTTTCTTACCATACTGCTCGAGTTGTTGGGGTTATCTGCGGAGCTACCGACCACCCGTGCCTGGGCAAGAAGAGTACCTCCTGATACGGATGATCTGCGCAATATCGTGCACCCTGGAAAACATCCGTCGGTCAGTGACCCTCATTTTATTCCCAAACCCTATATGCAGGTATTTGCCGAGAAGCATGGTTTTTTACCCAATTTAAGTATCTTAGATTTACTGTTTTGCGCCGGTCCGGAAAGCTATTCCATATTAGAAGCCTCCATTCCCAACAGAACAGGATGATAAGCCCGAACAATCCTCTGATTTGCCTTTTATACCAAAAGGGATCGTGACATTGTACACAAGCCCCAGGTCAGAATTCATGCCATTTAACGGAAAAAAGCATACATGTCTGCGAAAAACAACTTAATCCACAAGAGCCTGATATCCTATCGGTCTCACATAGACGAAGCTGTAAAAGATCTGCACGAACTATCCATTCGTATTGGTAACGACGACTTATCCAAAACGGTAAGTGACCTGCGCAACCGCATTCATGATCCGTTCATGTTTGTCATTGTCGGTGAAGTAAAAGCCGGTAAGAGTAGCTTTATCAATGCGCTATTAGAGACGGAGCAGGAAGTGACCAAGGTGGCCCCCCAGCCCATGACTGATACCATTCAACAAATTGTGTACGGCGATAAGTATGAGGAGATCAGCATCAACCCCATGCTTAAAAAAATTACAGTACCGGTCGAAATCCTGAAAGAAGTGGCGATTGTCGACACGCCCGGTACCAATACCATTATCGAACATCACCAACAAATAACGGAAAGCTTTATTCCTGCCTCGGATCTGATTGTCTTCGTTTTTGAGGCCAAAAACCCCTACCGACAGTCTTCCTGGGACTTTTTTAATTACATCAATGAAGAGTGGCGTAAGAAAGTCATCTTTGTGCTTCAGCAAAAAGACCTGATCGACGACGACGATCTAAATATCAATCTCAACGGGTTGAGCGAGTATGCCGAGAAGAAAGGAATTCCTTCGCCGCAGGTTTTTGCCGTATCGGCTAAAGAAGAACTGGCAGGAAAAAAAGACGAAAGCGGCTTTTTAGCCGTAAGGCAATACATCAAAGAAAACATTACCGGCGGTAAGGCCCCGGTCATGAAGCTGCAAAATAGCGTAAACACCTCCCTCCGCATTTTGGAAAACATTGCAGCCGGCCTGGACACCCGACAGAAACAGTGGGAAGCAGATACGGCTTTTAGGGAAGACATTAAAGACACCCTGGATCATCAGGAAAAGCAATCTAAAAAGCAAGTTGATCAGCTGGTCGAGAACATCCTGGCCGGTTATGATCGCATCACCCAAAAGAAGGAGGAAGAAGTGCAACAAGGACTCGGCATCTTTGCGCTGATTCGCCGCTCCTTTGCTTCTATCTTTACCAAAAAAGCTTCCGCCCAGCAATGGCTGGAAGACCTGGCCAAAGAGCTGGAGCAAGAATTAAATACTGAAATCAAACATAAGCTCAACGACGGTATCGACGACCTGGCCGATAGTGTGCAACAAATGGCTAAGCTGATTGAATTAAAAATCGAAAATAGTACCACCATCCTCTCGGTAGAACATGAAATCTTCAGCGATATTGCCGAGCGTCGACATAATATCATTCGCGATTTGCGCGAGACCTTTGACGACTTTATCAAACGCTCGGAAAGCTTTACGGATGAAGAACTGTTTCCCGACAATCGCTCCCTGGGCACTAATATCGCTACCGGTAGCGGCCTGGCTGTCGTAGGGCTCCTACTGGCTGCTGTAGTACAGGGCAGTGTCTTTGACATAACCGGAGGTGTACTTACTACCATTGGTTTACTCTTCGCCGGTATCGGTACTTCGGGAAAACGCCGCAAAGTCGTTAATCGCTTTCGGGAAGAGATCCAAGATGGCCGCGAACGCATTTCAGACGAAGTTTCTTCTCAATTGAAAGGATATATCACCCGCTTGAAGGGTAAAATTGATACTAATTTCTTTCGCTTCGATCAAATGCTGATCAAAGAAAGCGAGCAAATTGATCGTTTACGCAAAGAGCATCACAAAGTAAATGAGGACTTTATCGAGCTAAGTCAAAACCTGGAAGGCATGCTGATTGATCCACCTACCCAACCAACAATTGAGCAGCACAAGGAGGAAGAATAAGCTAATGAGTTGTTTTTCGTATCTTTTTTGGCAAAAACAAGACTATGCTAACCAATCGCCGCCAATTTGTACAGCGAGCTTCCGGCCTGGCTGCAGGTGCCCTGTTCATGCCCTGGCACAGGCCAGAAATTATGCACCATATTCGAAAACAGCGCGAAGCTCTAGCTCATTTAGCCCCGGAAGCTTTTGCCCGGCGCGAAGAGTTTTGGGCCATTATCCAGAGAGCGTACCAACAATCACCCCACTTCATTAACCTGGAGAACGGATACTTCAGTCCTCAGCCCGTCGATGTAATGGAGGCTCAGATGGACAACATCAAAATGATCAATGAACAGCCCTCCTTTTACATGCGTAGGCGACAGTTCGACGAAAAAGCAGGAGTGAAAAAATTACTCGCCGAGCAGGCTGGTTGTAGCGTGGAAGAACTTGTCATTACCCGCAACACCACCGAGTCACTCGATACCATAATTGCCGGCATCGACTATGAGCCCGGCGATGAAGCCATCATGTGCGATCAGGACTACGGGAGCATGCTCGAGGCCTTTGATCAGCAGGCGCGCCGCCGCGGCCTGGTTAATAAGATTATTGAGCTGCCTTTGCATCCCGTTTCCGACGCAGAGATCGTCAAGCGCTACGAACGAGCCATTACCGATCGTACCAAAGTCATGCTGGTCACCCATCTAATTAATATTACCGGACAGGTATTGCCCGTGCGGAAGATTTGCGACATGGCCCATCAGCACGGCGTTGAGGTCATCGTCGACGGTGCCCATTCTTTCGCACAACTGGACTTCAAAATTCCTGATCTGGGCGGTGATTATTTTGGCGCCAGCCTGCACAAATGGCTGTGCTGCCCACTAGGCGCCGGGCTGCTATACGTCAAGCGAGATAAGATCAAAAACGTATGGCCGCTCTTTGGTGATGCCACCTATGCCGAGGACGATATCCGGAAATTTGAGCATATTGGCACCCATCCGGTATCCACTAACCTGACGATTGCTTCCGCCCTGCGCTTCCACCAAATGATCGGTAATGTGCGCAAGGAGGCTCGACTACGCTACCTTAAGCAATACTGGACCGAGCAGGTAAAAGATGTTCCCGGTATTACCCTCAACACCCCCTGGGAAGCCGAGCGCAGTAGTGCTATTGCCAACGTTACCGTGGATGGCTATTCCCCCAGCGAACTGGCCGATAAATTATACCACGACTACCGCATCTTCACGGTAGCCATTAATCGCAATGCCGTCAAAGGGATACGGGTGACGCCCCATTTGTATACGCCCATTGCGCATCTCGATCAGTTTGTGATGGCTCTGAAAGAATTAGCCTGACCGGCAAAAGGGACGGGCAGCCGAATCAAAATCCGGCTGCCCGTACTGCTACCGATAAGGAAAGCTTGCTCAATTATTGCTACCCTTTTCGGCAAAGGTTGCTTTACTTTTTTCTCTTTCCCCTTCCCCGCCGGCGGTCCCTGAGCGTCTAAATTCTGGAACGATGGTTTTTAGGCTACAACTACCTCCTGATCGACATAACATCACAAACACGCACCTATCCATTGAACCATTTAAAAATCAAACCGTTAGGACGTCAGTTTTTCACCAAACAATTAGATATGAAATACCTGACGATGCTTATGATGGCCCTGTTCTTCCTGGCCTGCCAACCTGCTACTACGGATGAAAGCGAAGACGCTACTACCGAAGAAACAGAAAACATGGAGGCAGAGGAAACAGCTGCCGCAGAAGAAACACAGAAGGATATCGTAGCACTGGCTATGGATACCGAAGCACTGTCTACCCTCGTCACTGCTGTGAAGGCTGGCGAATTGGTAGAGACGTTACAAGGCGAAGGTCCTTTCACGGTTTTTGCCCCCACCAATGAGGCCTTTGCCGCCTTACCGGAAGGCACCCTGGAAAACCTGCTGAAACCAGAAAACAAAGATCAGTTGGTGTCTATCCTGACGTACCACGTGGTACCGGGCAAAATCATGTCTTCCGACCTGTCTGACGGACAAACGGCAGCTACCGTAAACGGAAAAGAAATCGAAGTCAGCATTGGTGAGGGCGTACAGATCAATGGCGCCAATGTAGCCATGGCCGACGTAGAAGCATCTAACGGTGTCGTACACGTTATCGATCAGGTGATTCTGCCACCCTCGGAATAAGGCGTACAGGAACACCTAAGGCAAAAGAGGCATTCGGAGCGACTCCGGATGCCTCTTTCTTTTAACCGCTGCGAAGCCGAACCCGCACAGAGAATCCAGTCTAGACTCTAGACTCATCGACATCCTTAACCCACAGAGTGAGTATGGCAGCAATAACAAACGAAACGCCCCCAATGAACATGGCATAAACAGCCTCTCCACCAAAAAAACGGCCCAGGACAAAGCCGAGAATAGAAGCTGCCACAATTTGTGGAATAACGATAAAGAAATTGAAAACGCCCATGAAATACCCCATTTTATCCGAGGGTAATGAGCCGGTCAGGATGGCGTAGGGCATGGATAAAATACTGGCCCAGGCAAAGCCAATCCCTACCATGGGTAACAATAACCATAGCGGATCGGAAATAAAATAAATCGACACCAGTCCGACCGCTCCGATCAGCAGACAGATAGCGTGGGTCATTTTACGGCTGGTCCGTTTGGCAATGGAGGGAAGCAAAAAGGCAATAATTGCTGCCACGCCATTATAAACGGCAAAACATACGGTCACCCAATCGGCACCGTCGTTGTACAACTGCGATCGGGTATCCGAGGTACCATAAACGTGCGATGTTACTGCGGCCGTGGTGTAAATCCACATGGCGAAAAGAGCAAACCAGGAAAAAAACTGTACGCCGGCCAGTTGTTTCATGGTAGCCGGCATATTGCCGAAGTCATTCATGATGGTCACGAAGCCATTCTCGTAGCGCCCACTGCGCTGCAAAAGCCCCGAAAGGATTTGCAGTCCCCCAAAGGCCAATAAACCACCACTCAGAATATAAACTTCCTTTTCGACGGCAGCCTGCAGAAATAAAAAGCTCAGTATTCCACCCGCCGCTAAGAATATCAGCCCTTCTACCATTTTCCGGCTACCGTTTTTGGCGTAAGCCTCCGGTCCGGCTAGTTCTTCCTTGTAGTCGTGCTCCACTTCGGGGCTGTCGCCAAAAGCCGCCAGTTCCTCGGGGCTGTATTCCCGGGAATTGAAAACCGTCCAGGCAACAGCGACACAAAATACGACACCGCCAATGTAGAATGACCATTTCACTGACTCTGGAATCATCCCGTCCGGAGCCGTATTATCCATGCCGATCCAATTGGTGAAAATCCAGGGCAGCGCAGAAGCCACCACCGCCCCCAATCCGATAAAAAAACTCTGCATAACAAAGCCCAGGGTGCGTTGCTCACTAGAAAGGTTGTCCCCGACGAAGGCCCGGAAGGGTTCCATAGAGATGTTAATGGAAGAGTCGAGAATCCAGAGCATACCCACGGCAAAATAGAGCCCCGGAGCGTTGGGCATCAGAAATAAGGCTAGCGTGGCCAATACAGCACCAATCATAAAATAAGGCCGGCGACGCCCCCACCGCGGATGCCAGGTACGGTCGCTGAAATAACCAATAATTGGCTGCACCAGCAAGCCCGTAACGGGAGCCGCCAGCCAATAAACAGCCAACTTCGATGTTTCGCCCCCCAGAGTCTCAAAAATACGGCTGACATTGGCATTCTGTAGCGCAAATCCAAACTGTATACCCAAAAAACCGAAGCTCATGTTCCAGATATCCCAGAAGCTGAGTTTCGGTTTGGTACGTACTTCAGCAGTGGTTGTAACATCCATGGTGCGCATTTTTAAGGTCTGAGAATAGTCAGAACGTCGAATCAATTGTACAGTACACGGTATCCCCAGGGGGCCATAGATATCGTCCATTGCGGCGATACCTCAACCTGTTGCCCGGAGAACACGTCCTCATAGGTACCCGCCTGGTTTCCTGTCGACACCTGCACTTCCTGGGAACTGTCGCTAAGGTTGAGGGCGACCAACACCGTACGATTGTTCTGGGTACGCCGAAACACCAAAACATCTTGTGGCAAATTGGTTTCCATTTCTATCACCGGTGCTCCGGCCGTACCATTCCATAATGCCGGATGATCAGTCTTGAGTTTTAAGAGCCTGGTATAGAAATCCTGTTTTGGTATGTCGCCCCATTCTATGAGGTCTTTCTCGAAAAACTTCAGGCGCTTATTCATCCCGGCTTCCTGCCCACTATAGATCAGTGGCATCCCCGCAAAGGTGAACGATAATACCGCCATGGCGTCAGCAGCATCGCCCATACGCTCTTCCACCGTGCCGTTCCAGGAGTTTTCGTCGTGGTTGGTGATGAAGTTCATCAACCAGCCTTTCTCCCACCTGGGCGCTTCCTCCGACCGCCAGGTACGAAGATCAGCTACGGAGGCTTCGCCTTGCGCTATTTTATTCATCAAGTGGTGAAATGACCACCCATAGCTCATGGTGAACAACTCCTGGTTATTCAGTGGTGGGTATTCGGCTTCCGCCAAAAGGAAAAGGTCGGAGCGCGATTCCCGCAGCTTAGGTACTGCTTGCTCCCAGAAATCCGTCGGCACATTGTGTGCTACATCAACGCGGAATCCATCTATCCCAACCTCGTCGAGCCAGTAGCGCATAGCCCTGATCATGTCGGCCCGCATATTTTCGTTGTCGTAATTAAGGTCGGCCACATCGATCCATCCCCAGGATTCACCTGTCTCCGGATTGATGGGGTCGATTATATTTCCTGCTTCGTCTTGTGTATAGTAATCGGGATGCTCCTCAATCCATGCGTGGTCCCATCCAGTGTGATTGGGCACCCAATCCAGAATCACATGCATACCGCGTTCCTGGGCCTGGTCTACCACGGCCTGGAATTCATCCAGCGTTCCGAATTGCGGATTGACTGCCGTGTAATCAGAAATGGCATAGTAGCTCCCCAGGGGGCCTTTGCGTTTTGCCTCTGAAATTGGAAAAATCGGCATAAACCAGAGGATGTCGACGCCCATCTCTTGCAGACGGGGCAGATGGTCGGCAAAGGCAGTAAAGGTACCCTCCGGCGTATACTGCCGGACGTTTACCTCGTAAATGTTAGATGCTTTCGACCAATCGGGGACGGCTGGATTTTCGTAGACGGTTGTATCTGTTTGCGTATCGTCGCTTTCCGTGGGTGCCGTTTCGGTACATCCCACGGTAAATGCAGCCAATAGGATGGCTGCCGTAAATATTCTCATCAGCATAATATCAAGTTTACTCTGCAGACAAGATAGTATCCCACGGTCATATTTAAAACAAATCTTCGGTAAACCTCCCTGACTGGAACAATTTACACCCCGGCTATTCCATAGTAAAAGAACGGGCACGAAAAGGTATGCTCGTGCCTGCTCTTTGTTATGCCCGTCATATCTGGCACCTTATTCTTCTACCCCCAGTGAAGCCTTCGTAGGTGGATCGGTGAGTCGAAGAAGCTTACCCAGAATTTTGCGTTGATCCCCAAAATTTCCGGTACGTACCCACGACATAGCCGTGTAATCAAAAGTACTCCCCTGTATTTCCCACTCCGCATCGTTGAGGTCATTCACTTCCGAATCAACCAACACATACGTCTTATCGGGAGCGGTACGAAAGTACCAATTGCCAAAATCATTCTGCTCTTGCCAATGTCCTCCTTCAAAGGTGCCATCCGGGAAAAACTTATACCAACGCCCGCGGTTGAATTGGCTACCCTGTTGGTCATTGGGGACGACAAAAAACTCAAACACCCAATAGTCTTGCATGAGTGCGTTGGTCATTTCATTCTGTGGTGGGACACGAGCGGGCCCGGCCGAGCCTGTAGGCTGAATTTTGTTGCTTTTACCATTGGAGTCATCGCCACAGGACACAAATAGGAATATGCCCACAAGGAGCAGAAAGGGAAATCGTTTCATGGTGATTATAGTTTTGGGTAAACATCAGGTATCTGAACGGTTTGCCGCAAAGATACCTGATGCCTTATAGCTGCAATTTAATTAATTACATCCAATTCTTTACCAACTTTAATAAAGGCCTTAATTGCCTGATCCAGGTGTTCCATATCATGGGCGGCCGACAATTGTACCCGGATACGCGCTTTACCTTTTGGCACGACCGGATAGAAAAAACCGATGACGTAGATCCCTTCATCGAGCAGGCGGTTGGCAAACTCCTGCGACAACTTGGCATCGTACAGCATAATCGGCACGATCGGGTGCTCACCCGGTAGAATATCGAAGCCGGCGTCGGTCATTTTTTCCCGAAAGTATTTGGTGTTGTACTCCAACTTATCGCGCAGAGTGGTACTACTGCTCAGCAAGTCCAGTACTTTGATCGATGCGCCCACGATAGCCGGAGCCAGGGTATTGGAGAACAGGTAAGGCCGTGAACGCTGACGCAGCATATCGACAATTTCTTTACGGGCAGCCGTAAAGCCACCAGAAGCTCCGCCCAGGGCCTTCCCGTAGGTGCCCGTAATAATATCCACACGGCCCATTACATCGCAGTGTTCATGCGTACCACGCCCCGTTTTACCCATAAAGCCGGTAGAATGGCAATCATCCACCATGACCATGGCGTCGTATTTTTCGGCCAGATCACAGATTTTATCCAGTTGAGCGATGTACCCATCCATGGAGAATACGCCGTCGGTAGCGATCAGGCGGCGACGGGCGCCCTGTGCTTCTTTGAGCTTGGCTTCCAGATCCTCCATATCGTTATTCTTATAGCGGTAGCGAGCAGCTTTACACAGGCGGATACCATCGATAATAGACGCATGATTGAGCGCATCCGAAATGATGGCATCTTCTTTGCCCAGCAGGGGCTCAAACAAGCCACCATTAGCGTCAAAAGCAGCCGCGTAGAGAATGCAGTCTTCCATCCCCAAAAATTCGGCTGTTTTCTGCTCCAGCTCTTTGTGGATATCCTGCGTACCACAAATAAATCGTACCGAGGACATACCAAAGCCATGTTCATCAATCGCCTTTTTAGCAGCCTCAATCACTTCTGGGTGAGCCGAGAGGCCGAGGTAGTTGTTGGCACAAAAATTAAGTACCTCTTTACCGGTATTAATCCCGATAGAAGCGCCCTGAGGCGTAACAATAACCCGCTCTTCTTTATATAATCCCGCATCTTTAATTTCGGAGAGTTCTTTTTCCAAAGCGGGTTCGACGTGGTTAAACATATATTTTGCGTTTTATATAGATTAGAAATAATCAAGCATTTTCTAATTCGTAGTAGATTCGGAGTTTTTCCAGCATTTCGGAGGTCATGCGCTCCAAATCATAAGCCGGTTTCCAGCCCCATTGTTCGCGGGCGATAGAATCATCAATACTCTCGGGCCATGAGGCCGCAATTTTTTGACGAAAGTCAGGCGCATAAGATATTGAGAAACCGGGAAGATGTTGCTGAATGAGATCGGTCACTTCAGCCGGTGTAAAGCTCATGGCTGCCAGATTATAGGAGGTACGTACCCGAATGGCCTTAGCCGGTGCTTCCATCAATTCAACCGTAGCGCGAATGGCATCATCCATATACATCATGGGCAACCGGGCATCATCATTCAGGAAACAGGTAAAGGCTTCTCCCAAAACAGCTTTGTGGTAAATATCCACGGCGTAATCCGTCGTTCCACCTCCCGGTAAAGATTGATACCCGATGATCCCCGGATAGCGCACGGAACGAACGTCGACCCCATATTTTTGGTGATAGTACTGACACCATTGCTCCCCGGCTACCTTACTAATCCCATAGACTGTAGTCGGTTGCATTATGGTAGTCTGAGGTGTATCCTTTTTGGGGGTGCTGTCGCCAAAAACCGCGATAGAGCTGGGGAAAAAGACACGCAAATTGTGCTTGCGGGCCGCTTCCAGTACATTAAACAGGCTCTCCATATTGATCTGCCAGGCCTGACGGGGATTTTCCTCTCCCTTTGCTGATAGAATAGCGGCCAGGTGATAGACGGTACCAACATCATAGCGTTCGATCAGCTCCCTAAAGCGGTCAGTATCTAAAGCATCTAGTATTTCAAAGGGACCTTCATCGGAAGGCCCTTTCCTGATATCCGTAGCTAATACCTGCTGCGCCCCCATTCGGTCGCGCAGGAAATTGGTCAAAACGGACCCAATCTGGCCATTAGCTCCGGTAATAAGTACAGTTCGTTGGTTCATATTTGGTTAGGCACTTTTAGCTTCTGCCGCTATGCGTCGGCAGAGATGTGGTCAAGCGTTACATCCACAAAACTAACGATTTTCTGACGCATCCGTGGTACTACCCCGTGCCGGGTAAGCCGGCAAATCAGACAGAAAAGTGAAATCTTCCCGGTCAAAGTCGATGGCACAGGAATAATTGACCGGACCATTACCCACCCATAAATAGGGTACGCGTAGCGCCATGTTATAGTGCGCAATCTGGCGAAATACGGATTCATTAACCGGAACGGAAGGTGCCTTACATTCTACCAGTAAAAAAGGCCTGACCGCTTCGTCGTATACCACGATATCACAGCGCCGATAAACGCGATGAATCGTCAGCCCCTTCTCTAATTTTATTCGATTCCGGTTGTAACCCAACCCTGTAATCAGGTGATGAACCATCAACTGCCGCACCCATTCCTCCGGCTGTAGCACGAGCCACTTACGACGAATCCCGTCCCAAATAAGACGTTTTCCACCTTCTTCTTTAACCTGTAAGCGGTCCTGATAAGCGGACAAATCGAGTTCTAGCATAAAAATTATTGCTTAATAAAAGGGAACGTAGATTGCTGTCCCTTGTCATTTTTCACCTGTAAGAAAAACAAGCCCGCTGGTAAATCTGCCGATGGTATCGTCAGGGTATGCTCCCCGGCCGATAGAAATGGAAGATGGCCGCGTTTACGTACACTGCCTGCTGTACCCACAATTTGCCACTGCAATACGGACTCACTTTGCGGTAAAGCAATACTCAGACGAACATCGTCCACTACCGGATTGGCTAACAGCCGGAACGTTCCGGGTATCTGCTGCTCCTGTACGTCCGTCGTTTGCATCAGGTCGTAGCGGGAAGTAGCCGTAGCATTGACATAAAAAAGGGACTCTTCATCGCCTTCCCAGATAACAGCGACAAACATGAGGTTGTCGATATCATAATCTTCGGAGAGGGTGAAAAACTCTTCAGTATTATAGCTCTGCCCGACGGTAAAAGCTCCCTGATGCAGGATACTTCCGAACGGATTATCGGTAATGGCTTCGCGCAGTACATTATTGTGCTCCACATTGCTGCCGCGGCTAGCTTGTTCTTCCATTACCGTTCGCTCCACCAAATAGAGCCCCAGGCGGTAGTTGCCGTTGTCGCCATCCTGAAAAAAGGCCATGCGAGCCCGTACCCGCATGGCACGCGTTTCCGGCTCGAAGGAGACGGCTATGGCCGTTTGGGCGACAGGGCCGGCTTCATTCTGTGCGCTAATCCGCTCGCGAACGGCCGACTCCGTATTGGGGCTTCCACTACCTAACACTTCGGTTCCTGCGTAAAAGCGGGGTTGGCTAAAAGAAGCTTGAAAGGCATCAATCCACGTCTCGGCTATTGGGCTGTACAGTCGGCTCCCCGAGCTGTGATGAGCATTCACCACCACGGCTTGCGCAGTGTCAAAATCAGCCTGCAGACGCTTCATCATATCCCAGGCATAATTACCACAAATTGTACACCAGGTAGCCGTACGCTTGGTGATTAACGCCGTCTGTGTTTCGGGAACCGTCAGCATATTGCTCTGTCCCTCGGCTCCGATCGTTATGGCAAAAACAAGTACGAAAAAAATCCACTTTTTCATGATTCGGATTCTAGTTTTGTGTTTTTTAAAAAAATAAACTCAATACTGCGACGGGTAGCTGATGTAATGCGAAAGCGGTGGTCGAGCCGCTCGCCAACTACCCAACAAATGCGATCATCACCATTCACCAGGATCCACGCATTCTCTTTATCATAACGCGAATACTTCTGATCGGTAAAATAATCTTTTAATTTTTTATGCTTCCCCTCCATACCCAACGGCTGAAACTGGTCACCGGCACGCCACCGCCGAACGTGCAGCGGAAAAACCAATTCGTCGGCATCAACCTGAACGACCGAAGACGGCTGATCGAATCCCTCGGGGATGTTTTCTAAGATACTCATCATCAGTATGCCGTCCAATAATTGCACCGAAGGAGTATCTTCCTCGATTTGTACCGACCACGTAGTTTCCGTTTGCTGTGGCCGCACGATCACTTCGCCCCGGTTGACTAGAATCTCTTGGGTGCCGGCCGGAAAGAGAGCTCCCGTTTTTTGCTCCCGAACTGCCAGCCACAAATCGTGCATGATCGTTGTGTTGACCTCTGCCGGACGCAATAATTCAAACAGTAGTCCCCGACCAAACGGCATTTCCACCAACGAATCGGTACGGATATAAAGATGGCCGTCTTTGCGCTCCTCTACCAGCTCGTTTCGCCAATAAGCAATGGCCCATTCCCAGAGCGATTGCGTCTGCTGCAAATTATCAATGGTGCGGGCTGCCGCTTGCGCAAAACCTGGATTGAGCTTGCGCAAAACTGGCAGAATATCGTGGCGGATTTTGTTGCGGGCGTACTTCGTCTCCGCATTAGAAGAATCTTCCCGATGCGTAAGTCCGCTGACGCGGTAATGGCTTTCGATCTGCTTACGCGAAAAAGGCAACAAAGGACGAATGATGTGCCCATTACGCTGGGGAATACCCGTCAGGCCCGGGAGTCCGGTACCGCGGGCAAAATGAAAAAGAAACGTTTCAATGGAATCTTGTTGGTGATGAGCTGTAACAATCCAGGTGTACCCCTCTTGTACCCGTACTTCTTCCAACCAATCATACCGAAGGCTACGGGCAGCCATCTGAATGCTTCCTCCGGTTTCGCGCGCACAAGCCAGAGTATCAAATCGCTTACTGAAAAATGGCACCTGATACTCTGCGGCTAGATTAGCCACGAAAGCTTCATCACCATCGGAAGCATCGCCCCGCAGCTGAAAGTTACAGTGGGCTAATGCCATATCAGGATTAGCGCCTAAATTCATCATCAGATCCGTCAAAACAACAGAATCTATACCTCCGCTTATCGCTAACAGAAACGAATCTAATTCGGGCCGGACGCCTGGGAGCTGTGCGACAGATGTTCTAAATGTTTGCCCTAAATCATACTCCATGGACTAAAGATACGGTGCAGGATGCAAACGCCAAGAGCCTGACTGCGATTATTCTGGCTTGTTGATGCGTTCCATGACCGGAACATCCTTCACGACCAGTTGTACTGTTCCCCGGTGACGCTCTTCCAGCAGCATCAGTTTACCCCGCCGCAGGCGTTCTAATACTTCGGGTTGCACGTGCCGAATCGTAATCAACTCCAGGTTGCGATCAATCAGCACATTAAACTTATCCGCTACCCGGCGGGCGAACTCATCCACTTTATCGTCGATATCGTTGACACAAATATTGAAATTGATTGCCGAATTTTGCATCAAATTTACCTGCAGACGCAGGTCGGCAATGATGCTAAACAGGTGGCTCATATGATGCTCCGCCACGAAGGAGAAGTCTTTAGTTGCTATCTGCAACAGCGCCTGATCAGTCTCTACCGCTACCATAGAGGGATAGGTATCATCTACATCGGAGGTGATCAGCGTGCCGGTACCCGCCGGATCAATAAATGACTTTACATAGAGTGGAATCGACTTGTTTTGCAGAGGCTTGATGGTCTTGGGGTGAATAACTTTGGCTCCGTAATAGGTCATCTCAATGGCTTCTTTGTACGACAGGCGATCCAACTTGGTTACGTTCTTGAACAGGCGGGGGTCGCCGGTCAGCACCCCAGGTACGTCTTTCCAGATAGTCATACTTTGGGCATCGAGACAAAAGGAAAAGATGGCTGCTGTATAATCCGAGCCTTCCCGGCCGAGCGTAATGGAAAAGTTTTCGGTGGTACTGCCAATGAACCCTTGCGTGAGTACGAAGCCGCCCTTGTCCAGCATGGGAGGCACCATTTTGCGGGCACGCTCCACCGTTTCGTCCCACTGTACCCAACCTTCGCGAAAAATATCATCCGTAATCACAATATCCCGGGCATCGAGGAAATGAGTTGGCAACTCCAGGGAATTCAGGTAGGCATGTACAATACGCGAGGAAGCCAGCTCACCGGTCGGTACGATTTGATCGTACATATAATCGTAGTTCTCGTGCGGCTCTTCTTCCAGCACCCATTCCACTTCTACAAAGACGTCATTAATCAGGGCGAAAATTTCGTGCTCATTACCCAGAAGCTCTTGGGCCACCAGGTAATACGTCTTTTTGATATCCTCCAGCAAAGCCTGTGCTTTGCCGTTTTGCGCAGCGTGTGCCTCGGCTACTTCCTCCAGGGCATTCGTAGTTTTACCCATCGCTGATACCACAACCACTAAATGGTGATCTGCGTAATTCTGCAGAATCGTCCCCACATTACGGATGGCGGCAGCATCTTTGAGAGATGCGCCGCCAAACTTAAATACTTCTATATTCTCTTTCATAGGTCTATAACATTTTGCGCAAGCGCTCACTATACTGTGCGCAAACGTATAACCTTTTTGGGAGAATTGGAAGAAGAATGGTAATTGGTATCAGGTAGTAAGACCACCAATGTCTTGCCACCTGATACCTACTACCAATTTACTGAAATACGACCTGCTGTGTCTGTACCTGATTCCCTACGGCAAGGCGCAGGATAAAGGTACCGCCGGAGGTTAGGTTCAGGTCTTCACCGATGGTGAAACGCTGTACACCAGCCGGGAAAGATCCTTCCCGCAAGACGCGCAGTAAGCGTCCATCCATATCGTACAGAGCCAAATTCACCCGGTCCGACGCTGCGGGCACGGTGAAGGATACAGTCATTACATCATCAGCCGGATTGGGAAAGGCCCGTAGGTTCAGTTTTTTCGCTGGCGTATCCTCCGTCATTTCGGATTCTTCCCAATCGATGGTGGCTGGTGCGGTTTCTTTCTTTTCGGGCGGAAGTACGGTGACACGGGTACCTTTTTTCTTTCTCTCAGCCCGTTTCATCTTACCATCATAGCCTTTAGTGAAGATTTCCACCACCCCGTGCTTGCCTTTTTTGCCGAATTTTTCGGTAGCCTGTTCACCTTTGTAAACGTTGATGCGGTCGATGTCATCGGGCTCAACTTGCTGCAGGGTGGGTTGTGCGTCAGCCGGCAATTCTTCCCCATCGAGAATAAAGAGAGGCTCCGTCGCCGCACCTAAATCGGCCCAAAAGTCCTTGTTGTTCTTTTGTTTGGTTACTCGTGATTTCCTGGTGATGACGATAGCTCCGTTACGGGCTTGCTGCCCATAGAGAGACTGCGCCGCCGGCCCCTCTAACCTGGCTATCGCCTTGACGTTATCGGGGTCAATAGAGATAGCCCGAGTGGCCGCTACGGAGGTAAATACTTTCTTATCCACCACAAAAACCACGTCTTCTTGCGGGAAATCATGAATCAGCATCCGCTCCTCTGAGCCAATAGAATAGATTTCTTTTTTGGCGGAAGCCCCGGATTTAGTGGTGATTTCAATGACGCCATTACGGGCCTTATTCCCGTATTTTTCCCGGGCTTCTTTATCCTTATATACCTTGACATAATCAATATCTTGCGGATCTAGCTCCTTTACCTGCGTAGCTTCTGGTGAAAAGAATTCTTCTCCGTCGATTACAATAACCACGTCTTCCTTGGGTAGGCCAGAGACAATCATGCCCTCTTGTTTACCGATAGTTTGTGTCTCCCTTTTGGCGGCAGCCCCAGCCTTGGTCCAAATTTCTACCACGCCATCGGCACCGTCAGCACCGTAGCGCTTCAGCGCCGTTTCGCCTTTGAAGACGTTGATCGAAGCAATATCGTTGGGATCAATTTTTGCCACTTGTGCTTTTCCATCCTTGGAGTAAGGCGTACCGTCGATCACGTACAGAGGTGGCTCATCAGTACGTTTGTTGCGAATGGAAATACCGCCGTTGGTGGAGACTTTCGTCTCTCCCGTAACGGGTGATTTACCGTCCGCTTCTTCTTTGGCTTGCTTTATCGACTGATAGGCCGGCAGATCGTCTGGATGCCAGTTTCCTTGCTTAGTTGTGATTACCTGGGCCCCATTGCGCCCATCCTCACCGAAGGCTTCCCTGGCTTTATCCGGGGTGTAAACTTCCACTTGTTTAACAATAGTGGGATCAACCAACTCGAACTTATCCTTAGCCGTTGGCGGCAACTGATGGCCGTCGATAATGAGGAGTTTTTTGTTTTTGGGTTCACCCGCACCCACTCCACGCATGAAAAGCTCTTCTTTGGGTGAGGCTTGTATGTTGAAGTTTTTAATCGTAACCCGGTCATCTAGTTCTTTGGCAAGCACCTCGTCGATGATGCCCATGACAAGATCAAAGCTATTTTTATGCGCTTCTTCTGTCGTGTATAACTCCACTACCCCACTTTGTCCATCGTTTCCGTAGGTCTCGATCGCCTTAACCCCGTTTGTAATGGCCATGCGATTGACATTAATGGTCTCCCACATATCTTTTAGTTCGCTTTTACGTACTCTTTTTCCATCGAGCAAATAAATAGGATCGACCTTCCGCGGGGCTGTCACGGTTACACCGTAATCGTCGCTTTCCCGTAACCACCGAAAGGTCATTTTACTTTCGGTAACATCTTTTTGAATCAAAATATGATTATATATCTGATTCACCTTTTCAACACTAAGCCCTTTCCTTTCATCAGTAGTGGTAAGGATGACTACCCCATTCCGTCCAGGTTCGCCATATTCCTCCAGGGCTGATTCGCCTTTCAGGAACTCCATTGCATGGAGCGTATTGATGTCCAAATTTTGCACTTCCTCCTTAGAAACCCGCTTGTCATCGATAATATAAAGCGGTTCCTGAGACAACTTTTTGTCAGACGCAAAGAGTTTTGCCGTATCGTTTTCAGCAGGTAAGCTGTTCACGTGTTCAGACCGCCTTTTATTTACTTGTTTCATTAGAGGCACCTTAGCTACATCTTCTATAGCCCCAGTCGCCACCGTAAGCGGCTGCTGCATTGTTTCGGGCAGGTCATCCACTAAATCGAAGGAAAAAAGGGCCGCCAATCCTACAAACAAAGGGATGGCCAGGAGGTATTTTATTTTCCGGTAGGCCGGAGAATCCTGTTGTTTAAGCATGAGTAGTCGTTTTTTGGTAAAGGACGCAAAGGTGTTGAGCATCGGGTGATCCCGGCGAGCGGTACTGTAGCGTACCAGCAACCGGGCGTACGCATAGCGCGTACCCGTTCGCCGCACCACCAATGCGTCGGCAATAAATTCGTGAATCAGTTTGAGCTGACGGCGAAAGCCATAAATCAGCGGGTGAAACCAGTAACCCGCGATCAACAGTTCTAAAAACAGGACGTCCAGACTGTGCCATTGCCGCGCGTGCACCTGCTCGTGCGCATCGAGCAGGTCGCGTTCGTCCCCGCCCGTATCCTTCCGGTGCAGGATATGCCCAAAGAAAGAGGCGGCTGGACCACGCAGGGTGCTGCGCCTTGCCCGCAAAAGACCGATCAGTCCGTAAAGGGCTATGCCCAGTCGCAGCAACATCACGGTTAGTCCTGCCAGGTACAAAAAGACCATCGCATCCCCCACGGTGAACTGATCCGCAATCGGACGTTCCAGTGTCTGCGGGATACCCTGTGAGCCGGCCAGCAAGGCCAATGCCCAGGGATCAAGTACCTCCTCGGCCTGTGCCTCTTGTACTTCCAGGTGCACCAAAGGCAGGACAATCGACAACAGTGGCGTCAATAGCAGGTAAAAGCGGTTGAGCTGAAAGAAGGTTTCCTGACGCAAAATCAGCGCATAGAAGCCGTAGAAGACCAACAAGCAAATGCTGGATTCAATCAGGAACTGTGATATAGAGGGCAAGGACATGGTTTCGGTTTTTATGCTTGCGCAAAAAAGCGGTTATGATTTCTTTAGGTAGGTATCCGGATCAATCGGTTTCCCGTCTTTGAGAATCTCAAAGTGCAAATGTGGTTTGGCACTTCTCCCGGTACTCCCTACCCTTCCGATTAAGGCGCCTGCCGCAACCTTACTTCCTGTTTCAACCAGAATCTCTGACATATGGGCATAGCGGGTGAGCACACCGTTGCCATGATCCAGGATCACGCAATTGCCATATCCCCCATCATATTTAGCCTCTTTTACGGTACCGGCGGCAGATGCCAGGATAGACGTACCCCTGGGAGCTTTTAAATCAAGACCCCGATGGTGCTGTTGTTGCTGCGTTACCGGATGAATGCGCTGACCGAACCCGGAGGTCAACTCGCCCGCTTCTGCCGGCAATGGATAGCGAAAGTTAAGAGATTGACCGTCTGTAGCATAATAGATCTGATAGGCGACCATACCGGCTGGCGCCCCCAATTCTTGTGCCCGGGGAGGCTCCACACGTACCAGGCGATCCGTCTTGCCCCCGTTGGTTTCAGCCAGGGTACGCACGGCTTCTTCCTGTGTCAGTACACCGAGTTTGTGATCGTTAATAATCAGATACATAGAATCTTCGGTCAGAGGATCGGGTACCGCAATGGACACAGCTTGAGCATGACCAGCTGACTCAGGCGATGCTTCCAGTACGAATTGATCCTGAGCCTCGCAGGAAAAGAAAAAGATAGACAAACCCAGAAGAGGCAGCACGCTCAGAAAACGCCACGGCGTTTTAACCGTCGGATGATGTAACATACGTAATCGTTTTTTAATGTGTTGAGAAAATGGGTGGACCAAAGGAGGCGCGCTTCTCCCGGTCCGGTAATGAATTAATGCCATGGCGTAATCGTAGGCCGACACATGACGGGTCACCGCCGCATCGGCAATATATTCGTGTATGTCGCGCAGTTCGCGACGTAAAAAGTACATGAGGGGGTGATACCAGAACAGCGCCAGGGTAAGTTCCATAAGGATGCGGTCCAGGGTGTGCTGCTGACGAATGTGTACTAATTCGTGCTCAAACATAGGACCACTTAGCGGTTTACCTTGCGGCCAAAACAGATAGCGACCAAAGGAAGATACAGGTAAATCGTTACCGGCTTCTACCAGCGTATACCCTGCCTGACGTTGCCGTGCTCTACCGCGAATCAACTGTACCATCCGCAAAAGCCGTATCAGTAAATGAAGGATTACGACCACTACCCCACTCCAAAACAGTAAGGTTGGCCAGGACCACACCGGCATGATTGTGCTTGCTCCCGTCATGGCCTCATTTGTTGACGTAGCTGCGAGAGGCAGACCAGCGGAAAACTCCGGACTTTCGGCCGCTTCCACCCAAATGGTGCGGCCAGGGATGGGAATGCGAATCCAGGCCAGCAGCAACGACACCAACGGCCAGAGTAACAGGAAAAAGCGGTTCCCTTGATGCCAGCCGCTTTTGCGCAATAGCACTACATACACTAAAGTACCCAGAGCTAGCAAAAGACTGCTTTCGATAAGGAAAGTGAATAGTGGGGTCATTGCTCCTCTTTTTTGCGAATCTCTTCTAGAATGTCATCCAACTCTTCCGGGGAGACGTCTTCTTCCTCGACAAAATAGGACAACAGTTGTCGGGGTGATCCCCCAAAATAATTATCCAGTAGGCGACGGAACGTCGATTTGCGGTACTCTTCCTGCTCGAGGGCTGGGAAATACCGGTAGGTCTTACCAAAATTCTCGTGTCCAATAAACCCCTCCCCTTCCAGCTTACGCACAACAGACGATACCGTCGTAATAGGCGGTCTGGGGTCGTCCATTTCGGCTCGAATCTCCTTGACAAAGGCATGTTTCAACCGCCAAAGGATCTGCATAATTTGTTCTTCTTTGCTGTTTAAACGGCGCATAATTCTAGTTTTCCATTAGCAATTGTTCCTACAACACTTCAAACATACAACTATTTTTTAGTTAACACAACTAAACTTTCGTTTTTCAACGAAAAAATAGTTTAACATCGCCGACATACACGTTTGTATGATCTGGTGGGGTAAAGCTTAGTGCTACTTTTCAGCTAGTCAAATCCTTTCTACCAAAAGACGTTCGCTGGGTTGCTGTGCCGTCTTGTTGCGTGAGCTAATACTCCGCAAGACAACAAAGCCTCCCAGAAAACACCACATTCTTGCGGGGTAAAACAAGACGACACGAGAGGCTATTGTTCCCGTCTTCAGAGAGGCCGAATCTTTATAGCTACAAAAACCTAAGGAGAGCACACAGGATAAGCCCCGGGGGACAGGCTCCGATAGCCGGGCTACCGATACACTGCGCTACTTGGCTGCCATGCCCGAACAGCGGCCGATCGGCGCTAAGCCGTCGGGCTGTAAGACTCCGGAGGGAGTCGCACCAAAAAGCAAATAGCCTACCGATTAAACTGCCATAAGCAGTGCAACCGATAGGCTATTTCAGGGATTTTTCTTGCTATCTGTTACGAACAAACAGATCCTACTCCATAATCACCATCTTCTTAGTGGCCATAAACGTACCCACTTCCAGCGTGTAGTAGAACACGCCCGTTGCTGGCAGATCAGAAGCCGACAGGCGCACCTGGTTGTAGCCTTTAGCGAAATCCCCTTCTACCGATTTCAGGATGCGACCCGTTACGTCTTGTACCGTAATCGAAGCTTCAGAAGCTTCGATCAGGTTGAAGCCGATAACGGTTTCACCTTGGAATGGGTTCGGGTTGTTCTGGAACAACTCGTTGGCAGCTTCTGCCGTAGCACCGTCAACATGCAGAGCAACGCTCATCAGGTCGTCAGACGTGCTGTATGCTTCAGCAGCAGTGTAGCGAGAGCCTACGCTCAATACATCGCTTACCTTAGTGTCGGCCGTAGCGCGAACCACCAGGCTAAACAGTGTACCTTCGGCAGCCTCACCATTCCAAGAAGTAGTCATTACACCTTCTTTCGCAAATACTCCGAAGTTTTCTTCAGCAGCAATGCCAGGAACGATGTCCAGGATTTCAGCATTTGCCACGTTCAGCGTGAACTGATATCCGGCGATGCCAGACAAGTCTTCCACGTTCACGTCGATGGTGTACTCATTGCCAGCTTTCAGCTCTTGCTCGGCTACGTTCAGTGCGAACTCACCAGCGAAGGAGCGTACTTCGGCAACGTTAGCATTACCATTGGCATCACCAATCTTGATG
>Ga0102940_1000043_pt1 | contig 77727 bp, 61 predicted proteins | sample SalPonR2_C_D1_MG_FD_78215 | JGI IMG/M metagenome (GOLD analysis project Ga0102940, IMG submission 78215) | Salt pond soil microbial communities from South San Francisco under conditions of wetland restoration - Salt Pond MetaG R2_C_D1_MG | ecosystem: Environmental > Aquatic > Marine > Intertidal... | reverse complement strand
TTCAGCGGAGAGGACTGGCAGACGCGTTTCCTCGACGCACTGGTCGGAGAGATGCTCGTCTCGATCGAGGCCGAGACCGAGAACCTGCACCGCGAGCGCGAGACCCGGTGGAAGCTCGACGAGCTGCGTCGCGAGCAGCTCTTCCGCGCCTACTACCAGAAGCACTTCCAGGATCAGCTCCAGGTTCCCGAGGCGGCGCTGCGCGAACACTACGAGAACTTCCAGGACAACTACCGGATGATGGGTCGGGTACTCGTGCACCACATCCAGAACGCGAACCAGGAAGAGATCCAGGAAGCCTGGGAGGAGTTGCAGGAGGGGGCGAACTTCACCCGGATGGCCGCGAAGTACAGCGAGGACGAGCAGACGAAGGACGATCACGGCACCCTCGGCTGGGTCAACCCCGACGGCTACGTGCTCGGGCGCGGCTTCGACGAGGAATTCACCGACATCGTCTTCGACCTTCCGGCCGAGACGACGAACCCACCGGTCCGGATTGGCGAGAACTGGCACATCATCAAGACCGGTCCGCGCTACGACGGCCAGGTCCAGACCTTCGACGAGGTGCGTGACCGCATCGAGCGCGAACTGAAGCCGCGCTTCCAGCAGGAGGCCTACGAAGACACCCTGGCCGAGTTGGAAACCCGGCACGGCGTGCAGCGTTTCGGCGAGTTCGACCAGCAGGAGAAGCGGACCGCCGAGGAGCTGTACCAGCTGGCCGGCGAGAGCATGAACAAGCACGCCAAGCTGGAGTACTACCGGTCGCTCATCGACAACTATCCCGAGCACGAACGAGCCGACGACGCGCTGTTCATGGCCGGTTTCGTGGCCAGCGAAGAACTGTTCAGTGCAGGCGAGGCGGCCATGTTCTTCCGGCGTCTCCTCGATGACTACCCGGACAGCGAATTCGTCGAGGACGCGCAGTACATGCTCGGCAACCTCGGGGGGGTCCAGAGCGCTCTGCGTGAGGGTGGAATGCCGAAGTCGGCCGAGGAAGCGGTCGACCGGATCGAGACCCTGCGCTGAGTCCGCGGTCGACGACGGGGGTCGGAGCCGCCCCGGGGTACCACCCGGGGCGGTTTCCGCTTGCCATCGGTGCCGCGTCTGCCCAACCTACCGGCGTCATTCGATTCCCCGAGACCGGAGGCCCTCGAGCATGCGTCCCGCTCTTCGAACGCTCACGCTCTCCGTCCTGATTTCGCTCGCCCTCCTGCCGCGACCCCTCGGCGCCCAGGAGGCGTCCGGAGACGGTCCCCGCCTCGCCGAAGCAGCCGTGTGCCTCTCGGTCGAGGAACGGGCTCCGGTGGGTGCGGACGACACCTTCCCCGCCGGCACCGAGCGACTGTTCTGCTTCACCGACGTCCGCGGTGCCGAAGACGAGACCATCGTCCACGTCTGGATCCACGAGGGCACCACCCGCGCCCGCGTGGAACTCGACATCGGGGCCGATCGTTGGCGTACGTGGAGCAGCAAACGCCTGCTGCCGTCCTGGACCGGCTCCTGGGAGGTCAAGATCATGACCGCTGGCGGAGCCGTTCTCGAGACCCTTGCCTTCACGGTGGAGTGATCGCGGTTTGAACGAGATGGTCGAGGTCAAGGTCGGCGGTCTGCTGCCCGACCCCAAGAACCCGGGCAGTCACATCCTGCTGCTCAAGATCCCGGGCGTGACACGCTATCTACCGATCTGGATCGGTCCTGCCGAGGCCAGTTCGATCAACATGGCGCTGCGCAACCAGGTCTTCGAACGCCCGCTGACGCACGATCTGCTGCAACACGTGATCCACGGCCTCGGGGCGGTGGTGGCCCGCGTGGTGATCACCACGATCGAGGACAGCACCTTCTTCGCTCGGATCTTCCTCGAGCGCGACCAGGAGATCCTGTCGATCGACGCGCGGCCGAGCGATTCGATCGCCCTCGCGGTACGGGTGAAGTGTCCCATCTATCTCACGCAGGCACTGCTCGAGAGTCAGCAGGACCACCTGATCGAGATCCAGGAGGCGCCGCCTCCGGAGAGTGCAGCCGCCGAAGCCGAGCCCGAGGGCGCGGTCCACGACTCGCTCGAGGAACTCATGCGCCAGGTCGAGCGAGGCGAGGCGGGAGCGGGCGAGGAGCCGGCCGACGAAGACGACGAAGACGACGAAGACGACGAGAAGGAGGACTGAGCGTGGCCATCCTGCTGCCCTACAAGGGCATGGTTCCCCGGATCGGTCGCAATGTGTACCTGGCCGACGACGTGGTGCTGATCGGCGACGTCGTGATCGAGGACGACGCCTCGATCTGGTGGGGCAGCGTGCTCCGCGGCGACTGCGGCCGGATCCACGTGGGCAAGGGCAGCAACGTGCAGGACGGCTGCATGCTGCACGCGACCGAGGGCCATTCCCAGACCTGGCTCGGCCCCGACGTCACCGTCGGCCACCAGGCCGTGATCCACGGTGCGCGGGTGGAGGAGGGAGCTCTCGTCGGCATGAAGAGCACGCTCCTCGACCTGGTCGTCATCGGGAGCTTCAGCATCGTGGCGGCGGCGGCCATGGTCCCCGAGCGTCTCGAAGTGCCGCCCGATTCCCTGGTCGTGGGCATTCCCGCCAAGGTGAAGAAGGAATTGCCGGCGGAGAACCGTCAAGCGCGGCGGGAGCACGCGGCCGAGTACCGGGAGATGGCGGCCGTGTATCTCGCCCAGCGCGCGAGCGGAGAGCACGCATGAGCCGCCTGGCCCTGATGGGCCTGCTCGCGGTCGCCGTCGTGTCGGGCTGCACCAGCCCGCCCGGGCGGCGGGGGGCGATCACCGGAGAGCTCGATCCGGCGACCCAGCGCGAAGCGGCGACGTCCTACCGGGCGCTCCTCACCGATCCCGCCTACGAGGACGCCCTGGCCCTGCGCGAGGCCGGTCTGATCTGGCTCGATCGCTACGCGGGTGCCCGGAACGAGGACCACGTCCTGCTGCTGACCGGCCGGGCCGCGGCGCGCACGGGAGATCTCGACCTGGCGGTGCGCCTGTTCGATCGTCTGGGGCGGTTGTACCCCGAGTCCGAGTACCTGGCCGAGAGCCGCTGGAGCCAGGCGGTGGTCGCGAAGGATCTCGGACGATGGCTCGACGAGGCCGACGCCCTGGTGCGTTTCTACGAAGCGGCGGAGTCGGAAGACCCGCGCCGTGTCGAGGCACGGGAGCGACTGCGCACCCTGCTCGAGGAGACCCTCGCCACCGACCAGATCGAAGAACTCTGGGAGCGCCATCCGCGCTCGGTGATCGGAAGCACGGCGGCCTGGATCGTGGCGCAGCGGCGCTACGAGGAGGGCGAGGCCCCCGAGCGCGTCGTGGAGCGTCTCGAGCGGTTCGTCCGCCAGTATCCCCGCAGCCGGTTCGTGGAGGATGCCCGTGCCCTGATCGCCGAGATCGGTCAGGACTTTGGCATCGACGCCGCCGATGATCTGGACGTGGGACTCGCCGATCGCATCGGTCTGCTCGCGCCGCTCTCGGGACCCAACGCCGTGCTCGGACAGGCCATGTTCGACGGCGCCATGCTCGCGGTCGAGGAGCACAATCGCGCCACCGGCGAGAACGTGCAGCTGGTGGCCCTGGACACGCGGAGCGACGAGGTCGTGGCCGTGAAGGCCGCGCGGCGCCTGATCGAGAACGACAACGTGATCGCCGTCGTGGGCGCCCTCCTGTCGTCGACGACGGTTCCCGTCGCCACGCTGTGCCAGGAACGCGGCGTGCCGCTGATCTCGCCGACGGCGACCAAGGAAACCATCACCGAACTCGGCGAGTTCGTCTTCCAGACCACGCTGACCGACGACGTCGAGACCGCCATGCTGGCCCGGGCCGGGGTGGAGGCGCTGCGACGTACCCGGTACGGCATCCTGTACCCGCAGGGCGCCGACGGGGAGCTGCTCGCCGACCGGTTCGCGGCCGACGTGCAGCGTCTGGGCGGCCGCGTGGTGGTGCGCCGTCCCTTCGATCCCAGCGCCACGGACTTCCGTGGCGTCATGCGGGAGATCCGCGCGTTCGCGCCCGAGGCCTTGTTCGTGCCGGCCGGCACGCGGGTCATGCGTCTGATCGCGCCCCAGCTCGTGTTCCACGACGTGCGCGCCCAACTGCTGGGCATGTCGAGCTGGGACAACCAACTGCTCACGCGCGAGGTGGGTCCGAGCATGCACCGGGCGATCTTCCCGAGCAGCGCGGCGCTGATCTCGGAGTCCGACGAGGCGCACTTCGACACCCTGTGGTCGCGACGCCACCGTGCCACGCCGCGGAATCCGAACGGCATCGATCTGAAGACCTACTACGCGGTGCGCCGGGTGATCGCCGGTCTGGACCGCGAGAGCGGCAACACCCGGACCCGGCTGCGCGACCGCGTCGAGACCGGTCTCATGGCGGGATCGGTGGAGGAGGCCGACGGAGCGCGCGGACTGGAGCGTCTGCGCATGATCGAGGACAGCGAGGTGGCGGCCTTCCCGGTCGAACTGTTCCCCGCCGGAGCCCCGGCGCCGGCCCCGTCGGACACCCTGCGCGTGCCCTTCGGCGACGACTTCGAGTCACGCTGAGGGCGCCGACTCAGCCGCGCATCGGCAGTTCGTTCGGTCGGATCTCCGCACCGGGGCCCACACGGAACACGAAGTAGATCGTGTCCCAGAAGCCGCTCGGCTCGCCCTCGTGTTCGAACGGGCGGTAGACCCACTGGGTGACCGCCTCGATCACCGCCGTCTCGAAGCGGGGCCCGCCTTCGTTGCGATCGACGTAGGCGTGGGTGACGTGACCGGTCTCGTCCACGTACATGTTCACGCGGACCACGACGTCGCGGGTGCGCAGCGCCGGCGGCGCGTCGGGTGGATAGCGCGGCTCCACGGAGTGCAGGACGACGAAGTCCTCGCTCTGCTGCGAGGGGCGGTTCATCTCCACGTACTCGTCTTCCTGCAGCGCGACGCGGGCCTCGGGATCGACGCGGCGCATCACGTCGGGAGATGCGTCTTCACGCCCGAGGGGTTGCTCGGGCGACACGGGGGTGGGGTTGTCGGGATTGACGACCTTCTCGGTGATCGGCGATCGAACGCCTTGCGTCGCACCGGCCATGCGCCGTGCCTCGCGCATGGTCACCGGATCCTCGTCGGGGACGACTTCGATCGCATCGAGAACACGCACCTCGCCCTGGACGCCGGTGTGCACGTACCAGTCGCCGTCGGGATTCGCGTCGGGGCCGAGCAACGACACCAGGAGCCCGACACCAACGGCTGCGATCGTGGCGATCGCCAGCCGTCCCACGTAGGATCCCCGTCTGCCGTGATCGGCCACAACTCACCGTGTTCCAGGGGGTTGCGAGTTCAACTGGAAGCTAGTCCGCAGGTTGGCAGGTGTCAACGCAGCCCGTTTGACCCCCCGTCGGGCGTGTGTTAGCTTGCCGCGGCCGACCGGCCCGGGACTCGACCTACCTCCAGGTCCGGCCTCTGGTTCCGGCTTCCAGCTCCGGCCTCTCGCTCCGACGGACCGGTGGCCTCGATCCATGCAGGAACTGCTGCGTCGACTTCCCTCCCTGAACGCGCTTCTCGAACGTCGCACCGTCAAGGGCCTGCTCCGCCACTGGCGGCGCGACGTGATCGTGAACCTGGCGCGAGGGATCCTGGACGAAGAGCGGAGCGCTCTGCGTCGGGGTCGGGGTCTGTCCCGGCGGTACGGACAGGACGAGCCCACGCGGGAGGCCCTTCTCGGGCATTGCGAAAGACGTTTGAGTGAGAGCCTGGAGTCGTTGTCCCGTCCGAAGTTGCGGCGCGTCCTGAACGCCACGGGCGTGATCCTGCACACGAATCTCGGCCGGGCGCGTCTGTCCGAGCGCGTGGCCGACGAGGTCCGGCGTGTGGCCGGTGAGCCGTGTGCACTGGAGATCGACATCGGCAGCAACCGACGCGGTAGCCGGAACGCGCGCGTGGGCGAGTGGCTGCAGCTGCTCACCGGCGCCGAGGCCGGAGTGGCCGTGAACAACGGGGCCGCCGCACTGTGGTTGGCGGTCCGGGCCCTGGCGACGCGGGGCCGGTCGATGATCGTGTCGCGCGGCGAACAGGTGGCGATCGGCGGGAGCTTCCGGATGCCCGAACTCATGCACACCACCGGCGCGCGCGTGGTCGAGGTCGGCACGACCAACAAGACCTCGGCGCGCGACTACGCCGCGGTGGTCGCCGAGGGCGACCTCGTGCTGAAGGTGCACCCGAGCAACTACCGCATCGAGGGCTTCCACGAAGAGGCCTCGCTCGCCGACCTGGCGGCGATCTGCCGCGAGCGCGGAGCTCACCTGGTCTTTGACGCGGGGAGCGGAAGCCTGTATGACTACGGCCAGTTCGGGCTCTCGGGGGAGCAGACGGTCGCCGAGTCCCTCGAGGCCGGAGCCGACCTCGTGACCTTCAGCGGGGACAAGCTCCTGGGCGGTCCCCAGGCGGGTCTCGCGGTCGGGCGGGAGGAACTCGTCCAGCGCATGGCCAGGCACCCGCTCATGCGGGCGCTGCGGCTCGACAAGATGGCCCTGGTCGCGCTGGAGACGACCCTCGCCAGCTACGCCGAAGCCCCGGAACGCGCGAAGCCCGCTCTGCCCCTCTTCGACGCGCTGGGGACTTCCGTGGCCGAGCTCCGCCGGCGCGCTGGCGCGCTGGCCGATCGTCTGGCCCCACGGACACCGGAGGGGTGGCGGATCGCCGCCACCCGATCGACGGCCTCGATCGGCGGTGGGTCCTTCGCGGAACACCCCGTCGAAAGCGCGCAGGTCGAGTGCGTCGCGCCCAGTGGGCGCGCCGCCGAGGCCCTGCACCGTGCGCTGCGACGCGGAGACCCCGCGATCCTCGCGCGGATCGACGATGATCGCGTCGAGTTCGACCTGCGCTCCGTACGCGAGGACGAACTCGAGGAACTGGCAGCGGGCATGGAGCGGGCCTTCTCGGAGATCTCGCCCGCCCGCGGCTCCAAGGCTCTCGAACGAAGAGACTGACCCCGATGGACGACGCCTCCCCCGAGCGCAACTGGCTCGACGATCGCCTGAAGCACCTCGACGGCGGCCACGGTCACTTCACCGTGGTGAACTCCCCGCTGCGGCCGGTGGTCGAGCGCGGCGATCCCTGGAGCGTCGACGTCCGTCACCACGAGTTGAAGGCCTTCGTCGACCACCTCCACCCGACGGCCGAGGGCGAGGCCCGGGTGGCCGTGGTCACCGACGTCGAGGAGGACCCCGTCGCCCGCGTGCAGACCGCGGTGCTCGTGGGTCGCCGCATGGCCGAGCGCGGTCAACGCGTTCTGATCGTGGATGCCGACGTCCGTCACGTCGGACTGTCGCGCTGGGCCTCCGATCGGGATCTCGATGCCGAGGGCCTGGTCGACGTCCTGCAGTACGGGGCCTCGGTGTCGGCCGTGCGTCGCCACGGCCCGGTCGACGGCGTGGACCTCGTGAGCGTGGGATCGTACCGGCCCGACGACGCGGGACTCTTCCAGGAAGAGGACCTGCTCCGCCTCGTGGGTCAGGTCCGGGGCGAGGCCGACGTGGTCCTGATCCTCGCACCGGCCTGGATCGCCGACGACCGCTTCCACCCCCTGCTCGTGCACGCCGACTCGGTGATCGTCAGTCTTCACCTCGATCGGAGCCTCGGCGAGCGCCTGCAGGAACTGCTGGAGTATCTGCACGGACTCAACGTCCCGGTGGCGGGCTTGATGACCTACGCTGGACCGGATGCAGCCGAACGGCGCGTGGACGACGTGTTCGACGTCGAGGCCGGGCAGGCCGCGGAGCACCCTGGCGTGACGGAAGGACCGGACGAACCCGAGCCGCTCGCGGAGCCCACGGACGCTCCGACCGACGAGACCGCCGAGCGCCCCGTGCCCTTCTCCGCGACGTCCGACCGGGAGACCGGTGGCACAGGAGAGGAACAGGGGGCCGGGGAATGGCCCGAGTCGCGGCCACGCGCGCTCGAACAGCCGACCGACGACGCGGGGGGCTCGTCGACGGTGTTCCGCGTGGTGGCCGTGATCGCTCTCGTCGCGCTGGTCGCGTTCGTCGGATGGTGGGGGCTCTCGTCCCGCGACGACACGCCTCCCGTGGACGTCGCCGTCGCGCCACCGCCGGTCGTCGAGGACGAGGTCCCGGAGGTCGATCCGGCCGCGCAGACCCAGCAGGAGCCCGTCGCGAGCGGCGACGAGACGGTGGCCGGCACGCCGACGGGCGAAGGCGAGATTCCACCCACCCCCCCGGCCGGGGGAGAGGCCGAGGAAGCCGCGGCCGAGGAACCCGCCGCGTCGGTGGAGTCGCCGGCGCCGGCGGCCGGAAGCGAGGACGAATTCCCCGAACCCGAGCCGGTCGAGACCGAGCCCCGCCTCGCCGACTGGGAACGCGACATGGCCCGCCCGGTCGGTCCGGGGTATGCGCTGCACGTGGCGAGTTTCACCGAAGAGGCCGCCGCGCGTGGTGCGGCGCGGCGCCTCGAGAGCGCGCACGGTTGGCAGCCCGACGTGCGCAGCGCCGTGATCGACGGCGAGCAGTGGTACCGAGTGCTCGTGGGTCGTTTCGACTCGCGGGCCGACGCCCTCGCGGCCCGAGCACCCATCGGAGGGATCCTCGATCTCGACTGGGTGGGGGTCGTCCGCGTCCGCTGAGGATCGGCGGACCGTTCGCTGGCAGCCGCGTCGGCTCCGAGGACGGGCATGAGGCCCGGAACCGGACCCCGCGGTGAGGAAGGAACCGAATGCGACTCAAGCGTGTCGAGATGATCGGCTTCAAGTCCTTCATGGACCGGACCGTGCTCGATTTCCGCGACGGCATCACCACCGTGCTCGGGCCGAACGGATGCGGCAAGAGCAACGTGGTCGACGCGGTCCGATGGGTGCTCGGGGAACAGAGCGCCAAACAGCTCCGCGGCGAGAAGATGGAAGACGTCATCTTCAAGGGCACGCGCAAGCGCAAGCCCCTGTCGATGGCCGAGGTCAGTCTCGTCTTCGACAACAGCGCGCAGCGTCTGAACGTGCCCTACGACGAGGTGGCGATCACCCGCCGCGTCTCGCGCTCGGGCAACAGCGACTACTTCCTGAACAAGACGCCGTGCCGGCTCAAGGACATCCGCGACCTCTTCTACGACACGGGCGTGGGCAACAACGCCTACTCGGTGATCGAGCAGGAGGTGGTCGGGCAGGTCCTCGACCCGAACGAGAACAAGGTCCGCACCATCCTCGAAGAGGGCTCGGGCATCGTGCGCTACAAGGTGAAGCGCAAGGAAGCCCTGCGGAAGCTCGACCTCACCGAGCGCGACCTGCTGCGCGTCGAGGACATCATCGAGGAGATCGGCAAGCAGGTGCGCAGCCTGGCCCGGCAGGTCGGCAAGGCCCGGCGTCACCAGCGGCTCTTCGGCGAGGTGCGCGGGCTCGAACTCATCCGCGCGCACCATCGTCTGCGCGACCTGGCCCGGCAGATCGACGAACTCACCGAGCGCGAACAGTCCCTGAGCACCGAGGGTGCGGGGGACGACGCCGAGGCCGCACGGCTGAGCGCGTCGCTCGAGACGATGCGCCCCGAGCTCGATGCCCTGGAGCAGACGCGTCGCGATCGTGCCCACGCGGTGAGCGAACTCGAGGCGGGGATCAACGCCATCGAGGGCGAACTCATGGTGCTGCGCGAGAAGATCGACACTGCCACGCGGCGGCGCAGCGAGATCGCCGAGGACGTCGATCGGAGTCGCACGCGACTGCAGGACATCGACGACGAGCACGACGCGGCCCGCCAGGAACGCGACGAGACCTCGGCCACGATCGAGGAGCGGGAGCGTTTCGTGCGCGAGCTGGACGAGCGCGCTCGGGCCGTGCTCGAGCAGTACGAGGACGCACGCAACCAGCTCGCCGCGGCGCAGCAGTTGTCGCTGGGCTTCCTCAAGGAGGAGGCCGACCACAAGCGCGACATCGCCACCGCGGAGACGCGCCTCGAGGGTCTGCGCGAGGAGGCCGAGCGCCTCGACCACGCCGTGCAGGAGGCCGAGACCTCCAAGCGGAACCTGCGCGAGGAACTGGCCGATCTCGAGACGCGCGTGGTGTCCGCCACGCGTGAGCAGAGCGACGTCGAGCGCGCGGTGAGGGCGGCCCAGGAGGACGTGGGCGCGGCCGAGGACGCTCTGCAACATGCGCGCGAGCAGCGCGAGTCGGCGACCGACGAACTCGCCCGTCTCGAGAGTCGACACGAGATCGCTACGCGCATCGCCGACGAGCTCGAGGGTTATCGCGCCGGCGCGGCCGCGCTGCTGCGCGATCCCGATCACCGCGAGCGCACGCGGGGCGCCATGGCCGAGCGGCTGAAGGTCGAACCCGGCTACGAGGCCGCCTTCGAGCTCGTGTTCGGAGAGGACGCCGACGCGTTGCTCGTGGGCGACGTTCGCGATGCCCGGGAACTGGCCGATCACCTGGCGCAGCGAGGCCTGGGGATGGCCAGCTTCCTGGCCGACACCGGCGCGGGTGGTCAGGGCATCGGCCACGATCCTTCATTGCCTGGCCGACCGGCTCTGGATCTCGCGCGGCTCGAGGAAGAGGCGTCTCCTCTGCTCCGCCGTTGGCTCGATCGCGTGCGCGTGGTCGAGACGAACGACGAGGCGGTCGAGGCTTCCATCCGCCATGCCGGCGACGGATACAGCTTCCTGTCGCGCGAAGGTCTGTTCCTGCGTCAGGACGGGCTCGTGCGCGGTGGTGCCGGCGCGCGCCGTCAGCTCGCGCTCTTCGGCCGGCAGGACCAGGTCGAGGAACTCGCCACCGAGGTCGAGCGGCAGCGCGAGATGGTCGCGTCGCGCCAGCGCACGCAGCACGAAGCTGCGGCCCAGGTCGAGTCCGCCCGGCAACGGGTGGAGCAGTGCCGGCGCGACCTCGTCCACGTGCAGCAGTCGGTGGGCGAGCTCACGCATGAGCTCGCCACGCGCCGCAGCGTGCTCGAGCGCGAGGACAAACAGCTCGAACGCGCGATCGAAGGACGCACGCGCGTGCACGGCGAGATCGACGAGCTGATGCAGCGCGTCGACGGAATGCGCCGCGAGCTGGGCCGACACGGAGCCGATCAGGAGGCCAGCGAGCAGCGTGTCGCCGCGTTGACCGAGCAGGTGCAGGATCTCGAGCAACAGCGCGACGCCGCGGGGCAGGCGCTGTCCGAAGCGCGTCTGCAACTCACCCACGATCGTGGCACCGACCGCGAGCTGGCCAGCCGCCTCGAGCGACTGGCCAACATGTCCGAGGACCTGCGTGGTCGCATCGAGCGCCTGCAGTCCGAGGACTCGTCGCTGGACCAGGATCTGATCACGTGGCGGGCCACGGTCGACGAGAACGCCGAACGGGTCACCAGCATGCATCGCGAGCGCGAGGAGCGACGGGAGAGCCTACGCGAGGCCCAGGAAGCGATCGAGACCCGCCGCGCCGAGGTGGAGGTGGTCCAGGATTCACTGCGAGCGGTGGAGAAACGACGCCGCGAACGCGGCGACGCCCTGCACGAGGTGCAGACACGCCGCACGGAACTCGAGTACCAGACCCGGAACGTGACCGACCGGATCACCGAGAAGTTCCAGACGACGGTCGAGGAGGGTTTCGTCTCCCTCGATCTGGAAGCCTTGCCGAAGGAGCTGGTGCGCGAGGCCGACGACGGAGCCAAGGAACTCGGCACCGTGCAGATGGACCAGGTCGAGGAGATGCTCGCCGAGCGGCAGCGCAAGCTCGACCAGATCGGTCCGGTCAACTTCGTCGCGCTCGAGGAGTACGACGAGAAGAAGGAACGCCTGGAGTTCCTCGAGAAGCAGCGCGACGACCTGCTGCAGAGCAAGGAAGATCTGCTCCAGGCCATCGACCGCATCAACCGCACGGCACGCAATCTCTTCCGCGAGACCTACGAGCAGGTGCGCGCGAACTTCAAGGAGATCTTCGCGACCCTCTTCCAGGGCGGCGAGTCCGATCTCGTGTTGCATCGCGCCGACGACCCACTCGAGGGCGAGATCGAGGTCGTGGCACGGCCCACGGGCAAGCGTATCGACAGCGTCAGTCTGCTGTCGGGTGGCGAGCGCGCGCTCACCGCGATCGCCTTGCTGTTCGCGGTCTATCTGATCAAGCCGAGTCCGTTCTGTCTGCTCGACGAGGTCGACGCCCCGCTCGACGACATGAACGTGGGTCGCTTCGTGCGGCTGCTCGAGCGTTTCTCCGAGCGCACGCAGTTCATCGTGATCACGCACAACAAGCTGACGATGGAGTCGGCGGATCACCTCTACGGCGTGACCATGGAGGAGCACGGCGTCAGTCGCCTCGTGTCGGTCAGCTTCGAACAGCTCGACAAGGCCGATCCGATCGCCGCACTCGAGGACATTGCCCGCGACCGCGAGGCGCAGCGCGGTGACCCGGCCGCGCGTCTGCAGGCCGCCAACGGGGAGGGCTGATCCGTGGTCCTGGGTGCCCTGCGGAAGCTCAAGAAGAGTCTCGGCAAGACCCGTTCGAACCTCGTGTCGCGGCTCAGCGCCGTGGTCAAGCGCGAGGTCTTCCTCAGCGACGAGTTCCTCGAGGAGATCGAGGAGGTCCTGATCGGTGCCGATGTCGGTGTCGACGCCGCCGTCGAACTGACCGAGGGACTGGGCAAGCGGCTCCGCGGGAAGGGTGGGGCGGCTTCGGTCGAGGACGTCGTGGCGGTGTTGCAGGAGGAAGTGGCCGAGCTGCTGGGAGGCGCTTCCTCGGAACCTCCGGCGCCCGGAGGCCCCCCGCACGTGGTGCTCATGGTCGGTGTGAACGGCGTGGGCAAGACCACTTCGATCGCCAAGCTCGCGGCCTGGTACCGGAGTCGGGGACACAGGGTCCTTCTCGCCGCCGGCGACACCTTCCGTGCCGCGGCGGTCGAGCAGTTGTCACTGTGGGCGGAGCGCGTCGGCGTCGACATCGTCAAGCAGGACATGGGCGCCGATCCGGCGGCGGTGTCCTACGACGCAATAGCGCACGCGAAGTCCAGTGGCCACGACGTGGTGATCATCGATACGGCGGGGCGCCTGCAGACCAAGGAAGGTCTCATGCGCGAGCTCGAGAAGATCGGGCGTGTGGTGGGCAAGCAGGTCGACGACGCTCCCCACGAGACCCTGCTCGTGCTCGACGCCAACACCGGGCAGAACGGAATCGTTCAGGCCAGGGAGTTCGCGCAGGTGGTTCCCCTCGACGCGATCTTCCTGACCAAGCTCGACGGTTCGGCCAAGGGTGGGATCGTGGTGGCGATCGCGCGGGGACTCGACCTGCCGGTGCGCTACGTCGGGACCGGGGAGACGGCGGACGACTTCGCCCCCTTCGACGCGGGGGCCTTCGCCGAGGGTCTGTTCACGCTCGACACCGACGACGAGGACTGAGCCCGTGGCCGCCGCCGCCCTGCATCCGGGAGACGCCTACTGGATGCGGCGTGCCCTGCGGCTGGCCCGGCGCCGGGCGGGACGGACGTGGCCCAACCCGACCGTCGGCGCGTGCATCGTCCGCGACGGGCGATTGCTGGCCGAGGCGGTGCACGAGCGGGCCGGGGGGCCCCACGCCGAAGCTGCGGCGCTGAGCGACCTGCGGCAGCGGGGGATCGATCCGGAGGGCGCGACCGTGTACGTCACGCTCGAGCCCTGCGACCACCACGGACGCACACCTCCCTGCTCGCACGCCTTGATCGAGGCCCGCGTCGGGCGCGTCGTCCACGCGGTGGCCGATCTGAGCGCGCGGGGGCACGAAGGGGGAGCCCGACGCCTGCGCGAGCACGGGATCGAGGTCGAGGCGGGGCTGCTCGCAGGACCTGCCTGGGAGCTCAACCACCCCTTCTTCGAGACGTCCGCCGACACGGAGATCCACCTCACGGTGAAGGTGGCCCTGAGTCTCGACGGACGCTTCGCACCGCGCACCGGACGCGTCGAGGACCCCTCGCGGCGCACGGTGACCGGGCCCCGGGCCCGTCGGCGGGTGCATCGCATGCGGGCTCGGGCGTCGGCGGTCATGGTGGGGAGCGGCACCGTCGAGGCCGACCGGCCACGGCTCGATGTCCGCGGGGTCGACGACGGCGACCGGCTTCCCGGCGACCCGCGCCCGGTGGTCCTCGATTCCCGGGGGCGGCTCGATCCGGCCTGGCTGCCGGACCACGCCCTGCTCTTCTGCGGTCCCGAGGGCTCCTCCGCGGCGAGCGCGGCGGGCGTCGAGGTCGTCCCGGTCGACCGGACCGGCCCGGGCCGGCTGAACTGGGAGGCCATTCTTCCGGCGCTGGCCGAGCGGGGTCTCGGGACGGTCCTCGTCGAAGCCGGGCCCACGCTGGCCGCCGATCTGCTGGCGACCGGCCGCGCACATCGTTTCCATCTATTCCTGGCCCCCCGGATTCTCGGCCCTGACGGGCCGGGCCTGGTGGCCCCGACTGCGCTCGAAGAGCGATACCGCTCTTGGCGCAGCCGACGCGTGGGCGAGGACCTCGAATGGATCCTGCGCCGGCACGATCTCCCGATGCCGCCGGGCTGAGTGCGGCGCGCGTCCCCCGAAGGCGGACATGTTCACCGGAATCGTCCAGGCTCAGGGAATCGTGCGGAGCGTGCGCGCCAGCGCCGAGGACCGCGATCTCACCGTGACGTGTCCGGCCGAGGTCGCCGGTCGCCTCACTCTGGGGGCCAGCGTTGCCCTCGACGGCGTCTGTCAGACGGTCACCCGGCTCGCCGAGGGGGAGTTCGACGTCCACGCCATCGCCGAGACCCTGCGCGTGACCACACTCGGTGACCTGCGCGAGGGCGATCCGGTGAACCTGGAGACCTCGCTCGGAGCGGGCGATCCGCTCGGGGGTCACTTCGTCCAGGGACACGTCGACGGCATCGCGCGCGTGCTGGCCGTCGAACCCAGGGGCGAGTCGATCACCTATCGCTTCGAGGCCGATGCCGAACTCGTCCGCCAGCTCGTTCCCAAGGGAAGCGTGGCGATCGACGGCATCAGCCTCACGGTCGGCCCGGTGGTGGGCGACACGACCTTCGAGGTCTACCTGATCCCCCACACGGCCGAGGTGACGGGGCTGGCGCGCAAGAAGACGGGAGGCCGGGTGAACCTCGAGACCGACGTTCTCGGCAAGTATGTGCTGCGTTACCTCGGTCAGGTGGGCGGATCCGCGGGCATCACCTGGGATTCGCTGGGTGCCGCGGGCTGGGACACGGACTCCGGGGGAGGCCGGTACGAATGAGCGAATCGAAGCCGCAGGGCGGTCACGACCAGACGACCGAGGGATTCGACCCGATCGCCGTGGCGATCGACCGCATCCGCGAGGGTGGCATGGTGATCGTGGTCGACGACGCCGAGCGCGAGAACGAGGGCGACGTGATCTTCGCCGCCGAGAGGGTCACGCCCGACCACGTCAACTTCCTCGCCAAGGAGGCGCGCGGACTCGTGTGCGTGGCGGCCGAGCGCGAGCACCTGGAACGGCTCGAGCTGCACCCGATGGTCCACCGCAACACCTCCCGGCTGGGCACCGCCTTCACGGTGAGCATCGATGCGGTCGAGGGCACGAGCACCGGCATCTCGGCCGGAGACCGGGCCGAGACCATCCGGCAGTTCGTGGACCCGAGGACCACACCCGACAAGCTCGCGCGCCCCGGTCACGTGTTCCCGCTGCAGGCGGCGCGCGGCGGGGTGCTGACGCGTGCCGGCCACACCGAGGCCGCCGTCGACCTCGCCCGCCTGGCGGGACTCGGCGCGCAAGGCGTGCTGTGCGAGATCATGGACGACGACGGGAGCATGGCGCGGGTTCCGGCCCTGCGCCGTTTCGCGCGGACCCACGGGCTTCCGATCATCACCATCCACGATCTGATCGAGTACCGGCGACACCACGAGCAGCTCGTCGAGGAACTGGAGCGCGTCCCGCTGCCCACGCGTTTCGGGGAGTTCTCCATGCGTCTCTACGGCACACGCATCGACGACGACGAGCACGTGGCGCTGGTCATCGGCGACATCCGTCCCGACGAGCCCGCCCTGGTCCGTGTGCACAGCGAGTGCCTCACGGGCGACCTCTTCCACTCGCTGCGGTGTGACTGCGGCGATCAGCTCGAGGCCGCGCTCGACCAGATCGCGCGCGCGGGTAGCGGTGTGTTCCTGTACATGCGCCAGGAGGGTCGGGGCATCGGTCTGCGGAACAAGCTGCGGGCCTACCGACTGCAGGACCAGGGAGCCGACACGGTCGAGGCCAACAAGAAGCTGGGCTTCCCGGCCGACCTGCGGCACTACGGGATCGGTGCACAGATCCTCGTGGACATCGGTGTGCGCCAGATGCGCCTGCTGACGAACAACCCGAAGAAGATCGTCGGCCTCGAGGCCTACGGACTGGAACTGGTCGAACGGGTGGGGATCGAGATGCATCCGAATCCGCGCAACCTGCGCTACCTGCAGGTGAAGCGCGACAAGATGGGGCACTTGCTGCAGGATATCGACGGGGCCAGCGAGATCGCCGGCGCCGAGACCTCGACCGACCGTCAGGAGGAACAGTGATGGCGAGGGTTCTGGAAGGGCAGTACCACGGCAAGGGCAAGCGCTTCGGCGTGGTGGTGGGCCGGTTCAACGCGCTGTTCGGTGAGAAGCTGCTCGACGGTTGTCTCGACGGTCTGCGGCGTCACGGCGTGGCCGACGACGACGTCGACGTCGCCTGGGTGCCCGGCGCCTGGGAGATCCCGCTCACCTGCCGCCGCATGGCGCGCACCGGCAACTACGATGCGGTGATCGCCCTGGGCGTGGTGGTGCGCGGGGGCACGCCGCACTTCGAACACGTGGCCACCGCCGTCAGCCGCGGCGTGGCCGAGGTCGGTCTGAGCGAGGACGTGCCCGTGATCTTCGGCGTGCTCACCACCGACTCGCTGGAGCAGGCCATGGAGCGCTCCGGTACGAAGGCCGGCAACAAGGGATTCGACGCGGCGATGGCCGCGCTCGAGACCGCCGACGTCCTCTCACGGATCGAGCCGAAGTCTTGAATTCCGCCCGGCGTCGCAAGGCGCGCGAACTGCTCGTGCAAGCCCTGTACTCGTGTCGGGTGGGGGGACGGCCCCTGCCCGACGCGATCGTCGACCAGGTGGAGCGGCGACGGCCGCACACCGAGACGCTGCAGTACGTCCGTGAGCTCGAGCCGCTGCTCGACGACCAGCTCCAGGCCCTCGACGCACGGATCGACGAGTTCGTCCAGGGGCGCGCGGCCGAGCGCGTGGGGGCCGTCGAGCGCGCGATCCTCCAGCTCGGACTGGTCGAGCTGATGCATCGCGACGACATCCCCGTGGCCGTGGTCATCGACGAGTCGCAGCACCTCGTCGAGACCTTCTCCACCAGCGACTCGGTGCGCTTCGTCCAGGGAGTGCTCGACCGGCTCGCGCGCGAGGTGCGCCCGGCCTGAGGCGCGCGCCGATTCCCGACGTTCAGAGACCGAGCCGCACCACGATCGCGTCGTGGTCGCTGGCCCCTCCGCGGAAGCCCGCGTTGCCGTGGATCACGTCGAGTTCGGTCGACCGGAAGCCGCCGGTGCCCACCAGGACGTGGTCGAGGGCCTGGGAGTTGCCCTGGTACACGTAGGTGAAGCGCGCCGTCGGTTCGAGCTCGAGCATCAGGTTCTCCAGTGCACCGCCGGCGACGAGGGCCCGCATGGGTTCCTCGAAGGCGAACTCGTTGAAGTCCCCGAGCACCACGATCCTCGCCCGCGGATCCTCGGCCCGGATCGCCTCGACCAGGGCGAGCACCCGGCCGGCCTGCTCCCGTCGCGCCTCCTCGCGGCCGTTCACCGGAGGCTGCACCGCGCCGAAGAGTGGGGTGCTGCCCCCCTTGCTCGAGAAGTGCACGTCGATCACGAAGAGTGGCACGCCGTCGACGACGAACTCCGCGGCGAGGGGTTTGCGGCTGTCGTCGAAGCAGTCGGCGGTGGGGTCGACGCGCGCCGGATTGGGCTCGAGGTGTGGTCCGTCGACCACGGCCACCGCGTCGAGTGGGCCGGCGTCACCGCGGCGGGGCAGGGCCACCCGCTCTTCGTCGTACAGGAAGCCCACCCGGATGTTGCCGCCGGGCTGGCCGCCGTCGGCGCCGTCGACGGGATCGATCTGCGCGTAGGCGTAGCGCGGGCCGTCGGCGTCGACGACCGCCCCGATCAGGCGCTCGAAGGTCCGGTCGGCGGAGGGGTCGCCGCTGTCGGCGGCGCCGTCGTCGTCCTGGATCTCCTGCAGGGCGACGATCGCCGGGGCGCCCATGCGCTCCACGATCACACGCGCGCGGACGGCGAAGGCCTCGGGCTCGGCGTCGCCGCCGAGATTGAGCACGTTGAAGGTGCCCACCGTGATCGCGTCGTCGGACGACCCCAGCGAGGTGACGTCGGGACCGGTCTCCGCCCGGCGCACCTCGGGGCGGCGGGCGACGAGCACCTCGTAGTTGCCGAAGGCGTAGTCCAAGGGTCCGACGAGCGTGCCCAGACGGTCGCCCATGCCGACCGCGGGCGCGACGACCCGCGACGGGAACTGGATCTGGATCCGCTCGGGATTGACGTCGCCGTCGGTGAGCGTGATGCCCCCGCGGTCGTTGAGCCCGGTAGCGCCGGCACCGCCGTCGGCGAGCACCCAGACCTCGGCGTAGCGGCTGGTCGCCGACACCGCGACGGCGTCGTCCACGCGCACGCGCATGGCCTCGAGGCTCTCGTAGAAGTCGATGCCGTCGCGCGCGGGTTGGTACTCCTCGAGCGCGTCGTCGTCCACGACCGCCGTCGGCGGCATGCGTCCGTCGCGGCCCAGGACGACCGGAGTCGGCAGTTCGACGTCTTCGTCCAGGATCCCGATGCGCGCGTCGCGCAGGATGGTGACGGTCAGGTTGGTCTCGTTGCCGCCCGGTCTCCACTCCGCGACCGTGCCTTCGATCCGCAGGCGTTGCCCGACCTCGGCCCTCGTCGCGTCGTCGAACACGCGCATGGCGTCGGAGGTGCGTGGATCGTCATCGCCCTCCGGGTCCTGCAGGAAGAAGCCGTCGTCGAGGACCCGTGTCACCACCCCGGTCGTCACCACGCGCTCGCCGGCCAACGGGGAGCGGTGGCCGGCCCCCTGGATCGCGGGGATCGGCGTGGTGGCGTCGGCGGTGGCGTCGCATCCCGTGGCCGTCCAGGCCAGGGTGACCAGCGCGACGACGAACAGGAAAGCCGGAAGGGCGCGTGGCGCGGACGATACGTGCTTCACGACGGTGCGGTCCCGGTGGGAGGAGGGGTACGGCGGCCGGGCAGGATAGCACCGATGCGCGCGCGGTGGCAGCCCCGGGTCGGCGCCGGCCACCGACTTCGTGCTAGTGTCCGACTGCCCCCAACGCGAGGAGCGCGCCCATGCGACAGTGGAGTTCCGTCCTGTTCGTCCTGCTGGCCGCGGTCGCGGTCGATGTGCCCGCCGCCGTGCCCACCGACTTCGAGCAGAGCGAGGTCCTCGGCGGACTCGACGCGCCCGTGGCGCTGACCCACCTCCCCGACGGTCGGTTGCTCGTCGCCGAGCAGAAGACGGGCAACCTCCGTCTGGTCCTGGCCGACGACACGCTCGTGTCCGCGCCCGTGCTGACGGTTCCCGACCTCGAGACCGCGAACAACGAGGCGGGTCTGCTGAGCCTGGCCGTCGATCCCGGCTGGCCGCAGCGGCCCTACGTGTACGTGCACTTCACCGCGCGCAGTCCGCGGGAGATGCGCCTGGTCCGCTACGCCGCGACGGGCTCGCTCACGGCCCCGGACGGTGACGACCTGGGCTTCGACCCGGCGTCGGCGCTGGTGGTCCTCGACTCGATCCCCGACGACTTCGGAAACCACAACGGGGGCACACTGCTCTTCGGACCCGATGGCTTCCTGTACTTCTCGGTGGGCGACGACGAGGACCGCTGTGCGGCGCAGCGCCTCGACAGTCCCCTGGGCAAGGTGCTGCGGCTCGACGTGGCCGACCTCGGCGCGAACGGCCCGGTGTCGACGGCCGACCTGGTGGCGGCGGGCAATCCCTTCGCCGGGCAGGGAGGCATCGCGTCGCTGGTGTGGGCCCTGGGCCTGCGCAATCCCTACCGCATGACCGTGGACGTGGCGACCGGGGAGCTGTTCGTCGGCGATGTCGGCGAGGTCTCGCGCGAGGAGATCAGCCGCGTGGCCGACGGAGGCGAGAACCTGGGCTGGCCCTTCCGCGAGGGAAGTCTGCCCATCCAACCACCCGGCAACTGCGACGACCCGGGCGGCGCCGAGTTCGTCGAGCCGATCTGGGACTACGGGCGCACCGAGGGCGTGTCGGTGGTCGCGGGCTTCGTGGTCCGCGCGCCCGAAGGGGCCGAGTACCCCTGGCCGGCGGCCTACGAGGGCGACCTGTTCTTCGCCGACTTCTTCCGCAACGACCTGCGCCGGCTGACGGGTGCGGGGCAGGAGTGGCAGATCGCCGCGCCCGTCGACGGTCAGCCCGGCCCGGAGGACTGGGCGAACGGACTGAGCACGGCCGCCGACTTCGCGATCGCGCCGGACGGTTCGGTCGTGTACGTGTCGCTCGGCGACGGGACGCTCCACCGGATCCGCTACGTCGGTGCGGTGCCCACCGACACCACGAGTTTCGGCGCCCTGCGGGCCCGCTACCGCGACTGAGTCCACGTCTTCACGATTCCCGCCCTTGTCCGCGGTGCGTCACGAAACCTATACTCACAGGATGAGGGAATCGCGGAAAGAACACTGGGAGGCCTTCTGGACGGAGGCCGAGGGGCTGTCGCTCGACGACGTCTACGACAACGGCGGGCGGATCCTGCGCGAGATCTTCGAGGTGTGCGATCCGTCCGGGATGCGCGTGCTCGAGGTCGGCGCCGGGACCGGCCGCGACAGCATCGCCCTGGCCCGGGCCGGGGCGCGTGTCGTGACGCTGGACTACGCCCCGCGCAGTCTCGACCTGATCCGGCAGGCGGCGGAGCGGGCCGGGGTCGAGGTCGAGATGGTCGGCGGCGACGGTCTCGCGCTGCCCTTTCCCGACGGCAGCTTCGATCTCGTGTTCCACCAGGGACTGCTCGAGCACTTCCGCGATCCCATGCCCATGCTCCGCGAGCACGTGCGGGTGCTGAAGCCCGGCGGACTTCTTCTGGTGGACGTTCCGCAGCGCTGGCACTACTACACGGTGGGCAAGCACCTGCTCATGGCCTTCGACAAGTGGTTCGCGGGATGGGAGACCGAGTTCAGCGTGGGCGAGCTGGAGGACCTGATGCGGAGCGCCGGGTTGGAGCCCACCCACGCCTACGGCGACTGGATGGTCCCCAACCTGTTCTACCGGGCGTTGCGCAAGGTCCTGCTGAAGACCGTGGGTTGGCGCCTGCCCATGTATCCGCGTCCACTGCCGGTGATCGGCCCGATCGACCGGGCCTGGCGTCGGTGGTTCGGGAGCAAACGGGCCAGTCTGTACACGACCATCGTGATCGGGGTCTTCGGCCGCAAACCGGTCACCGCGACCCCCGCCACCGAGCGCAGCCGCGAGGTCGCCACGAGCGCCGTCTGAGCGGCGCGCAGTCCGAGTCCTTCTTCGTCCCGGTGGTCCGCGCGCGCCCGGCCGGCCGCGCTCCGACCGCCCCCTGCACCGGAGCGACCGCCCCGTGAGGATCCTGGCCCTGAACTGGCGCGACCGCGTGGACCCCATGGCCGGAGGGGCCGAGGTCCACCTGCACGAGATCCTGCGGCGTCTGGTGCAGCGCGGCCACCAGGTCACCTGGTTGTGCTGCAGCTATCCCGGCGCCGCCGCCGAGGAGGTCGCCGACGACGGAATCCGCTACCGCCGGCGCGGCCACTGGGCCTTCACGAACTTCAACGTGATCCCGCTGCTGCGCGACGAGTTGAAGCGCAATTCCTACGACGTGGTGCTCGAGGACATCAACAAGGTGCCCTTCTACGCGCCGCTGTTCACGAATCTTCCGGTGCTGGCGGTGATCCCGCACCTGTTCGGACGCACCGTCTTTCGCGAGACCAATCCCGCCTTCGCCACCTACGTGTGGCTGAGCGAGCAACCGCTGTCGTGGATCTACCGCAATTGCTGGTTCGAGGCGATCAGCGACAGCACGCGCGAGGACCTGGTGCACCGGGGCGTGTCCCGTGAACGCATCGAGGTCGTGCACTGCGGGATGGATCACGAACGCTACGTGCTCGACGACCCACCGCCGCGGGCCTCTTCACCACGGATCGTGCACCTCGGTCGCCTGCGCCGCTACAAGAGCGTGGACGTGGTGCTCGAGGCCCTGGCCCGGATCCGCGAGGTCTTCGCCGATGCCGAACTGGACGTGATCGGAGACGGTCCCGACCGTCTGCGTCTGATCGAGGTCGCCGCGTCCCTGGGGCTCGCCGGGGCGGTGCACTTCCACGGCCATCTTCCGCGTACCGAGATCGTGGAGACGCTGTACCGCAGCCATCTCTTCCTCAACCCGAGTCCGAAGGAGGGCTGGGGGCTGACGGTGATCGAAGCGAACGAGTGCGGGGTTCCGGTGGTGGCCAGCCGCCGGCCCGGTCTCGTGGACTCGGTACGCGAGGGCGAGACCGGCCTGCTCGCCGACTACGGCGATCCCGAGGACTTCGCGAACAAGGCGCTGAGCCTGCTGACCGATCCGCCCCTGTGGCGGATGATGAGCGAGAACGCGGTCCGCTGGGCCCGGTCGTTCAGCTGGGACGACGCCGCCGTCGAGACCGAGCGGATGCTGGAACGATGCCGGCGCTGAGTCCGCGGGTCCGTGGGATCCTCGCGACCGGCCTGCGTCTGGCCGTGAGCGTCGCGCTGCTGTGGTGGCTCTACGCGCAACTCCGTGGGCAACTCGAGGTCGAGGTCCGCCGCGTGCTCACCACCTCGCCGTGGCTGCTGGTGCCGCCGCTGTTGGTGTTCGCGCTGAGCACCGTGCTGGGTGCCTGGCAGTGGACCCTGATCCTGCGGCGCGCCGGACTCACCGTTCCGGCCGGGCGCCTGCACGCCCTGTACTGGGTCGGTCTGTTCTTCAACAACTTCCTGCCCACGAACGTGGGTGGAGATCTGGTCAAGGTGGCCGACGTGGCCGTCGAGACCGGACGGGTGGCGCGCCCGATCGCGGGCACTCTGCTCGACCGGATGCTCGGGCTGAGCGCCCTGGCCGGCCTGGCCTTCGTGGCCGGGGCGGTGCTCGGGAGCGGGACACCCGCCGGGCTGCCCTGGTGGGCGCTGGCGGTGGTCGCCGTTCCCGTGATCGCCGGGACGGTGGCGATCCTGTCGGGACGAATGGGACGGTTGCTGGTCGGCGTGTCCGAACGCCTGCGCGGAGGCCACGGCAAGGGCCGGATCCGGGCGCTCCTCGGCGTGCTCCAGGACTACCGGAGCGATCCTCCCTTCGTCCTGCGGCTCGGGCTGCTGGCTCTCCTGGTGCAGAGCCTCCGGATCGCGACCCACCTGCTGGTGGCCCTGGCCATGGGCCTGTCCCTGGACTGGGAGCGCGTCCTGCAGCTCTACGTCCTGGTTCCCGTGCTCGGCATGGCGGTGGTCCTGCCCATTTCGTTCAACGGTCTGGGGATCCGCGAACTGGTGGCCTATCGGCTCATGCCGCAGATCGGCATCGATCCCGACAGCGCGGTGGTGATGCAGCTGATCACCTACCTGGTGCAGGTGACGGTGAGCCTCGCCGGAGGGATCGTGTTCACCGTCATGTTCGTGCGCGGCCGCCTGCGGCTGCGCCGGCGACGGACGGAGGACTGAGCGGCCGGAACCCATTCGGGCGGCCGACGTTGCAGTGCCGGGCCCGCGCTGTCGCCCTGGCGTGGCCTGTGCTACCTTACGCCCTTGTGTGCGCTCCGGGGCCCTCCGCCCTGGCCGGCGCCGGGCGCTTCGAGCGGGGTCGAGGCGCCGCCGAAGGCCGTTCCCGAGGGCTCGTCACCGGAGATCGAATGCGCTGGTTCGCCGACACCGACCACCGGATCGCCGCGGCATTGTTCGCGTTGAGCCTGGCCGTCTACGCGCTCACGATGAGTCCTACGATCAACTTCTGGGACTGCGCGCAGTTCGTGGCCGTGTCGCACACGCTGGGGATTCCCCACCAGCCCGGAACCCCTCTGTACGTGCTGGTCGGCAAGGTCTTCAGCCTGCTGCCACTGGGGATCGGGATCGCGCACAAGATCAACCTGATGAGCGCGGTCTTCTCGGCCCTGGCCGTGTCCTTCATGTACATGACCGGGGTGCGGCTGCAGCGGAACTGGGCCAGCGAGAAGCAGGACCCGAGCCCCGGTTGGATCCCGCGTGCCGGGGCAGCGGTCGGGGCTCTCTTCCTGGCGTTCAGCTACACCTTCTGGAACAACGCCGTCGAGGCCGAGGTCTACGCGCTGTCCGCCTTCACCATGGCCTTCGTCAGCTTCCTGGCCGTGTGCTGGTGGGAGATCCGGGAGCGGGCGAGTTCGGCCACGATCATGCTGCTGATCGTCTATCTCATGGGCATGGCGGTCGGGTTCCACCTGGGGTCGATCCTCGTCTTCCCGGGTGTCTTCGTGCTCGTGGTCCTGGCCGATCGCCGCGCCCTGAGCCTCGTCGACATGTTCCTGGTGGCGCTCGTCGTTGGGGGCTTCGTGCTCTCGACCATGAGTGCGCCGGACGGGCTGGTCCTGTTCCTCTTCGGCGCGGCGATCCTGGGGGCGGCCTATCGCAGCATCACCTGGGGAGAGAAGGACGAGATCGAGCAGAACCGCTGGTTCGCCCTCGCGGGGATCGGTCTCTTCGTCGTCGGGCTGTCGGTCCACCTCTTCATGCTGATCCGGGCCCATCACGACCCGATGATCAACCAGACCGATCCCACCACCTGGGACACGCTCATGAGCGTGCTGCGGCGTGAGCAGTACCCGCCGCGCAGTGTCTTCGAGCGCGAGGCGCCGCTGGCCTGGCAGGTCGGTCACCTGTGGGGGACCTCGATCTGGCAGACGGGCCAGCTGGCCGGGCGACAGGTGATCGGGCTGATCCAGCAGTTCACCTTCCTGCCGGCGAAGAGTCCCACCTTCGCCGACATCGCGATTCCGACGGCTCTGTGGCTGATGGGCATCGTCTACCAGCTCCAGAACCACTGGCGGCTGGGCGTCGCGTTCCTGACGACACTGCTGGTGAACTCGGTCGGACTGCTCCTGCTGCTGAACTTCACGGACAGCGAGGTCCGGGATCGCGACTACTTCTACTTCGGATTCTTCCAGTTCGCGGCCCTGTTCCTCGGCCTGGGTGCCGGAGGTCTCCTGCGCGCCGCGTGGTCGGGCCGACGTGCGGGCAGTCAGCTCTTCGTGAAGGGGGCGACGGCCGTCCTGCTCCTGTTGCCCGTCCTGCCCGTGCTCATGGCCCCGGTGAACCATCAGAAGTGGTACGAGCACGATCGAAGCGAGAACTGGATCGCCTACACCTACGCCAAGAACATCCTCGAGAGTCTGCCGCCCGACGCAATCCTCGCCACCAACGGTGACAACGACACCTTCCCGCTGTGGTACCTGCAGGAGGTCGAGGGCTTCCGCACCGACGTGCGCGTGGTCAACCTGAGTCTGATCAACCTGCCCTGGTACATCAAGCAGCTCCGCGACTACGAGCCGAGCCTGCCGATCACGTGGACGGACGAACAGATCGAGGGCCGGGCCGACATCCGCTTCCGGAACATCACGACGCTGCTCGTGGCCGAGCGGTTGCCCGACGGGAGCGTGGCCTACATCCGCGACAAGACCATGTGGCACGTGGTCCAGCAGAACCAGTGGGAGCGCCCGATCTACTACGCGATCACCGTGCCCAACCAGAACATCGGGATGTTCGTACCCTTCCTCGAGATGGAGGGCATGGTCTACCGGTTGACACCGGAGCGCAGTGACGACGGCAATCCCCGTTGGAACTCCGATCGGATCTGGCACGCCTTCACCGAGGTCTACGACTTCCGCTCGGTGCTCGACGAAGAGGGCTACGCGGACGACTCGATCTACCGCGACGCCCAGACCGCGCACCTGCTCCGCAACTACCCGGCGGCCCTCTCGAGGGTGGGCTTCGTGAGTGCGCGCGCGGGGGACTACGATCTCGCGATCGAAGCCCTCGAGATGGCCTATCGCTTCGACCCGACCTTCCCGGTGACCGTCGACGTGCTGCCGATCGTGTACCTGCAGCGCAACGACATCGAGTCGGCCCTCGACGCCGGTCGCCGGCTGATGCCGCACCAGGAGCATCCGAACGAATCATTGCTGAACCTCGGCGAGTCGTTGCTGAAGATGCGGGAGGACACCGCCGCCGTGGCCTGGGCGCGCGATCTGGTCGAAGAGGCACCGGACGCGGTCGACTACACGCAGTTGCTGATCCGCTCGCTGTTGTTCGCCGGCCGCACGGCCGAGGCCGAGGCGGAGGTGGACGCCTACGTGGAGAGGACCGGCGACACCTCGGCGCGCGGAGTCTTCGACCGCTTCCTCCGTGAACTGGAGCGCCTCGAGTCGGACACGTTGGGGCCGGTCGAGGAGGAGATCGAGGGCACGATCCGGGGTGGAGGCGAATGATCGATCGGGTCGACGTCGACGTGCCCGATGCGTGGCGTGGGCGTCCGCGCCGCGTGCTCGTGACCGGCTGCGCCGGCTTCCTCGGCAGCACTCTGGTCGACAGCCTGCTCGCCCACGGTCACGACGTCACCGGGATCGACGTCTTCAGCGACTACTACGACCCGGCACTGAAACGAGCCAACGTCGAGGCCGCGCGCCGTTCCGATCGGTTCCGGCTGGTCGAGGCCGACATGAACGCGGTCGACCTCGTGGACATCGTCGCCGACCGGGAAGTCGTGTTCCACTTCGCGGCGCAGGCCGGCGTGCGTGCGAGTTGGGGCGCGGAGTTCGACGTCTACCTCCATTCGAACATCGGAGCGACCCAGCGACTGCTCGAGGCCCTGGTCGAGCTGCGGCGTCGGAGTGCCCCGTTCCGGAGGCTGGTGTACAGCTCGTCGAGCAGTGTGTACGGCAATCAGGAGCACTATCCGGTGGTCGAGGACGTGCCCAAGCAGCCGTTCAGCCCCTACGGCGTGAGCAAGCTCGCTGCCGAGCACCTCTGCGTGCTCTACGCCGCGAACTTCGGTGTTCCCAGCAGTAGTCTGCGCTACTTCACGGTGTACGGGCCCCGTCAACGGCCCGACATGGCCTTCCGCAAGTTCCTCGAGGCGGCGGCCGACGGTCGTCCGTGGGTCGTGTACGGCGACGGGGAACAGACGCGCGACTTCACGTTCGTGGCGGACGCCGTGCGCGCGAATCTACTGGCCGCCGACGACCCGAGCGACTGCGGTGTGTACAACATCGGCGGCGGCGCGCGCATCTCGTTGCGCGAGGCCCTCGAGGTGCTGCAGACGAAGGCGATCGAGCACGGAGTGGCCGACGAGGTGAAGATCGAGCACCACGAGACCGTGAAGGGTGATGTTCGACACACCTACGCCGACGGCAGCCGGGCTCGCGAGGACCTGGGCTTCGAGGCCCGGATCCCTCTGGCCGAAGGGCTGGACGCCGAGGCGCGCTGGGTCGCGGCGCGGAGGCGATCGGAGTGAGCGGGGCCGAGGGCTCGACTCCGGTCCGGTTCGATCCGGAGCGCGTGCGCACTGTCCTGGCGCACGGACCCGGTGAGTGCGCCGTCACCGTGCTCGTTCCCGCGTACAACGAGATCGACAGCCTTCCGTCCCTCGCCGAGAGGCTGGAGTCGGTCCTGGACCGGGTGACCACGGACTACGAGATCCTGGTCGTGGACGACGGCAGCGACGACGGTACGCGGGGTGAACTCCGTCGACTCCGGACCGAGCACACGCGGCTGCGCTCGATCAGCTTCCTCCGCAACTACGGCAAGAGCGCGGCGCTGGCCGTCGGTTTCCGCGAGGCGAGGGGCCGTGTCGTGGTGACCATCGACGCGGACCTGCAGGACGACCCCGAGGAGATCCCGGCCCTGATCGCCGAACTGGGCAAGGGCTGGGACCTGGTGAGTGGGTGGAAACAACAGCGCAAGGATCCGCTGGTGAAGACGAGTACCAGCAAGCTGTTCAACGCCGTCACACGCCGGGTCAGCGGTCTGCACCTCCACGATTTCAACTGCGGGTTGAAGGCCTACCGCAGTCGGGTGACCCGATCGCTGCGGGTGTACGGTGAGCTGCATCGCTATCTGCCCGTGATGGCCCATGTGCAGGGCTTCCGGGTGACCGAACTCCCGGTGCGTCACCACGAGCGACGCTTCGGCGTGACCAAGTTCGGGCGCTCGCGTTTCGTCAACGGGCTGCTCGATCTGCTCACCGTCGTCTTTCTGACGCGGCAACGGACGTCACCGCTGCACTTCTTCGGCCGCCTCGGACTGCTCTTCGGTGGGGTGGGGACCCTGGTCCTGGCCTGGTTCCTCGGGGTATGGATCGTCGAGCAGGCGCTGCGGCTCCGTCCGATGCTGCTGTTCGGCGTGGCGCTGGTGCTCGTGGGGGTGCAATTCGTGAGCCTGGGACTGCTGGGCGAACTCTTCGTGGCGACCCGCGACACCACGAGTCAGTACCAGGTGCGCGACGAGGACGAGGACGACGAGAGGTGACGGTCCCGACCCGACGCATGGGGGTCGTGGTCCTCAACTGGAACGGCCGGCCTTATCTCGAGGGCTGCCTGTCCTCGCTCGCCGAGCAGGATCATCCCGACCACTTCGTGGTGCTCGTGGACAACGGGAGCGAGGACGGCAGCGCCGACTTCGTTCGCACGCGGTTCCCCGGTGTCGAGATCCTGGAACTCGGTGAGAACCGGCGCTTCGCGGGAGGGAACAACGCCGGGGCCGCGCACGCGCTCGAGCGTGGAGCCGACGTACTGCTGATCCTGAACAACGACACCGAAGCCACGCCCGGCTTCCTGCGTTCGCTCGACGGTGCTTTCGAGGATCCCGCCGTAGGGATCGCCGGTCCGCGTGTCGTGCACGCCGACCGCCCCGAGCGGATCTGGTACGGGGGCGGTCGTTTCGACCCGGCCTGGGGCTTCGCGCGCCATCGGGCACTGCGCGCGCGCGTCGGTGCGGGCGCCGATCCGGCGGGTCCGACCGACTGGGTCACCGGGTGCGCGCTCGCGGTCCGGGCCGAGGTCTGGCGGGAACTCGGCGGACTCGACGAGGAGTTCTACATCTACGCCGAGGATGTGGATTTCTGCCTGCGGGCCCGCGCGGCCGGTTGGTCGGTCGCCTACGTACCCGCGGCCGTCCTCCACCATGCCGTCAGCGCCTCGGTCGGCGGACGCATGTCGCGGTTCAAGGCCTATCACCGTACCCGTTCTCGTCGGCAGTTGGCCCGTCGCCATGCCCACGGTCTCCTCGCCGGACCCACGGGCTTCCTGTACGATGCGGCGCTGGCCGGATTCCTGCTCTTGCGGGGGGCACCGGGGGCGGCCGGGGCGGTGTTCGAGGCGGTGTTCGAAGCGCCGAGCGCGGAGCCGCGTCACCCGACCCGCGAACTGCGCGGCGACGTCTGAACGTCGCCCGGGCGGAGGAAGATCATGCTGCGCAACCGAGTCCTCTTCGTGGCGATCGCCGTGGCCGTGCTGGCCGTGGCCACGGTCTTCGTGCATCCGGAGATCGCACTGCAGGGGAAGGTGTACAGCAGCAGCGATTCGCAGGCAGCCGCGGCCTTCCAGCGCGCCGGTGACGACGCCCTGGAGGCCGGGGAGTTCCCGCACTGGAATCCGTTCGTCTTCGGCGGAATGCCTTCCTACGGGAGCCTGGCCTACAATCCCCGGACCTATCCGCTGACCGGACCGATCAGGCTGCTGCGCGAGGGCTTCGGCCTGCCCCCGATGACGTGGCTGCTCGTGCACTACCTCGTCGCCGCGCTCGGAGTGACGGGTTGGTTGCGGTGGCGATGCGTTCCGTGGCCGGCTGCGATCGCGGGGGGAGTCCTCGTCCTCGCGTTGCCGAAGATGTCGGCCTGGGGCGCCTACGGACACGGCACGAAACTGGGAACCTTTGCGTGGATGCCCTTCGCGCTGTGGTTCGCCGAGGCGGTCCTGCGTCGAGGGCGCGTCGCCTGGGCGGCGGGACTCGCGCTGTTCGTGGGGCTCATGCTCCTGCGTGCGCACATCCAGATCACCTACTACGCCGTGCTCGCGATCGCCGTGATGGTCGTGGTGTGGTGGATCTTCGACCTGCGGTCGGACGAGCGTCGGCGGCCGGTGCTGATCCGCACCGGCTGGATCGCGGTGGCAGGTCTGGTGGGTCTGGGTATCGCCCTGGTCCTCGTGCTGCCCGTCCTGGAGTACCAGGGCTTCTCGATCCGGGGCGCGGCCGGGGCCGGTGGCGGAGGCGATGCGGACGCCGCGTTCGAATACGCGACCAACTGGAGTCTGTCGTGGTCGGAGATCGCGACGCTCTGGTGGCCCACGACGGCCGGCTACGGCCGCGGCGCGTACGTGGGGGGGATGCCTTTCACCGACTATCCGAACTACATCGGTCTTCCGCTGCTCGTGCTGGGGCTGATCGGATTCCTGCTCCGGCGCGATCGGACGCTGTGGGCGATGATGGCCCTGGCCGTCCTGTCGCTGTTGATCGCGCTCGGCGACGACTTCTTCCTCTACCGGGTACTGTACGAGCTCCTGCCCGGCTTCGACAAGTTCCGGGTGCCCTCGATGATCCTCGCGGTGCACCATCTGGCGGTGATCGTGCTCGCGGCGCACGGGCTCGAGGCGCTGGTCTCGTCGGCGGCGGCGCGGACGCGTCCGCGGTGGTTGGGGCGTCCGACGCTCGTCGTGTCGCTGAGCGTCGCCCTCGTCCTGTTGCTGCTCGGCAGCATCGGGGCCGATGCCCTGCGCGATTCGATGGCCACGAACTGGGGTGACATGGCGCAGCAGTTCGGGCGACCCGTTCCGCCCGCCGACGCGGTGCGCGCCGCGGCCGACCTGGCGGTGGCCGATGCCCTGCGCGTGGGAGCGATCCTGGCCGCCATCCCTCTCGTGCTCGTGGCGGTGGCCATGCGTCGTCTGCCGGTTCCGTGGGCCATGGGTCTGATCGCGTTCCTGCTCTTCCTCGACCTGTGGCGGGTCCAGATGCCGTTGATCCATCCCGAGGGAACGTTGCCGCACGCCCAACGGGCCGGCAACCGGGTGGTGGCGGTCGACTCTCCGCCGATGATCCACGATCCCGAGAGATTGCGCGACTACACGGCCGACGCGGAGCTGACGCGTTGGCTGCGGGAACGGGATCCGCGTCCACGCGTGTTCCCGATCGGAGGATGGGAGAGCGACAACCGTCTGGCTGCCCGGGGGATCGTCAGTCTGGGCGGCTACCACGCCGCGAAGCTCGACGTCTACGAGCGGCTGCGCGAGCAGATGTACGGCGGACGTCCGCCCGCCCTGCGGCTGGCGAACCTGTTCTCGGCCGACTGGGTCGTGGCGGCTCGACCCTTCGAGCAGCAGACCGTGGAGCAGCTGCGGCAGCTCGGTCTGGACCTCGCCGAACCGCCGGCCCTGGTCACCGAGGAGGGCACCGTCTACGAGAATCGAAGCGCCCTGCCGCGGGCGTGGCTCGTCGGTGACCACGAGCGGGAGCGGTCGGGGGTCGACACGACCGATAAACTGCCCCGGTCGGCGGTACTGGCCCGGGTCGCGAGCTCCGGTTTCGACCCCCGCTCGACCGCGATCGTGTCGGCCGAACCCGATCCCGCCCCGAAGCCCGGGGCGACGGAAGGCTCGGTCGAAGTGGTCGAAGAGCGGTACAATGGTATCGAGCTACGCGTCGACACACCGGTCGACGGACTGCTCGTGGTCTCGGACGTCTGGTATCCGCACTGGACGGTGACGATCGATGGCGAGGAGGCGCGGATGCTACGCGCGAACTTCGCCCTGCGGGCGGTCGCCGTTCCGGCCGGCGAGCACACGGTCGAGTTCGCGGTCGACGACTCCAGCTACCGTACGGGCCGCACGGTCTCGAACCTGGCGTTGCTGCTCGTCCTGGCCGGCTTCGCCTGGACGCCGGTGCAGAGCTGGCGGCGACGTCGCGGTGGCGAGAACGGGGACGGCCGATCCGTCCGGAGCGAGAGGGACACCGGATGAAGGCGCTGGTCGTGATTCCGACCTACAACGAGGCCGACAACATCCGCCGGATCGTTCCGGCGGTCCTGGCCCAGGACCCCGACGTGCACGTGCTGGTGGTCGACGACAGCAGTCCCGACGGCACGGGTGCGGTGGTCGACGAGATGCGTGAGCACGAACCGCGGCTGCACGTGCTGCACCGCGAAGGAAAGGGCGGGTTGGGCTCGGCCTACATCGCCGGTTTCCACTGGGCCTTGAACGAGAGCGACGCGGCCTACGTGTTCGAGATGGATGCCGACTTCTCGCACGACCCGGCGTCGATCCCGGACTTCCTCGACGCGATCGAGGACGCCGACCTCGTGGTCGGCAGCCGTTACCTGTACGGGATCACGGTGGTGAACTGGCCGTTGTCCCGGCTCATCCTCAGCGTCGGCGCGAACATCTACGCCAGTATCGTCACCGGACTGCCGCTCAAGGACTGCACCGGAGGCTTCAAGTGCTTCCGCCGCGAGACCTTGCAGAAGCTGCCGCTCGACCGCGTTCGCAGCGACGGATACTCCTTCCAGATCGAGCTCAACTGGCACGCGCACCGGCAGGGACTGCGGATCGAGGAGATCCCGATCGTCTTCACCGACCGAGCGGTGGGTGTCAGCAAGATGTCGAAGAAGATCATCTGGGAAGCGGTGTGGATGGTCTGGCGCCTACGACTGTTCCAGGGGCGCTGAGGTCGACCGTGACGCGCTCGTTCGACGTCACCCTCGTGCTCGTGAGCTTCCACAGCGAAGCGCCGCTGCGGCGGTTCTTCGAGAGTCTCGACGCACACCCGATCGGTGCTCGCCACGAGGTGCTCGTCGCCGACAACGCGCCGGGGGACGGGACGGCCGACTGGTTGCGCGCGAGTCGCCCCGACGTTCGCGTGCTCCCGATGCCGCGGAATCTGGGCTACGCCCGGGCGGTGAACGCGGCCATCGCCGAGGCCCACGGCGAGCACGTGCTCGTGATCAATCCCGACGTCGAGCTCGCGGACGGGGCCGTCGACCGTGCGCTCGACTACTTGCGGTCGCATCCCGAGGTCGGACTCGTCGGCGTCCAGCTCCTCGATCCCGACGGCACGGTCCAGCGCAACGCGCGCCGTTTCTACTCGCTCACCACGATCCTGTTGCGGCGCACGCCCCTGGGGAAGTTGCGCCCGGACCATCCCGAGTTGCGTCGTCACCTGATGCTCGACGACGATCTCGACCGTCCCGGACCGGTGGACTGGATCACCGGTGCCTTCATGCTCGTACGGCGCGAAGCACTCGACGACGTCGGTGCCATGGATGGACGTTTCTTCTTGTACTTCGAGGACGTCGACTGGTGCTACCGCATGTGGGAGGGAGGCTGGGAGGTCCACCTGGTGCCCGACGTGCAGCTGGTGCACGAGTTCCAGCGCACGAGCACGCGGTTCGGACGCAGCTTCGTGCACCACCTGCGCAGCTTCCTGAGCTTCTACGACAAATGGGGAGCGCTGGTCTACGTGGCGCGCCGGCTCCAGGGGACCTGGCGGGTGGCCGCGGCAGTGTTCGGCGATCTCGTCGCGCTCAACCTGGCCTTCCTGGCCGCGTTCTACGCACGACGCGCCATGGATCCGCTGTTCCCGCAGCCGCTGTTCGATCTCGTCCACTACTGGCCGCTGATCCTGTCGGTGAACCTCGTTTCGCTCGTCGTCCTGCCGCTCGTCGGCCGGTACCACGACCAGGAGAGGGCGGGGCCCGTCCAGCGGGGCCTGCGCGAGTTGCGAGCGACTTTCTTCGTGACCCTCGTGGTGATGGCCGGGGTCTATCTGTCGTACACGCGGACGTTCAGCCGCGCGGTGATCCTGCTGTTCGTCCCGGCCTATCTGGTCGCTCTCGGGCTGGTGCGAGCCGTGCGCGAGCGCGTGCTGGGCGGACTGGAACGAGCCCAGCCGGTGGCACACCGTGCGCTGGTCCTGGGACCGGCCGCGGATCTGCCGCGGTTCCTCGAAACCCTGGTCGCCGGTCGCGGACGGGACCGACTGGCGGGGGCCGTGGTCACCGACGACGGGGTGTCCGATGCGGCGCGGCACGAGGACAGGGTCCGGGGCCACCGGGTGCTCGGACGGCTCGACGACCTGGACACGGTGGTCGACCGCTACCGGATCGGCGAGGTCCTGGTGTCCGGCGTGAACGAACCCGACGCGAGACGTCGAGCCGTTCTCCGGCGTCTGGCCGCCGACGGGATCGAGGTTCTCGTCGAGCAGCCCTGGGCGGCGCAGCTGGGGCCCGACGAGCAGCAGACCGACCGCTGGGGTCGCCGGTGGTGGCGGTTGCGGCGACCTCCGGCCCTGAGCGAGGCGGCGGCGTCCAAGTGGTTGTCGGACCGTGCGATCGGGGCCATCCTCACCCTGGTCGCGCTTCCCGGGCATCTGCTATGCTCCGCTCTCGGTCGCCCGTTCGGGGTCCGGGGACGCCGGGTCGAGGTCCTGGGCCAGCGCCGCCGGGTGGTGGCATGGACCGAACTCGTGGACCGGCGCGGGCGGGCCCTTCCGGGCCTGGTCCAGGCGCCGCTCTTCGCCGCCGTGGCGGCGGGCCGGCTGAGTCTGGTGGGCCCCTTTCCCCTTCCTCTCGGGACCGAGGAGGAACTCGGATCGGTCGGGTTGCTACGTTTCGCGGTCAAACCGGGTTTGACCGGTCCCTGGCGGAGCCGGTCGGGAGACGTCGAGGTCGCCGACCTCGCGGGTGACGATCTCGAGTACATCGAGCACTGGTCCCTCGCGCGGGACGCGGACTTCTTCCTGAGCGCTCTGCCTCGCCTCCTTCTCGACGACGAACGTTGGCCCCGCGTCGTGTCGACGCGATAGCCGTTTCCGAGAGGTCTTCATGCATCGCATTCGTCGGGCGCCCGGCTGCGCGTCGTTCACGTTCCTGCTCTTGGTCCTCGTTGGCGGTCAGGCCGCCGCGCAATTCGACGACACCGATTGGGAGCTCCTGCTCCCCCAGACCCGCCTGGTCGACGTGGTCGAGTGGAACGGTCGGGTCGCCGGCGCCGACGAGGACGCCGGGATCCTCCTGTACGACCCCGAGGCGTCGACCCTCGAGCCGCTCGACGGAACCGATGGACTGACGTCGAACCGGATCCTGTCGCTGGTCGTCGACGACGACGGACGCCTCTGGGCGGGGACGGCCGACGCTGGCCTGTTGTTCGTCGAGCCGAGCTTCGTCGTCCGGGCCATCACCAGCCTGCAGGACCAGGGACGGATCCGATCGCTGGCCGTCGACGGCAACTTCCTCTACTACGGCTCCCCCTCGGGTGGGGGCGCAGTCGCGAACGGCTTTCCCGAGCAGGCCTTCACCGCGGACCTCGGGCTCCCCTCGAACAACGTGGTCGCCGTGGCCGCCCACGACGGCCGGGCGTGGTTCGCCACTCCGGCGGGCGTGGGAGTGTTCGATCGCCGGGAGAATTCGGTCGGGACTCTGAACAGCGGCCTGCCCTCGCTCGCCGTGGTCGACGTGGCGGCGGGGCCCGACGGAGTGTTCGTGGCGGTGGGCGACGACGTCTACCGTCTCGACGAGTCCGATCCCGCGGCACCGGTCTGGTCTCTCGTCGACGTCGGCGCGGGGCGCCCGGTCCTCGACCTCGAGGTCGAGTCGGGCCGGATCGCGGTCCTCCTGAGTCAGAGCCGCATCCGGCAGCGCGATCTCGATGCGACGACATGGGAGGAGTTCGGTGAGACCCGGGCCGAGGTCGAACTGCTCGCGTTGTCCCTGCGCCCCGACGGAAGTACATGGTCGGCGGGGCGGCGGATCGACCTGTCGCAGGACGAAGTGATCAACACGCCGGTCTTCTGGTCGCCCGACAGCGGGCGCTCACCGGCCGTCGACGCATTCTACGGCAGCCGGGCATGGAGCCTGGAGGCCGACGGCGAAGGGGGTGTGTGGATCGGGAGTTTTCCCCCCGAGGACGGTGTGACCCACTGGCGTGCCGACGGTCGTGTGAGCGTATACGCACGGGCGGACGCCGAGCAGGACGAAGGACCGGGTGACGGTTGGCTGAACGGCGTCAAACGGGCCATCGAGCGCGACGCGCGGGGTGACCTGTGGGTGGCGGCCTTCGCCGACGTCGGCGGACTGACGCGTTTCCGTCCCGATCCCGACGCCGAGGCTCCCGCGGGCGAGTACCTGAATCTCCGTGTGAGCGACGACGTGCTCCAGACACGCCGGATCCTGGATCTCTCGTCCGGTCCACGCGGTTGGATATGGGTGTCGAGCGACGGGGGCGTGACACCGAACGGTCGACGCAACCTCGGGCTCGACGTCCTCGTCGATCTCGACCGGCCGCTCGAACCGGCGTCGTGGGTGAAGATCACGGCCGACGCCTCGGCGCTCGCGGGCGACGACGTTCCGGCCCTCGCCTTCGAGGGGGATCGCTACCTGTGGGTGGCCGTGCGTGGTGTGGGGGTGCAGCGCTTCGATCTCGACGGTGTCGACGGCCCCGGTGACCTGCTCACCGCCAGCGCCGACAGCACCCGCTGGCGCACACTGCGCTCGCTGCCCACGAACGCACTCGGAACACCCCTGACCGCGGCCGTGGACGTAGAGGTCGCACCCGACGGCCGCATCTGGGTCGCGACCGAGGACCAGGGGACCTTCGCCTTCCGTTTCGACGGGTTCGCGGTGGGGGACTCCGACGTCGAACGCTTCGCGACGAATGAGTTCGCGAATTCGTTGATCACCAACACCCAGCGGGTCCTCGAGGTCGGCAGCGCCGGTTTCGTGTGGTCCGGCGGCGAAGGAGGCCTGCACCGGCTCGCAGTGGTGGACGACGGGCCCGAGATCCGCGCCTTCACGAACGCGGCCAACTTCCTCGACCTCGACCTGGGGCGGCTCGGACCCGAGATCCTCTCCCCACTGCCGGGGACCGGCGTCCGGGCGCTCGACTACGACGCGGAGCGCCGGCTCCTCTACGTCGGCACCGATGCCGGTGTGGCCCGGGTCCGGATCGACGACACCGGCAGGGGAACCGCGGATGCCTTCGACGTCACGTTGCGACCGAACCCGATCGGCAGTGGCGACGACGAACTGCGCGTGACCGGTTTCGAGGGCGAGGTCGAACTGTTCGTCTACACGCTGAGCGGTCGCCTCGTGCACAGGATCCGCGGTGTACAGGATGGCGACCGCGCGTGGGACACCCGGAACGTGGTCGACGAGCGCGTGGTCAGTGGCATGTACCTGGTCCGGATCGTGCGCGACGACGGGGCCGAGATCGTACGGACGGTGGCGGTGGAGCGATGATGCGGCGGGTACTGATGGTGGGCGCCGGCGACGCGGCGCGCATGGTGACGCGGGCGCTCCGCGAGGGTCGTCAGGAGTACGGCAGGGAGGTCTGTGGCTTCCTCGACGACGATCCCGCCCTGCACGGTCGCACGATCGAGGGCGCGCCGGTGCTGGGCGACACCTCGGCGATCGCGGATGTCGCGCGGGCGCAACGGGCGGACGAGATCATCCTCTCGATCCCGTCTGCCGAGGGGGCGGTGATCCGGCGCCTGATCTCGCGTGCGCAGAAGGCGCGGATCCCCGTGCGTATCGTGCCCGGGGTGCGCGACATCGTGAAGGGTATCGTGCAGTGGGAGCAGGTGCGCGAGGTCGCACCCGAGGATCTCCTGGGCCGCGAGACCGTCGATCTGCACGAGGGTCCCATCCGCGAGGCCGTCGAGGGACGTGAGGTCCTCGTGACAGGAGCCGGGGGTTCGATCGGCAGCGAGATCTGTCGCCTGCTGGCCGGGTTCCGCCCGCACCGGATCCATCTCCTGGGACGCGGCGAGAACAGCCTCTTCGAGATCGAAGAGGAGCTTCGTGATGCCTTCGACTATCCCGATGGCCACGTCGTGCTCGCCGACGTGCGCGACACCGAGCGCATGCGTCATCTCTCCGGTGAGCTCCGGGCACATGTGGTGGTCCACGCTGCCGCCCACAAGCACGTGCCGCTCATGGAGCAGTATCCCGAGGAAGCGGTGATGGTCAATGTGGTCGGCACCGCGAACACCCTCGAGTTCGCGCGTCGTGTCGGTGCGTCCCGTTTCGTGATGCTCAGCACCGACAAGGCCGTGCGACCACGTAGCGTGATGGGTGCCACGAAGCGCATGGCCGAGATGCTCGTGCAGAACGCCGCCGACGAGGAGCTTCGCGCGGTCGCGGTCCGCTTCGGCAACGTGCTCGGCAGCCGTGGGAGCGTGGTGCCCCTGTTCCAGCGCCAACTGCGTCGTGGCGGCCCCCTGACCGTGACCCATCGTGACGCCACACGCTATTTCATGACGATCAAGGAAGCGGCGATGCTCGTGATCCAGGCCATGGCGTGCGCACAGGGGCGGGAGATCTTCGTCCTGGACATGGGCGAGGCCATCAACATCCACGAGCTCGCGCAGAATCTCGTGGCCCTGGCGGGGCTGGGGGACGACGACGGGGTCCGGATCGTCGAGGTCGGTCTTCGCCCGGGCGAAAAGCTGAACGAGCAGTACCTGGCGGCGACCGACCCGACGGAGGCCGGTCCGCACGAACAGATCCTCGTGGCGCGTCCACCGAGCCCGATCGACTTCGACGGCTCCGCCGGTGTCGCCGAACTCGCCGCGCTGGCCGGGGCCTGTGACCGCGACGCGATCCGACGTCGCTTGGCGGAGATGCTTCCGGACCACGAAGCCCACTCGCCGCTCGGTCGCTGATCGTGGTGGCCGGACTCACACTCGCGGTGGTCGACGTCGTCGACGACGCCGAGTGGGACGAGCTGTCGGGGCGTGATCCTCGTGCCCACGGGTTGTTGCACCCCCGGGCGCTGCGCTGCGTGACGACCGCCGGCTGGCGCCCGCGGTGGTACGAGGTACGGGACTCCGACGGTGGACTCCGGGCGGGTCTGGGCTGTGCCGTGCGCTCGCGCGGTGGACTCCTGACCCTCGTCGCCGGACCGGGCGGATTGTACGGCGGACCCATGGCCGGGCCCGACGACGCCCAGGCGGAGGCCCTGCTCGCAGAGGCCTTCGGGCACCGCGACCGTCTCCGCGTCGTTCATCGTGAACTGGTCTGGGCTCGACGCGAACCGCCTCGGGGCGACTGGTCCGGACTGCAGGCTCTCGATGCCGCGGTTCTCGACGTCGACCCCCATGCATCGTTCGATCGCTTCCTCATGGACGTTGTTCCCAAGAACCGTCGCAACGAGTGCAACCGGAGCGATCGACGCGGCCTGCGCACCGAGGTGCACGCCGACGCGCGGGCGCTCGCCGAGTTCCATCCTCTGTACGTCGAGCGTTGCCGCGAATGGGGGACACCGCCGCTCTCGTTGGAACTGTTGACCACCCTCGTCGACACCGTCGACCAGGCCATGGTGTTCGTGACCCGCGATGCCGATGATCGTCTGATCGGTGCGCACGTGTGTGTCGATCTCGGCGACGAGCTCTTCGCCTGGGTCGGGACCACAGAGCGGCGCAAGGACGTCTTTCCCTCGACCGTTCTCGTGCGTGAGGAAGCGCGATGGTGCCACCGGCACGGCCGGTCGCGGCTCAACCTGGGGAGCAGCATCGGACGGGCCGGCATCGAGCGTTACAAGAAACGGCTGGGTGCGCGGTGGGACCGGCGTTGGATCCTCGACGAGGACCGTCGACCCTGGCGACGGAGGTCGCGATGAATCCTCGCTACGCGCCGTGGGTGGCGTTGCTCCTGTTCCTGGTGCAAGCGCCCGTCTACGCCGACTACGTCACCGACGACAGCTACATCTACGCGCGCTTCGCCGACAACCTGGCCCGTCTCGGAGAGCTCTCGTTCAACCCCGGCGAGCCCGTGCACGCGGCCACCAGTCCGTTGTGGGCGGGACTCGGAGCACTCGGGGTCGTGGCCGGTCTCGAGAGTGTCGAGTGGTTGCGCTGGCTCGGGATCCTCTGCGGAGCGGCGACGGTCTTCGTCCTGGTTCGCATCGCGTCGCGACTGCTGGCGGAGCGGCCGCTCGTGACGTGGGCCGTCACCGCGGTGGTCGCCACCGAGCCGTGGTTGGTGCGTTGGTCCTCGTCCGGGATGGAGACTCCACTGGCGGCACTCCTGGTGGCGCTCGCCCTGGACGCCACGTTGCGACCCGTCGACGCGGTCGCCTGGCGGCGGGCCGCACTCGCGCTCGGTGTCCTGCCGCTCGTGCGGCCCGAGGGACTCCTGCTGTTGGCACTGTTCGGTGTCCACGTCCTGCGGACGCCCCGCGCGCGTACGCGGGGCGACGTGTATCTGCTCGCGGTGCTCCCGTTCGTGGCCTGGGCGGTCTACGCCCTGCCGGTCTACGGGCACGTTCTCCCCGAGACCATGCGGGCCAAGAGCACCCCACTGGGACTGCAGCCCGGCAGGTTCGCGTCCAACCTCCTGGTTCTGGGGCAGGTCTTCGCGGTGGGGGCAGCGATCCCCGCCGTCGTCTGGATCGTCGGTCTGGTACGCCGGCCACGACGTGCCTGGCGACCCGACACCAGCTTCTGGGCCGCACCGATGTGGTGGCAATGGACGGTCGCTCTTCCGGTGGTCTACCTCCTGCGCGACGTCCAGGTCGTCAGCCGATATCTCGAGGTCGTGCTTCCGGCCGTGATCGTCCTCGCCGTGCTCGTGGCCTCCCTCGACTCACGCCGTCGAGTCTGGGTCCACGCCTTCTCGCTGCAGGCCCTGTTGGCGTACGGTCTCACGGTGAGCTGGATCGCACCCAGCGCGAGCGCCTTCGGCGCGACCCTGGAAGAGGGGCTGGGCGACATCGCGGAGCACCTCCGGACCAGGACACCGCCGGAGGCCACGGTGGCGATCTACGACATCGGCCTGGTGGGACACCGTTCCGAACGCCGCGTGATCGACCTCGGCGGTCTGATCCATCCCGAGATCAATGCCCTTCGCGATCGGGTCGACGACTCGACCATTCTGCACGAGGGCCTCTTCCTGGACTTCGAGCGTCCGGACTACCTGGTCGACCGGGCCTACGAGGCCGCCGTTCTCGAGGGCACGGAGATCGGCGACGTCCGGATGCGCGCGTTGCTCTCGCGGCAGGTCGCGAACCTGGGGCTGAGCCGCGGACGGCCCGTGATCTACACGCTGTACGCCGTCGAGGACCGGTGAGTCGCCCGCCACCGGATCCGCGCCCGCCCGCGAGGGCCCTCCCACCGTGTCCCACCCGATCCGCGCCCGCCGGCCGAACCCCGGTGGGCGTCGTCGTTCCGGGCCGTTCGAGCCGTTCTCCGGATTTTGTGATGGTCGCCCGAACAAGGGGTTGACAGCAGCAGTGGGCTCGGGGAGACTGCGTGTGGGCCGAAAAGGGCCAAAAGGGGCAATAAAGGGATTTCATCCATAACTCCATAATAAGACGCTTCTTGGCGTAGATCGAGGGAGTCGATGGACCGCGAGTCGGCGAGCAGGCAGGACGGGGTCGGCCACTTCTACGGCCGTTTCCGCCTCAAGCTCGACGCCAAGGGGCGTCTGACGCTGCCGTCCGTCTACCGTCGGGCGCTGGGAGTCGCCGCCAACGGGGACGAGCCGCGCGACGATTCGCTGCTGGTCCTGCGGAAGGGGCAGCAGGGCTTCGTGCAGGTGATCCCCTACGAGACCTGGGACCGCGTGGTGGAGCAGCAGCGGAGCCAGCGCCAGGTCTCGGGGGCCGACCGGCAGTGGCAGGCCCGTCAGCAGTACAGCTCGGTCGAGATCGCCGGCTTGGATCCGAAGGGGCGTTTGACGGTGCCGCAACCGCTGCTCGAGTCCGCCTCCCTGACCGGTGAGGTGCTCGTGGTCGGCACGCGACAGCTCATGGAGCTATGGGATCCCGACACGTTCTTCCGTCTCGAGAGCGAGGCGGCGCAGGAGGATTCTTCGATCGACGACGCGCTGTACGGCTGAGCCGAGACGCTGCGTCGAACGAAGGGGGATCGTTTCAGGGGAGCCGGGGGTCGCGGACAACGTCCGCGCGGGGTGCGGGTTCGCGGCCCCCGGCAATACTCGACGGTGATCCCGCGCGGTGGCCACGGAGGGTAGCCGCGTGGGGTCATCCGCGGACCGGGATCGGCAACCGGCTCGCGGTCACCGTCACGAGGGAACCATCGGCACGAGGGAACGTCGACGATGCACCAGGTGACCCACCGACAGACGGCCGTGGACTCGAAAGAAGGCGCTCTCGCGACGGCGACCACGTCGTCGTGGACCCACGAGCGCTGGGGCGGATTCCTGCTCACGCGGCAGGCGCCCAACTGGATCCACGCGCGCCTGACGGGTCGATTGAGCGGACGCACGCTGCGCGAGCTCGATCGTCGCGTCCTGCGGGGGCTCTCCTCCCGACACACCCACTTCCTCGGGCTCGACGCGACGCAGCTCCAGCACATTCCGTTGGACGTGGCGCACGATCTGGCCGGGTACGAGCAGCGCTGGCGACAGCGGGGGGTCGTGGCGATCTGGGTCGCCCTCGGTCCCTACCTCGCCAACCTGTTGGTGCTCGCGTGCGGTCATGAACACCGGATCCCCGCTCTCGCCGACGTGGAGACCGCACGCGCCGCCGTGTCGCGCGTGGCCGAGAGTCCACCGTCGGTGGCGCGGGGCCGGCTCGAAGCGCACAGCGACCTCGTGCACTGATCGTGGGTCCGACGCGGCACGTGCCGGTGATGCTCGAGGAGGTCCTCGAGTTCCTCTCTCCGGCTCGCGGCCGCGTGGTTGCCGATCTCACACTGGGCGGAGCGGGGCACGCCCGCGCCCTGCTGGAGGCCGGAGCCACCGTGATCGGATTCGACCGTGACCCCGTCGCCATCGAACGCACCCGTGGGCTCGACGAGGCCCACGGCGACCGCTACGTGGCCGTGCCACGTGATTTCGGCTCGTTCGCCCGTACTCTCGACGAACTCGGACACGACCGTGTGGACGGTGTGTTGATGGATCTCGGACTCTCCAGCGACCAGCTCGACGATCCGCAGCGGGGATTCGCCTTCCGCCTCGAAGGCCCTCTGGACCTGCGCTTCGGTCCCGAGGGCGGCGACCCGGCCTGGCAACGCGTCGAGGCGGCCGATGCCGATACGGTGGAGAGGTGGTTGCGCGAGTACGGCGAGGTCCGCGGGGCGCGCCGCCTCGCCCGGCGGATGGTCGATCGTGCCCGGGCCGGTGAGCTGCGGACGACGACGCAACTGGCCGACCTGGTGCGCTCGACGCTGCCGCGGGGTCGCCGGCCCGAGCCCGAACTGGCGCGCGTCTTCCAGGCCCTGCGGATCGCCGTGAACGACGAGCTGACCCAACTCGAGACGGTGCTGGCCTGCGTCCCCGAGCGCTTGAGGCCTGCCGGTCGTTTCGTCGCGATCAGCTATCACAGTCTCGAGGACCGTCGTGTGAAGCAGATGCTGCGTCGGACCAGCGGTCGTGTGCCGCGGGGGAGCCGGCATCTGCCCGAGCCGCAGACCGAGGAACCGACCATGGTGGAACTCACGCGCAAGCCCGTGTTGCCGGGCGACGAGGAGTTGCGCCGCAATCCGCGCGCGCGTTCGGCGCGCCTGCGGGCGGGGGAGCGGCGATGAAATCGATCACGTCGGGAACACGGGGCCGTTTCGCACGTCGTGCCCGGAGCTTCCTGGGCTCGTTCACCTCGATCACGCTGCTCGTCGTGCTGGTCGTCCTCGTCTGGTCCACCCTGCAGACCCAGCGCCTGGTCGGTCTGCGGCAGCAGGCGGTCGAACTCGAGCAACACGTGGAGCGCGAACGTGTCCTGCGCGACGCGGCCGAGACGCGAGCGTTGCACGCCCGGTCGTACGAGGTGGTCGCCGAGCGCGCGCGTCGCGAACTGGGACTGGTGGACTCGGATCCCGCGCGGCGCTCCTTCGTCGCACTGCCCGCCCCCGTGGAGGAGGCCGGTTCGGGGTTCGTCGAGCGTCTGGCCGACACCATGGACCGCTTCGGACGCGTGCGGGCCTCGCTGGCCGCGGAGCGTGAGCGATGAGTCGACGCTACTCGACCGGGCGCTTCGCCGTCGTCGCGACCGTGTTCGCGCTCGCCTTCGTCGCGTTGCTCGGGCGCTTCGCATGGATCCAGGTCGTCCGTTCCGATCACTGGCGTGCGCGGGCGCAGGTGCGCTCGACCGATGTCGTCGACGAGCCGGCACGCCGTGGGCGCCTGCTCGACCGGTCGGGGCGGGTGCTGGCCGCGACCGAGGAGTGGACGGTGGTGGGCGTGTCCCGACCCACCCGCTGGCGTCGCGAGGGAGACGTCGCACGACTGGCGGCACTGCTCGGATGCACGGTGGAAGAGATCGATCGCCGCTTGCGGCGCGACGTGCGCCATGTCGTGCTCGGTGAATTCCGCATCGACGCTGCCACACGCAAGGAACTGCTCGAGGTCGCGCCGGTCTCCTTCGAACGTCGAGCACGGCGGGTGTACCCGCACGGGGACGTGGCCGCTTCGCTCCTCGGTCTGGTGCGCGAGAGCGGCGACGGTGTCACGGGACTCGAGGCCGTGTTCGACGACGTTCTGTCGGGTGAGCCGGGAAGGGTGCTCGAGCGCCGCGACGCCGCACGCATCGTGCGGGACCGTCGTGTCCTGGAGCCGCCCGTCGACGGTGCCGATCTGCGTCTCACGGTCGACCTGCACGTGCAGGCGATCGTGGAGCGTGAACTGGAGAGCGCGCGGCTCGAGGCCGGAGCGCACCGGGCGCAGGCCATGGTACTCGATCCCTCGACGGGGGACGTGATCGCCCTGGCGCAGACGCCCGCGGATCCCGAACCCCTTCCGGACGATCCGGAGATGAGTCGCTGGCGCGTGATGCCGGCCACCGACGTCTTCGAGCCCGGAAGCGTGTTCAAGCTCTTCACGGCCGCGTCGTTGCTGCGGCGCGGTGTCTGCGACACGTCGACGGTCTTCGACGGCATGCGCGAGCATCCGGACCAGTATCGCAGCAAGAAGGAGTTCCCCGGCGGCTACACGATCCGCGACGTGCACCCGGTGGGACGCGTGTCCCTCCGTCATGCCTTCGCGCGCAGCAGCAACATCGTCTTCGCCACCGCCGCGCTCGAGCTCCTCGAGCGGACCGAGATCCACGACGACTTCCGGGCCTTCGGCTTCGGCGAATATCCCGGCGTGGGCTTCCCCGGCGAGACCGCCGGAATCCTGCGCAGCCCCGACGACCCGCGCTGGTCGAAGCGTACGAAGAGTACGCTGGCGATCGGCCAGGAGGTCGCGGTCAGCCTGCTCCAGCTCGGGGCCGGAGCCGCTGTCGTTCTGGGTGACGGGAACCTGAGACGGCCGCGCTTCGTGAGCACGATCGAACGCACCGACGGGACGGTCGAGTCCCTCCCGCCCGTCGTGCGCCGGCGGGGCGTCGTGGGTGCCGAGGTCACCTCACGTCTCCGCGCCATGACGACCGACGTCGTGGCCACCGACTACGGAACCGGCAGCCGGGCACGAGTTGCCGGCCTCGAGGTCGGGGGCAAGACGGGGACCGCGCAGGTCGCCGAACGGGGCGGCGGCTACATCGACGGGATCTACAATCCGACCTTCATCGGCCTCGCTCCCGCGCGCGATCCGCGACTGGTGATGGTCGTGGTGTTCCATCGCGCGCCCGGTCGGACGGCGACCGGGGGTGGTGTGGCGGCGCCGGTCTTCGCGTCGATCGTGCGCGAGGTCGCGGCGAGCACGAGGCTGCTCGACGAGGGCGTTCGCGAGACCGTGACTCCCGCTGCCATGATCCAGGCACCGCACCTCGTCGGTCGCAGTGTGGCCGAGATCCGCGAACTGGCCGTGCGTGCCTCCTGGGGAGAGTCCCTGGGGAGTCTTCCCGAACAGGGATCGGTCGTGGCGCAGATTCCACCCCCGGGCACGCCCATGCGTCCGGGCGCGCGGATCCAGGTCGCCTTCGGTCGGGAGGGACGATGACCGATCGTCTGCGCGATCTGATCGAGGGATTCGATCACCGGATCATCGGCGATCCCGACGTGGCGATCCACGACGTCACGTCCGACAGCCGTCGCGTCGGGCCGGGAAGTGCCTTCGTGGCCGTACGAGGATCGCAGGTCGACGGCCACGCCTTCCTCTCCGGCGCCGTCGAGGCGGGCGCGAGCGCGGTCGTGGTCGACACGGCCGGTGCGATCGGACTCGAACTCGGCGAAGAAGTGACCCGGGTGGTCGTCGAGGACTCCCGTGCCGCACTCGGTCACATGGTCCGTCGTCGCTCCGGTCATCCGGACCGCGCGTTGACCGTGGTCGCGGTCACCGGGACGAACGGGAAGACCACGGTCAGTCATCTCGTGAGGGATCTCCTCGATCAAACGGGGCGTCGCTGTGGCCTGATCGGGACGATCCGCTACGACGTACTCGACCGCGAGTACGCCGCGCCCCTGACCACACCCGCGCCCGAGGAACTGCTGCCGTTGCTCGCGACCATCCGCGACCACGGTGGCCAAGCGGTGTCGATGGAGGCCAGCAGCCATGCCCTCGACCAGCGCCGTCTGGCGGGAATCGAGGTCGACGTGGCGGCGTTCACGAACCTCTCGCACGAACACCTCGACTACCACGGCGACCTCGAGTCCTACTTCGCGGCGAAGCGTCGCCTGCTCGCCCATCTCGATCAGCCCGGGCGCGAGAAGCCGGCCGGGCATGCGGTCGTGTACGCCGATGATCCGTTCCTGGGTGTTCGCGAATGGCCCTCCGACGCCATCCGTGTCGGGACCGGCAACGATTGCCGAGTCCGTGCACGCTCGATCCGCTGCGACGCCGAGGGAATCACCCTCGACGTGGAACTCGATGGTGTCGAACATCGTCTGAGCAGCGTTCTGCTCGGTGATTACAACGCGGCGAACCTGCTGGTCGTGGCCGGGATCGGGACCGCGCTCGGGATCGCACCCGCCGATCTGGCCGCGTCCTTCCCCGCGCTCCGCCCCGTGCCCGGGCGGTTGGAGCCCGTGGAGCTCGAGGGCGGTCCCCAGGTGCTGATCGACTACGCCCACACGCCGGAGGGCATGCGGAGCGCACTGGACACGGTGCGCTCGATCGTCGACGGGAGGCTGTTCGTGGTCTTCGGGTGCGGTGGTGACCGCGACCGCGCCAAACGCCCGGCCATGGCGTCGATCGCGGTCGAGCGCGCCGACCGGGTCGTCCTCACGCTGGACAACCCGCGGACCGAGGATCCCGCGCGGATCTTCGCCGACGCCGAGCCGGGGTTCGCCGCGGCGCCGGAGCGGGCGCGGCGCATCGACGACCGCGCCGACGCCGTCGCCGAGGTGCTGCGCGAAGCCGGGCCGGCGGACACCGTCCTGATCTGCGGCAAGGGGCACGAGACCTACCAGATCGTCGGCACCGAGAAGATCCCCTGGGACGATCGCGTGGTCCTCCGGGACGTGTGGCGCGAGATCGGAGACGCGCGATGAGTTTCGACCTGCGCGAGCTGGTCGCCTGGTGGCGCGACGCCGGGATCGACGTCGTCGTGCGCGATGCGGCCGGAGCCCGTATCGAACCGCCCGCGCGCGTCCTCGCGCGCGCCGCCTACGACCACCGCCTCTGCGACACCGACACCATGTTCTGCGCGGTGCAGGGCGAGTCGACGCACGGCGTCCGCTTCCTCCGCGACGCCTTCGTGGCCGGCGTGCCGGTGGCGTTGGTCGAAGGCCGGGCACCGTTCCACGACGAGGTGAACGGCGTGGTGGTCGAGGTGCCCGACGCCAGGATCGCCCTGGCCACCGCGGCGACGCAGTGGTTGCGCGCGCACGACCCCGTGGTCGTGGGCATCACCGGGAGCAACGGCAAGACCACGACCAAGGACTTCCTCGCAGCTGCGCTCGCGGGTGATCGAGTTGCCGCCGCCAGCCCCGGCAATCTCAACAGTCGCTGGGGCATGCCCGCGGCGATCCTGGGTTTCTCGGGCGACGAGGACGTGCTCGTGCTCGAGATGGGGGCGTCGGGTCCCGATGAGATCGGTCGTCTGGCGCAGATCGCATCGCCGTGGATGGGGTGCATCACGAACGTCGCGCCGGCGCACCTGGAATTCTTCGGTAGTGTCGACGAGGTCGCACGGACCAAGGGTCAGCTGATCGAGGCGCTGCCCTCGAACGGAGTCGCGGTGTTGAACCGCGACGATCCGCGTTTCGAATCGTTGCGCGCCCGTAGTGGCGCCCAGAACGTGATCTCCTTCGGGGCGGATCCGACGGCGGACCTCCGCGTGGAGCGGGCCGAGAGTGTCGACGACGGCATCGCCGTACGCATCGGAGGGGTCGAGGGAGTGCTGCCGGTGTTCGGGACGGTGAACGCCGACAACGCAGCAGCAGCCATGGCCATGGCCGAGGCCCTCGGTGTTCGTCGTGAGGACGCACTCGAGCGTCTTGCCGCAGCATCGCTGTCGCCGCATCGGAGCCGCCGACTCCAGGCGGCCGGGAGGACCCTGATCGACGACAGCTACAACGCGAATCCCGCCAGCGTGCGCGAGGCCCTGGGAAGCCTCGCCGCCACCCGGGCCGTGCGGCGTGTCGTCGTACTGGGCGAGATGGCCGAACTCGGTCCCGACGCGGTGCCCATGCACCGCGAGGTCCTGGGCGTCGCTCTGGAGTCGGGGCTCGACCGAGTCGTGGTGATCGGGGACTCCTACGCCGCCGCCGCCGTTGGCGCGGAGGACGCGCGCATCGTCCGCTTCGATCGTCAGGAGCCCGCGGAGATCGCCGCCTGGTTGGACGCAGCGACCGATGAAGGCGATGCCGTTCTGTTCAAGGGTAGTCGCAGTGGAGCACTCGAGCGGATCCTCGACGCATTCGTCGAACGCGTCGCCGGTCCCACGAAGGGGGACGACTGATGTTCCACGTGTTCGTCGAGCAGCTCGTGGACCTGTGGAGTCCCTTCAATGTGTTCCGGTACATCACGTTCCGCAGCGCCTACGCCACGCTCACGGCCCTGCTCATCTGCTTCTTCTTCGGCAACTGGACCATTCGGATGCTGCGCGAGAAGCAGATCGGCGAGAGCATCCGCGAAGAGGGCCCCGAGCATCACCGGTCGAAGGCGGGCACGCCCACCATGGGCGGTCTGCTCATCGTGGCCGCGATCGTGATCCCCGTGCTGTTGTGGGGTGATCTGCGGAGTCAGCCGGTGATCATGGCGCTGGCCGCGACCCTGTACATGGGCCTGCTCGGCTTCCTCGACGACTACTTCAAGCTGCGCCGGCACAAGTCGGGGTTGAGTGGGCGCTGGAAGTTGCTCTTCCAGGCACTCTTCGGTCTGGTCGTGGGCTACTGGATCATGCGCCAGCCCGAGTTCGGTCCGATGGCCACGAAGACCACCGTGCCCTTCCTGGCCGAGATCACGCTGGACTGGGGATGGCTGTACCTGCCTCTGGCGGTGCTCGTGTTCTCGGGAACGACGAATGCGGTGAACCTGGCCGACGGCCTCGACGGTCTGGCGGTGGGTTTGTGTCTGTTCTGCTTCATCGCCTACGCCGGCCTGGGTTACGTGACCGGCAACGCCGTCTTCGCGGACTACCTGCGGATTCCGTTCATCCCCGGGGTCGGCGAACTGGCCGTGTTCGCAACGGCCACGGTCGGCGCCTGCCTCGGCTTCCTCTGGTACAACAGTCATCCGGCCCAGGTCTTCATGGGCGACACGGGATCGATGGCACTCGGTGGCGCTCTGGCCTCGCTGGCACTGTTGACCAAGCACGAACTGCTGCTGGTGATCGTCGGCGGTGTCTTCGTGGCCGAGGCTGCGAGCACCTTCATCCAGGTCGTCAGCTACAAGATGCGTGGCAAGCGCGTGTTCAAGATGGCTCCGCTCCATCACCACTTCGAGCTGCTGGGGTGGAGCGAGACCAAGGTCGTCATCCGATTCTGGATCGTCGGCGCCATGTTGGCGCTGTTGACGATCAGCACCCTCAAGATCCGCTAGGAGCGACGGTGACGTCGAAGGTCCTGCCCGCGCACGAAGCCTGGACGGACACCGTGGTCGGTGTGCTCGGTCTGGGACGCTCCGGACGCGGCGCGGTGGCGCTGCTCGAGCGCCACGGTGCGCAGGCGATCGCCTTCGACGACCGTTCGCCCGCGGATCTCCCCGGTGACGTGGTGGCCGAACTGGCCGAGTGGGGGGTGGAGTTCCGTGCCGCGCGCGACGACGTGCGCGGCACGGTCTCCGTCCTCGACGCGCTCGTCGTCAGTCCCGGCGTGCCGTCCGAGCATCCGCTGGTGCGCGCCGCCGAGCAGCGCGGCACCTCGGTGATCGGAGAACTCGAACTCGCCTCGCGCCGTGCCCGCGGCCGGATCCTGGCCGTGACCGGCACCAACGGCAAGAGCACCACCGTGAGTCTCGTCCACGCGATCCTTCGGCAGGCCGGACACGATGCGGTCCTCGTGGGCAACATCGGCACCGCCGTGAGCGATCACGTGGAAGAGGTCGACGAGAACGGCCTGCTCGTGATCGAGTGCAGTAGCTTCCAACTCGAGCGGGTGGAACACTTCGCGCCGGCCGTGGCCGCGGTGCTGAACCTGGCTCCCGATCATCTCGATCGCTACCCGTCCTTCGAGGCCTACGGTGAGGCCAAGCGCAACATCCTCCGTGCGTCCACGCCCTCCACTGCCTACGTGTATCCGGTGGACCAGGCGCCCATGAACCAGTGGGCCGAGGACACGCCGGCCCGGCGCGCCGGATTCGCCCGGGATCGCGCCGAGAACACGGTGACATGGATCGAAGACGGCTGGATCGTGCGTCGCTCGGAAGCAGGGCCCGAGCGCGTGCTCGCGCTCGACACCATCCCGCTGGTCGGAGGCCACAACCAGATGAACGTCCTCGCGGCGGTCGCGATGGTCCACGATCTCGATCTCGATCCCGGCGGGATCGCCGAGGCGGTCGCAGGTTTCCGGGGTCTTCCCCACCGTGCGGTGACCGTGGACACCGATGACGGACGCACCTGGATCGACGACAGCAAGGCCACGAACGTGCACGCGGCGACCGCCACTCTGCGCGGGCTGAGCGGTCGAGTGGTCGCGCTCTTCGGCGGACGCGGCAAGGGCGAGGACTACACACCCCTGGCCGATCATTCCGATCGACTCCGGGTCGCGGTGTGCTTCGGCGAGGAAGGTCAGGTGGTGGCCGAGGCGATCGGTGACCGGGTTCGGTGCATCACGTGTGCGGACATGCGGACCGCCCTCTCCCGGGCCTGCCAACTGGCCGAGGTCGGCGACACGGTTCTCCTGAGTCCGGCCTGCGCGAGCTTCGACGAATTCGGCAGCTTCGCCGAGCGCGGTGAGGTCTTCCAGGAGTGGGTCCGCACGCACGTGGGAGGTGCGTCGTGAGTTCGTGGCTGGCCGAGTTCGACCGTCGGATCGTCGTGTTGGTGGCGTCGCTGCTGGTGCTCGGCGCGGTGCTCGTCCACGGCGCGAGTGCGTACGATCCCGGGACCGCCGATCCGGGATCCGTGGGTGCTCTGCCCGCGCATCTGGTGCGCATCGGTGTGGCGCTGGTCGCCTGCCTGTTCGTGTCGCAGATCGACTACCGGCTGGTGGCGCGGTACGCCGAGGTGGGGGTCGTCCTCTCGGTCGCCGCCCTCCTGATGGTCGAGTTCGGGGCCTTCGCCTTCGGCAACGCCGGCATCGATCGCTGGCTCGACATAGCCGGTGTGCCCTTCCAGCCCGCCGAGTTCGCCAAGATCTTCCTGGTGCTGGCCCTTCCGTCCTGGATCGATCGCGATCCGGGTCGTCTGCGGGGCCCCCTGCGTTCGTGGGCGCCGATCGTGGCGATGCCGTTGGTGGTCGGAGGACTCATCGCCGCCCAACCGAACTTCGGCAGCGCGCTGGCCCTGTGTCTGATCGTCGCCACGATCCTCTGGGTCGGCGGAATGCCACTGCGCTGGGTGACGGCGGGCGCAACGGCGATCGTGGGGGCGGCGTGGCTCGCGTTCACGCACTACCCGAAGCTGATCACCCGCGCCGAGGCGTGGCGGAACGTCTTCCTGCGCGAACAGACCGCGCTCGACGCCGACTTCCAGTCCTTCCACGCGGTCATGGGTATGGGCAACGGTGGACTGTTCGGCGTGCGCGCCGGTGAGGGCATCACGCGTTTCGCCTTCGTGCCCGAGTCCGACACGGACTTCGTGTTCGCCATTGCGGGCGAGCAGTTCGGGTTCGTGGGCGTGGTGCTGGTGGTCCTCGCGTTCGGATTCCTGGTCGCGCGCGGGCTGAAGGTCGCGCATGCCGCGCGGGACGGACACGCCTATCTCACGGCCGTTGCCGTGTCGACGATGATCGGTGTCTACGCGTTCCTGAACCTTGCGATGGTCAGCAGTCTCGTGCCGGTCATGGGTCTACCGCTTCCCTTCGTCAGCTGGGGCGGAACGGCGTTGCTCACGAACATGATCGGCGTGGGCGTACTGCTGAACGTTGCTCGTTCGGTGCGGCGTCCCCGCCGCGTGGACGCCCGGTGGCAGGGGGCGCGCGCATGAGTGTACGTGTTCTCATGGTGGGGGGTGGCACCGGCGGGCACGTGTACCCCGCGGTCGCGATCGCGGAGGCCCTGCAACGGCTCGCACCCCGGACCTCGATCCGTTTCGTCGGTGGTCGTCGGGGGATCGAGGGGCGGTTGGTCCCCGAACACGGTTTCCGCCTGCACCGATATCCCGCGGCAGGGCTGCGTGGCCTGGGCCTGGCCGGAGCCCTGCGATTCGCGGTGGCCTTCGGCGTGGCGTCGGCGCTCTCGTTGGCCCTGGTGATGCGGTGGCGTCCCGATCTGGTGATCGCCACCGGCGGCTACGCGAGCGCCGCGCCGGCCGTCGTGGCCGCGTTGCTCGGCGTGCCGCTCTGGCTGCAGGAACAGAACTCGGCTCCGGGTTCCACCAACCGGATCCTGGCCCGTTTCGCCGAGCGCGCCTATGTCGCCTTCGCCCCGGCGCGCGCCCCACTGAGTGCGGCGCGGGAGATCTCCGACGCCCCGAATCCCGTGCGGGCCTCTGTGCGCGAGAGCCATGGTGTCGCCCCGAGCGAGTCCGACTACGCCCGCTTCGATCTACGCCCGGACCGCCCCACGCTGCTCGTCTTCGGCGGCAGTCGGGGAGCGGCCACGCTGAACCGCGCCGTGGCCGAGGGATGGCCGCGTCTGCGCGACGAAACCGCATGGCAGGTCCTGCTCCAGACGGGTGAGCAGGATCTCGAGAGCACCCGCGCTGTCGTCAACCGCGCTCAGGACGACGCCCTACGGGCGCGGGTGCTCTCGTACATCGACGACATGGCGGCGGCGTACCGGATCGCCGATCTGGTGGTGTGCCGGGCGGGGGCACTCACGCTGGCCGAGCTGGCCGCCGTCGGTCGTCCGTCGCTTCTCGTTCCCTTTCCCCACGCGACCGACGACCACCAGCGACGCAACGCCGAGGTGCTGGCCGAGGCGGGTGCGGCGCGTTGGGTGGACGATGCGGAGTTCGACGGAGAACGACTGGTCGACGAAGTCGTCGCTCTCGGCGAGGATGCCGACACGTTGGCCACGATGGCCGCCGCGGCCCGTCATTGGGGTGGCGAGACCGACGGAGCCGAGACCATTGCGCGCGACGCACTCACGCGGATCGAAGGGAAGAGGGGTCGATGAACTGGGAGGCACGTGGACAACAGGACGACACGACGGCGGTCGGACCCTTTCGCCTGGTCGAGCGGATCCATTTCGTGGCGATCGGCGGCGTGGGGATGAGTGGGATCGCCGAGGTCCTGTTGCAACTCGGCTTCTCCGTGTCGGGCAGTGACATCACACGATCGGCGAACGTGGAACGATTGCAGACCCTCGGGGCCGAGGTGCACCTGGGTCACGACGCCGCGAACCTGGGCGATGCCGAGGTCGTCGTCTTCAGCTCGGCCGTGCCTCGCAACAACCCGGAACTCGTCGCCGCACGTGAGCGCGGCATTCCCGTGATCCGTCGCGCCGAGATGCTGGCCGAACTCATGCGTTTGAAGCACGGGGTGGCCGTGGCCGGCTCGCACGGCAAGACCACCACTTCGAGTCTGGTGGCCACGGTGCTGCACGGCGGCGGACTCGACCCCACGGTCATCGTGGGTGGCCGACTGCTCGCGCTGGCGAGTACGGCCACGTTGGGCAAGGGAGACTACCTGGTCGCCGAGGCCGACGAGAGCGACGGCACCTTCCTGCGCCTGTCACCCACGATCGCCGTGGTGACCAACGTCGATCGCGAACACCTCGACCACTACAAGGACATGGACGCGATCCGTCAGGCCTTCGTGGATTTCATGGATCGCGTGCCCTTCTACGGCAAGGTCATCGCGTGTGCCGACGACCCCGAGCTCGCACGCCTCTTGCCGCGGGTCCGTTGGCCGGCGATCACCTACGGGACGGCCGAGGGCGTCGACGTCCGTGTCCAGGTGGCCGGCACCGACGCGCTGGGCACGACCATCCGCCTGTGGCACCAGGAAGTGGAGATGGGTAGCTGCCGGTTACCTCTCTTCGGTGCGCACAATGCACTCAACGCCGCGGGCGCCGTGGCCTGCGGCCTGGAGCTGGGCCTGGACTTCGATCGCATCGCCGGAGCCCTCGAAGGATTCCGCGGCGTGGGACGTCGGCTCGAGATGAAGGGCGAGGTCGACGACGTCCTGGTCGTCGACGACTACGGGCACCATCCCACCGAACTCTCGGTCACCCTTCGCGCCCTGCGTTCCAACTTCCCCGACCGGCGTCTCGTCGTGGTGTTCCAACCGCATCGCTTCACGCGCACGCGTGATCACCACGCCGAGTTCGCCGACGTGCTCGCCCAGGCCGACGTCGTGGGACTGCTGCCGATCTACCCTGCGAGCGAAACACCGATCGTCGGTGTGGACAGCGACCTCATCACCTCGCGCCTGCGCGACGATCACGGCGTGCGCACACGCTCCCTGGTCGGCGTGGACGACGCATGTGACTGGGCGTGCGAGGAAGCGCGCCCCGGGGATCTGTGGCTCACGCAGGGAGCCGGGGACATTGCACGCCTCGCCGACCCGCTCCTGCAGCGACTGCGCCGGGACCGAGCGGAAGGAACGGACGCATGACCCGTGTTCACCGCGTGGATCGACTGATGCACCGCAATCGTCTTCGCAACGCGCGGGCGAAGCCGCGCACGAAGCTCGTCGGCACCGATGGTGCGCCGTTGCGCGCGCGCCGCGAGCACCGACGTCGTGACGGGTGGACGGTGCGGCTCGCACGTCTGGCCCTCGTGACGTCGATCGTCGTCTTCGGCCTGGGTCTGTGGAATCAGCGGGTGCTCGAGGTCGACGTGACTGGTGTGGCCATCGCGGACCGGGACGCCGTCGAAGCCGTCGCCGCCGAGCTCGAGGGCCGCCGATGGATCGATCCGGGTGCCGAGGACGTGCGAGCCGACGCGGAAGCCCTGGCCTGGGTCCGCGTGGTCGACGTCGTGCGCCGTCTGCCGGCCGGCATCACGCTGCGCGTCGAGGAGTCCTCGCCCGTGGCCTGGACCGATGTCGACGGGGCGCGATGGGGTGTGGATGCCGAAGGCCGGGTGGCGCCACTCCCTTCGTCGGTGATCGTTCACGGAATGCCGCGGGTCGAGGGATTGGTCGGCGCGAACGGTGTCGTGCGCGACGCCGCGCGTCAGCGCCTCGGTCGTCTCCTGTCCGCCGTGCGCGAGGGCGGCTGGCCCTTCGACGCCGGACTCGCGAGCATCGCCCTGGGGCCGCGGGACGGCATCGCACTGCGCACGAACGACGCCATCGAGGTCTGGTTGGGCCCGCAGGGTACGGCCGAGCAACTGCGCGTGGCCGCCGTTGCCTGGGATCATCTCGACCCCTCGCCCGGCGATCGTCTGGACCTGCGCTTCGAGCGCCAGGCCGTTCTCACCCGCGCCGCGGACCGCCCCGCGGCCGATCGAAGCCGGGACGACCCTCCCGCCGGAGGTTGAGCGCATGTACGAATCCGACCCCGACACCGTCACGACGCTCGACCTCGGAGCCTCGCGCTTCCGTGCCGTGGTCGCCGACGTCTCCGGCGAGGTCACGCCGATGGGGTGGGCGTCCCGTCCCGCGATGGGCACGCGCCGTGGAGAGGTCGTCGACCTGCCCGCCACGGCGACCGCCGTGCGCGAGTTGTTGCACGAGGTGTGGACGCGCGCCGACGTGGATCCCCAGCCCGTGCACCTGACCGTGGGCGGGGAGCACGTGCACAGTCTCGACAGCCGGGGATCGGTGGCCCTGGGGTCGACGGGCGCGAAGGTCCGTTCCCAGCATCTCCATTCGCTGCTCGAGCAGGTACGTTCGATGGACGTCCCCTTCGACCGCATGATCCTGCACTGCCTGCCGGTGGGTTACGCCGTCGACGATCGGACCGGCATCGAGAACCCGGTGGGCATGGTGGGCACGCGGGTCGCGTTGGAGGCACACGTGATCACGGCGGAACAATCACGTCTCGGATCCGTGCAGCAGGCCGTGGAACGCGCGGACGCCGACATCGCGGGTCACGTCTTCGCGGCTTGCGCCAGCGGCGATTACCTCGTCAGTGAGGACGAACGGAACGGAGGGTGTCTCGCCATCGACATCGGGGCCGAGACCACCCACTTCGCGCTCTACTGCCGAGGCCGCCTGCGGCGGAGCGGTGCGGTGCCGGTGGGTGGCAACCACGTGACGCGCGACGTGGCGTGGGGTCTCGAGGTCGACGAGCGCATGGCGGAGCGTCTCAAGCGGCGCTGGGGGACGGCTCTGCGTACGGTCGGGGTCGGCTCGACCGCGGACGACGGTACGAATCCGCCCGACGAGGTCGTGGCGCGGCTCGCGGCGATCTGCGAGGCCCGCCAGCAGGAGCTCATGGAACTTGTTGCACAGGGACTCCAGTGGGGTATAACGAGACCGGCGTTGGCATCCGGGATCGTCCTCACGGGGGGCGGCTCCCGACTCCGTGGCTCCGACGCCCTGGCCGAACAGGTGTTCGGCACGCGCACCGAGTGCCGCCGGTCCACGCCCGACGACACCGATGTCGAGCCCGACAGCTGGGCCCAGGCCTTCGGCGCCGCCCGATTCGTGGCGGCGGGAGGCCCCCGGCGTGAGACGGTCGAGACGTCCGGATCCGGCGGCTTCTGGGGCGCCGTCCAGGGGTGGATCAGTCATCTCGTCTGAAGCATCCCCACGCATCCGGACGCGTCATCGCCCGAGGACGAAGGAGCTCACATGAAGCTGCAGTTCGAAGAGGAATTCTCCGGGCAGGCCCGGATCCGGGTCGCCGGCGTCGGCGGCGCGGGTGGCAACGCCGTGAACGGCATGGTCGACTCGGGACTGACCGGGGTCGAGTTCATCGCGGTCAACACCGATGCCCAGGCCCTTCAGGAGAGCGCGGCGACCACGCGCATCCAGATCGGGACGCAGGTCACGCGTGGCCTCGGGAGTGGTGGCGACCCCCGCGTGGGCTCGCGGGCCATGGAGGAGGACTCCTCGCAGGTCGCCGAGGCCCTCAACGGCTCGGACATGGTCTTCGTCACGGCCGGCATGGGCGGAGGCACCGGAACCGGTGCCGCTCCGTCGGTCGCGCGCGTGGCTCGTGAGCTGGGCGCGCTGGTGGTGGGCATCGTCACCCTGCCCTTCACCTTCGAGGGCCGCAAGCGCGGGGGGCAGGCGACGGACGGGCTCGAGGAACTGCGCGAAGAGGTCGACACGATCATCGTGATCCCCAACGACCGCCTGCTGAAGGTGGTCCCGGCGGGAACACCCCTGCTCGAAGCCTTCCGTGTCGCCGACAACGTCCTGTATCAGGCCACGAAGGGCATCAGTGACCTGATCACAGTGCCGGGGCTGGTGAACCTCGACTTCGCCGACGTCCGCAGCATCATGGCGGGCATGGGCGACGCGATCATGGGCAGTGGCCACGCGCGGGGCGAGAGCAGAGCGGTGGAGGCCGCGAGTGCGGCCATCAGCAGTCCTCTGCTCGAGGACGTCGACGTCCGCGGAGCGCAGGGCGTGCTGGTGAACATCACCGGCGGGCACGACATGAGCCTGCACGAGGTGAGTGAGGTCACGAACATCGTGCAGGAGGCCGTCGGTGCCGACGCGAACATGATCTTTGGTGCGGTGATCGACGGCGACGCCGAGGACGACCTGCGCGTCACCGTCATCGCCACCGGTTTCGGCAACATGGCCGAGCAGCCGCGCGGCATCACCGCCGAGCGTTCGACCCGCGGCGCCACCGCGCGACGGGAAGACTCCGAACCCCGAGCGGCCGCGGCGTCCTTCGGTGCGAGCCCCCGTCGGGAGCCTCGGCCGGCCCCGCGGCCAGCCCCGCGGGAAGAGACCTTCGCCGAATCGCCCGAGCCGACACCCGTCGACGCACCGCGCTCCGAACCCGATCGTACACCGTTGCGGGCCATGGAAGCCGCCGACGGAGATACCCCGGAACCGAAGGGGGAGACCCGCCGAGACGCCGCCGATGCCGAGAGGGCTCGTCGCGAGGAGGGTATCCGCCGCCTGCTGGATCCCTCCGAGACCCCGGCACCACGCGCCTTCGGCGATCGGGGACAGTCCCGCCGGAGCACCGAAGGCGGATCGAACGGAGAGGGCGAGAGCGAGGGTCAGGGCGGGCGACTGCCGAACCGCGACGATCTCGATCTGCCGACTTTCCTCCGCCGTCTGCGTGACTGATCCATGCTTCGGCGGCTCTTCGGCAGCCGGGCGCGGGATCGGTACGGAGTGGGCATCGATCACTTCAATGCCGGGCGACTGGTGGAGGCCATCCGTTGCTTCGACGAGGCCGTCGTCGGCGGAGACGACGCCGATCCCGACGTCACGCTCGCGCGCTTCTACCGCGGTGAGGCGCACGCGCGCCTCGGACGGACGTGCCTGGAGGAAGGCAAACCGGGCCGCGCGCTCGAGCACGTCGACGCCGCCCTGCGCGACCATCCCGCGTATCCCGACCTCCACCTGCAGCGCAGCGTGGCGTTGCTCGAACTCGAGGACGACGTAGCGGCCGCGGAAGCCGCCCGGCGTGCGTTGGAGATCAACGACGGCCTGGTCGACGCGGCGCTCGTGCGGGTCATCGCACTCGGGCGTCGAGGGCAGGCGGCCATGGCTCGCGAGCTGGCCAGCGACTGGCGGGAGCGGGCCAGCCAGCAGGGAAGTCCCCTGACCGGACTCTTCGACGAACCCGAGACGGCCCTGGAAGGTCTGCGCGCGCATCGGGCGCGCCAGGTCGAGCGGCGCCAACGGGTCGAGCGGGCCGAGTCGCTCCTCCACGAGGGCCTCTGGGCCCAGGCGCAGGAACTGCTGGAGCCCCTTCTGGAGCAGACCCCGCACTACCCGGACCTCCGGCTGCGCATGGCCGCCTGCATGGCGGCGCAGGGGGACTCGGACGGGGCCGGTGCCCACCTCGATGCCGCTCTGGAGCGCAACCCGGACTTCGCGGACGCGAGGGTGCTCGCCGGGATCGTGGATCTGCGTCGATCGCAGGTGCGGCGCGCCGCCGAGCACTTCTCCCGGGCCCACGACCTGGGACACGCGCCATCGCCCGCTCGCTACGGAGCCGCGCTCTGCGAGCTCCGCGCGGGGGAGCTCGTCGAGGCCCGGCGCCGTCTCGAGACGGTGTGGGAATCCGAGCGGCCCGGGGTCGAGGCCAGCTTCCTCCGCGCCGCACTCACCGCGCTCACCGGCGACGGGCTCGCGGCCACGCGCCAGTACGGCGAGCTGGTCGCGATCACGGACGCCGTGCCGCTGCTCCTCGACGCCGCCGCCTGGGGCCTGGCGTCGGGACACCCCGACCTCGCCCGCCGTGCCCTCGAGGCCTGTCCGTCCGGCGGTTCCTCGCCGGGGCCGGCACTGGCCAGGGCGCGGCTCCTCCGGACGCAGGGCGATCCCGCCCGTGCCGTCGACGTGCTCGAAGCCGCGACCGCGGACCATCCGCGGCATCCCGGGGTCCTCTGGGAGCTCGCACGGGCACACGCCGAGCGGGGCGACCACGAGGTCGCTCTACGCCGTCTGGCCAACATCGAGGCCATGGGGAGTCACGTGCCGGGGTCGGCGGCACTGACCGGTCGGCTGCTCCGGAGCCGGGGAGACACGCGCGCCGCCGTGGAGGCACTCGAGGCCGGAGCGACGGCCGAAACCACCGCGGAGACGGCTCTCGAGCTGCTCTTCTCCCACCGCCAGCTCGGCGATTCCGCCGCCGCCGATGCACTCTGGGACCGTTGGGCGCCGTTGACGGAGCTCCATCTGCAGTGGAGGTTGCAGGATCCCCGGCGCTGGCTGGGCCCGATTCCGGTGTGGCCCTCGTGGGCGGACGGACCGGCCGACGCGTAGCCCGGCGGGAACGTCCGGTGCCGTCAGGTGTTGGATCCAGGCGATCGAGCTCGGTCAGGCCTTCTCGGCCGGAGCGAGCAGACGACCGATCTCTTCGCGCAGCTGGTCCAACGTGTACGGCTTGGTCATGAAGCCGTTGGCCATGTGCGAGACGCTCTTGCGCCGATGGTGATCGTCGTGGCTGGCCGTCAGGATCAGCACGGGGATCTCGGTCAGTGAGTCCAGGCTCTTGATGCGTTTCAGGACCTGGAAACCGTCGAGCTCGGGCATCATGAGGTCGAGCAGGATCAGGTCGGGAGCGGCGTTCTTCGCTCGATCGAAGCCGACGCGTCCGTTCTCGGCCTCGACGGTGGCGTAGCCGATCTTGGCCAGCTGCAGGCAGAGGATACGCCGGAGGTCGGGGTCGTCCTCCACGACGAGTACGAGGGGACGATCGTGCACGGTGTCCATGGGCGACTCCCGGTTCGCGCGAATGCGAGTGCGATGACGACGAACTTCAACGAGTTTCGCAAGATGCATACCGTCGTACGATCGACGGTCCTGGTCCTCCTGCTGCTGCCGGCTCTCGGCGTGGCCCAGTCTCCGGACATGGTGCTCGATCGGGACCGTCCGTGGGCGAGCGAGGCGGATCAGCTGCTGCGTGAGGGGCGGATCGAGGCGGCGCGCGAAGCGTACCGCGAGCTCTCCGCCCAGCACGGTGACGACTGGGGTCTGTGGCTGAGGATCGCGTGGGTCGAGTTGCAGTCGGGCAATGCCGACGCGGCGCTCGATGCGTCGGAGCGCTCCGTGGAACTCGCCGACGATGCGCTCGATCCCTTCTTCATGCGGGCCCAGATCCGCGCCGCGCTGGGGGATGCCGACGGTGCGATGGAGAGCTTGCGCGAATCCCTGGAGCGCTCGCCGGAGGACGCCGAGGTGCTCCGCACCATGGCCACCATGGCTCTCGACCTGGGTCGCTGGGCCGAGGCGGTGGGTCTGCTGCGCGAGTTGATCCGCATCGAGCCCGACCGGCCCGACTACCGGGTCGACGTGGGCCGCGTGTTGCTGAGCCGCGGGCAGTTCGACGAGGCGCTGCGGTCGTTCCGGGATGCCGAGTCGAGGGGGGCCGACGCCTCGATGTGCCAGGCACTGATCGGAAAGGCCCACCTGGGGGCCGGGCGGCAGGACGACGCGGTGCAGGCCTTCCGTGCATCGAACGCCGTGGAAGCCAACGCCGATGCCTGGGGAGGGTTGGCGACGATCCATTCCCTCCGCGGCGAGCGCGCCAAATCGATCCAGGCCTTCCGCCGCGCGATCGAGTTCGCCCCCGACGACCCCGACCTGCACTACAACCTGGGCAACGTCCTGGCGCAGAGCGAGCGGCTGGAAGAGGCCGAGGAGGCCTACCGAAGGGCCCTCGACCTCGACCCCGAGTCGGCGCTCGCGCACACCAACCTGGCCGTCCTGCTGTTGAACCGGTTCGCCGTGACCGAGGCCGAGCAGCATCTTCGTCTGGCCGTCCAGCTCGATCGGCGCCAGGCCTCGCCGCATCTCCACCTGGGGCGGATCGCGGGAGCGCGCTATGCCTTCGAGGATGCCATCCGGCACTACTCGGCCTACCGCGCGCGGGTCCGGGATCCCCAGGAGAAGCAGCGGATCGCCGAGGTGATCGAGTCCCTGCGCACGCGCGCGGAACGTTCGGAGGCCGCTCGTGCCGCCGGTAAGGTCCATCTCCTGCAACTCATGGTCGGCACCGAGGAGCGCGCGCGCGAGCTGATCGTCCGCCTGCGTCGCGGCGAGGACTTCTACGTTCTCGCGCACCAGGAGTCCGAGATCGCCGAGACCGCAGGGGTCGACGTCGGCTTCATCGAGGTCGGGTCGATCCAGGAGGCCTTCCGCGAGCCCGTGCGGAAGCTGTCGGTCGGAGAGTTCACGGAGCCGATCGCCACCGATCGGGGCTACCACGTCTTCATGCGCGTCGAGTAGTCTGCCGGCCGGAGGAGGCAGGCGTGAACCGTCCCGCACCGGCGCTGACCGCCGAGACCGACGTCCAGTACCTGAAGGGGGTCGGCCCCAACCGCGCACGTCTGTTGCGGCGTCTCGGGATCGAGACCGCGCTCGATCTCGTGCACCACTATCCGAGCGACTACCGCCACCGCGGTGTCGAGAAGCCGCTGGCGGAGGTTCGCGAGCACGAACGCGTGGTGACCCGGGGGCGGTTGCTCGACGTGCAGAACCGCCGCACGCGGCGTGGGCGTTCGATGGTCGTGGCCGTCGTGGGAGACGGGTCGGCTCGCCTGCGCCTGACCTGGTTCAACGCCCCTTACATGGCCGATCGGCTGCGCATCGGGCGCGAACTGGTGGTGGCGGGCGAGATCACGGCGTGGGGCGGACGCCTGCAGATGGTCAACCCCGAGACCGAATCGCCGCAGGAGGACCGTCTCGACGGCGACCTGACCGACTCGAGGCCGCAGGCGCGCTATCCTCTGACCGCGGGGCTCCGGCAGGGTACCGTACGCAAGTTGGTCCGGGCTGCCCTCGAAGGCCTGCTGCCCGACGTTCGTGACCCATTGCCACCGGGGTGGCGCGACGAACTCGGCCTGCTCGAACGCGCCCGTGCCCTGGCGCAGCTGCATCTGCCCGACTCGATCGACGACGTGGAGCCCGCCCGTCTGCGCCTTGCCTTCGACGAGGCCTTCGCCCTGCAACTGGCCTGGGGATCCGCCGTGGACGGCTGCTGCGGCGGCGGGCGGCCGTGGTCCTCGACGAGCACACCGGACTCTCGACTCGCTACGTGAAGGATCTGGGCTTCGACCTGACGGGTGCCCAGCGCCGTGTCCTGGCCGCGATCGCGCGTGACCTGCGCTCGGACACCGCGATGCATCGCCTGCTGCAGGGCGACGTCGGGAGCGGCAAGACGGTGGTCGCGGTGGTCGCGATGCTGTTCGCCGTCGAAGCCGGCGGGCAGGCCGCGTTCATGGCACCGACCGAGGTCCTCGCGCGGCAGCACGGAAAGCGTCAGATCCCGCTGCTCGAGGCGATCGGGGTCCGCGCCGAGGTGTTGACCGGCAGCACGCCGGCATCCGAGCGGCGCCGGATCCAGCAGGGACTCGCCGACGGAAGCATCCAGTGCGTCTTCGGAACGCACGCGCTGATCCAGGACGATGTCGGTTTCGCTCGTCTGGGCTTGGCCATCGTCGACGAACAGCACCGCTTCGGAGTCCTCCAGCGCGCGGCCCTGGCCCAGGCCGGGGCGCACGTGCTGGTCATGTCGGCCACGCCGATCCCGCGCAGCCTCGCGCTCACGGTGTACGGAGACCTCGACCTCTCGGTGATCGACGAGATCCCGCCGGGCCGCACTCCAGTGGAGTCGGAGGTCGTCGACGTCCGCGGGCTCGACCGCGTCTATGCCGACGTGAGGGACCGCGCTGCGCGGGGGGAGCAGAGCTTCCTCGTGTTCCCGCTCGTCGAGGAGAGCGAGGCGCTGGGCATGACCAGTGCCGAGCAGGCGTTCGAGGAACTCGCCGCAGGGCCTCTGGCGGGAGTCCGTCTCGGAATCCTGCACGGTCGCATGAAGCCCGACGAGAAGGAGCACGTGGCCGATCTGTTCGCACGCCGCGAGCTCGACGCCCTGGTGGCGACCACGGTGATCGAGGTGGGGATCGACGTCCCGCAGGCCAGCCTGATGGTGATCCACCATGCCGAGCGCTTCGGGCTCGCCCAGTTGCACCAGCTACGTGGCCGGGTAGGGCGGGGCCGGGCGCGGAGCCGGTGCGTGCTGGTCCCCAGTGTCGACGCCGGTCCGCAGGGCAGTCAGCGTCTCGAGCGGCTCGCGGCCAGCCGCAACGGTTTCGAGGTGAGCGAGCTCGACCTGGGCGAGCGGGGTATGGGCGATCTGCACGGGATCCGGCAGCACGGCGACGTGCTCTTCCGACTCCTGAATCCCCTGCGTGACTCCGCGCTCGTGGAGCGCGCGCGCGAACTCGCCGACCGCGTTCTCGACGACGATCCCGAGCTCACCGCGCCCCGACACCGCGATCTGGCCTCGTGGTTGCAGGAGATGGGCAATCGCAACCCGGTGTGGAGCGCCGCCGGCTGAACCGTTCCGTGGTGCCGTGTCGGCGCGGGGAATTCCCTCAAGGGGAGGCTCCGGCAGGCCGAAGCCCCGGCACGAGATCACGTGCCGCCGGAATCCATGAGCGGTACGCGGACCCGGCAGGAGATTCGACATGGCGAAGAAGATTCCCACCGGCCGAGCCAGGGTCGGCGACGTCCTCGCGGAACCCGTGGTACACGGCGAGGGGCAAATGCTGCTGGTCGCCGGCACGGAACTGGGCGAGCAGCACCTCGAGATGCTGCGCCAGCGGGGTGTACTGCTCGTGACCGTGGTGGACGAGGACGGTCCGCCCACGACGCCGACCCCGGGAACGCTCGATCCCGACGAGCTGAAGCGGATCGTGCTCGAGGAGGGCCGGTGGTTCGGCGAGGCCCGCAAGGACCCGATCCTGTCAGAGGTCTTCCGCTGGGTCGTGTCGAGCCGGACTGGGGGGGCGGCCGATGCGTGATCAGGTCGACAAGATCGTCAAGCGGATCCACGACCTCCCGACCCTGCCGCTGGTCTACAAGCGTGTCAGCGACCTGCTGCGCAATCCGTACACCTCGGCCTCCGACGTCGCCGCGGTCGTGAGCGAGGATCAGGTGATCACCACCAAGCTCCTGCGTCTGGTCAACTCGGCGCACTACGGCTTCCCCGAGAAGGTCGAGACCATCAACCGCGCCGTGAGTCTGGTGGGCATGCAGGCCGTGAAGGACCTGGTGCTCGCGACCACCGTCATGGACCTGTTCCACGACCACCAGCTCGAGAACTGGACCACCGCCGAGTTCTGGCGGCACAGTCTGGGTACCGCCGTCACCACGAGTGCCCTGGCGAAGACCCTGGGCTACGGGGACGAGGCCGAGGAGTACTTCGTGGCAGGTCTGATCCACGACATCGGCAAGATCGTGTGGATGGAGCACTTCCACGTGGAGCTGTACGAGGTGCTGTCGCTCGCCCACGAGAAGCGGATCACCATGTTCGAGGCCGAGCAGAAGGTCATGAACTTCACCCACGCGCGGGCGGGTCGCATGCTCGCCAAGCGCTGGGGACTGCCGGAGCGCCTGGTCGAGACCATCGCGTGGCACCACGATCCGCGCCTGGCCGACAAGCACCCCCGCTACGCCGCGACGGTCCACATCGCCGACGCCGTGGCGAACGGAATGCACCTCGGCAGCAGCGGGAACGGTTGTGTGCCCGCGCTCCGACCCGAGGCGATCGAGATGACGGGGATCGGGCCGCACCACCTGCCCGACGCCCTGGCGGCGGTCCACGCCGAGTACAAGGACGCCCTCGTCATGCTCAGCTTTTGGGACGAGGACGAGAAGAACGAGGTCGCCGACGATCTGGCCAACGTGTGAACCCGGTCGATCCGGGGCTCGTGGCGTGAAGCTTGCACCCCTCGGGGAGGAATCGGAAACTCCGGGTGCGGTCGCGTCACCAGCCCGGAGTCCGGACGGCCATCGTCCCTCGCTCGAGCGGAACCATCGACGTCGAGATCCCTGGAGGCAGCGCGCGCCATGATCGTTCAGTGCCCGGATTGCAGCACCCGCTATCAGCTCGACCCCGAACGCGTGCCGCGCGCGCGGATCCGTGTCCGTTGCCAGAAGTGCCGGTACGTCTTTCCCATCGACGGCACGCTCGCCCCGATGCCGGACGTCGACGTCGCACCGAGCGTCGCCGCGACGCCGCCACCGGCACCGCAGCCGCAGCCGTCACCGGAACCCGCGCCCGCGCCGGTCGCCGAGCCGGCCATGGAGTCGGGGGCTTCCGGGTCCGCCGATCCGAATTCCCTGGACCTCGAGATCGAGCGGCCGTCTCCCGCGGTGACCCCGGTGGGCCCGCGACCCGAGTCCGAGGCCGAGGACGCGAGCGTGGCCGTGGCCGAGCCCCCGCGGGCCGAGACGACACCCGAGGCTCCGAAGGCCGAGCCGGAGTCTCCGGCGAAGAACACGGCCGAGGAGGATCCGGCGCGCAAGAAGGCCCGCCGTCTGGCGCGTGCTCTCGTGTCGGACATCCTCGTCTACAATCGCGATGTCCGTGACAAGGCGCTGGCCGAGGGAAACCTGGTCCCGGCGCTCGGCGTCGAGATCAAGAAATCGTGGGAACTCTACAAGGAGCGCGTCACGCCCGAGGTCGCCAACAGCAACAACGACTTCCGTGAAGCGCTGAACGAGATCCTGGCCGACGGCCAGAAGATCTTCTGACCCTGTCTCCCGGCTGTGTTCGATGTCCGTGACTCCTCTTGCGCATCACCTGGACCTCCTGGTCCTCGACCGCACGGCGGCGGCGGCCGTTCTCGCCCTGCCGGGTGCGGTGGACTGGACCGTGCGCGAGTGGGAGTCCCTCGAGGCCTTCGTCGACTTCGTCGAGAGCACCGAGTGCGACCAGTCGTTCCGGTTGGCCGTCGCGGCCCACGACGCCTCGGTCCTCGACGTGCAACGTCTACGTGCGCTCCAGCTCTCCCCGCGCCGGATCGACGTGTTCCTGGCGATCACTGCGATCGAACCGCAGCGTCACCGGGAACTCCTGCAGCAGGGGATCGGACGCGTCGAGAGTCTTCCACTGGCCCCGCATCGCCTCGAGGTCATGTTCCACGACCGCTGTCACCTGGCCGCGCTCTTCCCCGGCGAGGTCCGCGGCTTGCGTCGCGAGACGGTCGAGTTCGAGGTCCCGGCGACCACCTCGGCGATCCCCGGCGTGGTGCGTTCGGTCTGCGAACGCGCCGACGCCATGGGTCATCCCAACGACTTCGTGCGGTCGCAGCTTCCGTTGGTGGTCGACGAGGCACTGACCAACGCGATGAAGCACGGCAACGGTTGGGACGCTTCGACCGCCGTCGAATTCCGCGCCGCCCTGACGCCGACGGCCATCGAACTCGAGGTTCGCGATCGAGGGCGAGGCTTCGATCGTTCCGACGTGCGTGATCCGCTGCACGCGGACAACCGCAGCCGTGAAGGTGGCCGCGGTCTGTTCCTGATGGAGTCGATCATGGATTCCGTGCAGTACCACGACGGTGGGCGGACGATCGTCCTGCAGAAGGACCTGGTGCCGTCGGCGCCCCTCCGCGTGGACTGACCCGCGGCGCGCCGGTCAGTTCGGATCCGTCGGGTCCCCGTCGTTCTCGGGATCGCCGTTCTCGTCGGGCCACCGACGGGTGGCGATGTCGTCGAGGATGCTGTCGATGTGGCCGCGGATCCGGGCGTTCTGATCGGGCTCGAAGAGTGCCTTCTTCACTCGCCCGTACTTGTCCTTCTTCACGTAGCGCAGCGACTGCAGGGATCCCATCGGGACGAGGATGTCCTTGCAGACCTTGACCTCGATCTCCTTGCCGTCGAGGTCCTGGGCCGGGTTCCCGTCGGGATGCATTCCCAGGCCCCAGCCGTGGACCACCATCGAACAGACGAGGGCGCGGAAGGTGTTCCGACCCTGGGACGTCTCCAGGTCCATCGACCCCTCGACCTTGTCGATCACCCCGTCGATCACGTGCGTGAGCCGCTTCACCTGTGCCGGACTGACCCGGATGTTCAGGAGTCGGCTGAACATCTCCGTGAGGATCCGGTCGGTGTTCGTCGTCGTTGTCATCCATTCCTCCCAGGCGGCGCGCTCGACCCGTCCCGGTCGGGAATCCGGGCTCTCGGGGCGGCCGATACACCGGGCGGGTCTGCAAGGGAGGTGCCGCTCGACACGCGCGGGGGCGGAAGCGCGGAGAAGGGCGCCTGGTGCCCGATCGGGGCCGGTCGATCCAGGGTGTCCGCACGGAACGGGGCCCGGACCGGGGCACATCGCGCACGGGCTGCGCGGTTCCCCGCCACTCGTCCGCCGAGCCCCGGCGGGCGCGCGGTTCGGCAACGCCCCGTGGCACGACGCTTGCCAGTCCTTCCGGCGCTACCCGTGCGTTCCCGAGGGCGTTCCGATTCCTCCGATCCGGATCGAGCGACATGGTCGTCTACAATTACAGCGGCAAGGAAATCAACGCGAAGATCGTCTACTACGGCCCCGCGCTCAGCGGGAAGACCACGAACCTCGAGTGGATCTACTCGAAGATCCCCGTGGAGTACTCCGGCAAGATGGTGTCGCTGCGCACCCAGGCCGACCGCACGATCTTCTTCGACTTCCTTCCTCTCGACCTGGGGATGATCGACGGATTCCGCACGCGGTTCATGCTCTACACCGTTCCGGGACAGGTGCACTACAACGCCACACGGAAGATGGTGCTGAAGGGTGTGGACGGTCTGGTCTTCGTGGCCGACTCCGAACCGGGACGCATGCAGGACAACCTCGAGAGCCTGCAGAACCTGCGGGACAACCTGCAGGAGTTGGGGATGAATCCCGACTCCTTGCCGCTGGTCATGCAGTGGAACAAACGGGACCTGCCGAACTGCATGTCGGTGGCCGACCTCGAGACACGGCTCAACCCACGGGGCCTGCCGAGTTTCGAAGCCTGTGCCCTGACCGGCGAAGGCGTCTACGAGACCCTGCACAAGGGTTCCCGGTTGATCTACACGAAGCTCACGGGGACGCAGGCGGGCGCCGGTGAGGACGAGAACGTCTCGCTCTTCGGCGATTCGATCGCCCTGTGCCTGCAGGACGTCGACAAGCCCGAACCCGAACCGGAGTCGGTGGCCATCGGTGCCGATGCCGGTTCGATGCGGAGCGCGGCACCCTCCGATCCGCTCGGCGCGATCCTCGGACTGGACCCCGGCTCCGGCGCCCCGTCGTCCTCGGCCGCGACACCGGGCGATCCCGTGCCGTCGGCCACTGCGCACGAAGACGCATCCGCTCCCGAACCCGCGCGCCCCGAACCGTCCGGGCCACAGCGGACGGTCGACGAGAGCGGTCCCGGAAACGACCCGGAATCCTCGGGTTCGGTGGACCCTTCCGTCCTCGATTCGGAGAATCTCGGAGGACTCGTCGACGAGGTGCTCAGCTCTCTGGACGAACGGGACGACCTGGCGACCATCGACGCCGCGTCGAGCCGATCCGTCGACCCGGTGCCCGACGACGGCCCCGACCGCGCGCCCGAGCCGGTGCCCGACCCGTCGCCCGAACCGTCATCCGAGCCGGTACCCGAACCGTCGCCCGAGGAGCGGCGACCACTGGCCGAACGCCTGGATCGATTCTTCGAGGGGATCGGGGCCTCGGGCGCGGTTTCGCCCGTCACGGACGAGGAAGGCGCGACCGCGGCCGACGACGGGTCGTCGCCCGGGGCAGCGGAGCTCCCGCCGGACCGTGAGGCCGGGTCGCCCGACCGCGAGGGATTCGCGGTCGAGCACGACGTCGACGTCTTCGCCGAACTCAAGACCGTCGAGGGGTCCGGCGCCTTCGAGCCGACGACCGGAGGTCCCGTCGCGCCGGTGGCGGAGGACGACCCCGAGACCGTTCCCACGCCCGACGACGCGGACGCGGACGGACCCGAGGAAGCGTCCGACGACGACCTCGAGTTGATCACCGATCCCAGGCGCCTGCCGACCACTGGCTCGGCACCGGTGAGTGGTTCGGTGGCGACATTGGGCCGGTCCGGGGTGCTGGAGATCCCCGTGACCATCGACGCCGACATGCTCGACGACGACACGCCCCTGCGAATCGTGTTGAACGTCCAGGTCCGGCGCTGAGTCGGGGCGCGGAGCGTCGTTGACAGCGGGGCGGCGCACTCCTAGCCTGCGGCCCGGTGCCCCACACCCCGCGAGCGCGTCCCGAGAGGTCGCTTCCCGATGACACGACCCGAGCGCCGTGCGGTCGACGGAGACATGTCCTCCGAGGCCGAACTCGCCGCGTCCGCCCGATCCCTGGAGAAGGCCGGCCGCCTGGACGAGGCCGCCGACCTGCTCGAGCCCCGGATCGAGACCCCGACTGCGTCGCCCGAGATCCTGTACCGGCTCGGTTGCGTCCGCGTGCGTCAGCAACGGCTGGCCGACGCCGAGACCCTGCTGCGAAGGGCGATCGCCACGCGTCAGGAGGACGCGCGCTTCCACACCAACCTGGGCGTGGTGCTCGACCAGCTCGGTCGCAGCGACGAGGCCGTTCGTTCGTTCCGCCGTGCACTCCAGCTCGCGCCCGACGATGCCGTGGCCCTGCTCAACCTCGGGGCACTGTACGGGGAGATGGGTCGTTACGACGACGCGGGTCGTTGGCTCGTCCGGTGTCTCGAGCTGCATCCCGGTTTCGATCCCGCCTTCAACCTGGCCATCGTGCGCCTTCGGCAGGGGGAGCTGCAGGAAGCCCAGCGTCTGCTCGAGGTCGCCGTGCACTACGATCGCAATTCGCCGCTCGCGCTGTTCTACCTGGGGCGGTGTCGTCAGAAACTCGGTCGCAAGGCCGCGGCCGTCGAGGCACTGACCGAGGCACTACGCATCGAACCCGATCTGGTGCAGGCGCGGTTCACGCTCGGCATGGCGCTGAACGCGCTCGGTCGGCATCGCGATGCGATCGCCGAACTCGAACGCGCCGCAAAGGCCCTTCCCGACGAAGGAAAGGTCCACTATCAACTGGGAATCGCGTACGATGCGATGGCCGACAAGTCACGCGCACGCGAGTGCTACCGTCGCGCGCGCACCTGTGCGAGCTGACCCCGTCCCCGCAGTGAACGAGAGCACTCCTTGACTCCGTCCCCGCACCGCGCCGGAGATGCCGGGTCGCCGTCCGTGCCCGGTGTCCGACGTGCTCTGCTGCGAGCGCGCGAAGAGGGCCGTTGCGCGCTCGTTCCGTATCTCACCATGGGTTACCCGGATCTCGATTCGAGCGTGGCCCTCGTGGAGGCGATGCAGGACCTCGGTGTCGATGCCATCGAGATCGGAGTTCCCTTCAGTGATCCCGTGGCCGACGGCCCCACGATCCAGCGCACCACCGACCACGCCCTGTCGCAGGGTGTGAACCTGAGGCGATGTCTGGAGGCGCTGCGGGCGACGTCATCGCACGAGAACTGTGCGCGTGTGTTGTTCAGCTACCTGAATCCATTGCTCGCCTACGGACTGGGTCCACTGACGGAGTCGCTGCCCGACGCCGGGGTGGGGGCGGTGCTCGTGACCGACCTCGTACCCGAGGAAGCGGGCGAGTGGATCGGATGTGCGGCCGACGGAGGCATCGAGACCTGTTTCCTGGTGGCGCCGACGAGCAGTGAGGCCCGGCTGCGTCTCGTCGCCGAGGCGACCACCGGCTTCGTCTACACCGTGTCGACGCTCGGTGTCACCGGCGTGCGCACCGCGCTCGACGCTGCGGCGCGCGAGACGGTGGGGCGTGTCCGTGCCGTCACCGATGCGCCGGTCGCCGTCGGGTTCGGAATTCGTGGTCCCGAGGACGTGCGTGCCGTTCGCGCCTTCTCCGACGGCGTGGTCATCGGCAGTGCACTCATGAACGCGATCGCCGACGCGACGACGCCCGATGCGGTCGTCGACCGTGCGCGGCGCTTCCTGGAGCCCGTGCTCGAGGCTGCACACCGGTGAGCGAACTGCAGAACCATCTATCCATGTTCGTCCTCGCGGTCGTGCAGGGCGTGACGGAGTTCCTGCCCGTCAGCAGTTCGGGACATCTGGCTCTGGGACAGATGATCCTGCGCGTGGGCGAGGGGAGTCTCGTCGAGGACGTGGTGCTGCACGCAGGGACCCTGGTCGCCGTCCTGGTGTTCTACCGACGCGACCTGGTGGAGCTGGTCCTCGGATTGTGGCGGCAGGGAGCGGTCGACGGGATCGGCTCGCGGCGATACGTCGCCCTGCTCCTGTTGGGCAACGTGCCCGCGGGTGTGATCGGGCTGACGCTGAAGGACCGGATCGAGGTGCTGTTCGACTCGCCCGTGGCCGTCCTGGTCGCGCTGGGCGCCACGGCGGTCATGCTCGCGTTCACGCGGCGTCTGCAGCGTCGGAACGCTCCGGTCGACGCCTGGAGGGCCGTGGCGATCGGATGCGCGCAGGCCCTGGCGATCCTGCCCGGGGCGAGCCGCAGTGGCTGGACGATCGCGATGGCGCTCGCCCTGGGGCTCTCGCCGGTGGCAGCGGCCCGGTTCTCGTTCCTGCTGTCGATTCCGGCCATCGCCGGTGCCACGGTCCTGCAACTGTCCGACGTCGAGAACGTGGCGTCTCCTGCCTCGTCCCTCGCCCTGGGCTTCGTCGTCGCCGCGATCACCGGGTTGTTCAGTCTGCGTTGGCTCGTGGTGCTGGTGCGGCGCATGGAGCTGTATCGATTCGCGTGGTACCTCGCCGCGGTCGTGACCGTCGGGGCGGTCTTCCTGCTCGTCCGCGGCGGGGCCTGAGTCTCCGGCGAGGCATGTGCCTTGCAGACCGGCCGGTGTCGCGAACCGCGGCGCCGCGCCCGGGGCGGCCCGCGACCCCGTCTCCTCGGGAGCCGGACCGTGAGCCGGATCGTCGCCTGTCATCACTGTGGAGCACCCCACCGACCCGTCCGGGGCCAGACCCGCTACACCTGTGAGTGGTGCGGCGGCGAGAACGTCCACGCGTCCACACACCGTGGCCCCGAGGTCCTCGTGATCGACGGACCCTGCGAGCCCCGGGTGGCCCGCGAGCGTGCGTTGGAACTGCTGCGACGGCGCGGGGTCGAAGGAGCGGTGGTGGCCGCGGCACCGGCGCGCTGGACGGCCTGTTGGCAGGTCGTGGGGGAGGACGGCGAGAGCGTCGAGCAGTGCGGCCGGCGCGATGCGTCCCGTCTGGAAATGGCCATGGGCCTTCCCACAGCCGCCTTCCGACCCGTTCTCGACGGCGATGACGTTCCCGATCGACCCGAACTGGAGCTCGACGAGATCCTCGCGTCGGCACGTGCGGGATTCGACGACTCCGACCAATCACTCTCCGCCGTGCGGCTCGTCTGGATTCAGGTCTGCGATCTGCGCGTCCGGACCCGCGACGGTGATGTCGAGGGTCTGTACGTGGGCGGTGCCGACGACGTCGCGCTCGCGCCCTTGCCCGCCGGGGCCGCGTCGCCGCCGGTCGAGCCCGCTCGTGTCGCCGGCTGGGTCGGCTTCGCCATGATCGCGATGGTCACGGGGACGCTCGTCGACGACCCGTGGCTGCGTGCGTTCGTGCTCGGTGGATTGCTGATCGTGGCCACCGCCCTGCCGTGGGGTCTCGATCGGACGGTGGCACGATGACCGGCGCGGTGGCGACCGTTCGTGGGCTCGCATGCCTGCGATGCGGGGGGACGTTGCGGGCGACGGAGGATCCGGAACGGCTGCAGTGCTCGTACTGCGACACGCATCACCTCCATGCCGGACAGGGCGACGACGTCGCGGCCTTCGCGCCCGCCGGCCGGATCGGGCGCCGACGTGCGCGACGCGTCCTGGCGGACGCCCTGCGGGAGCGGGGGATCGAGGGCTTCGCCGTCGAGGGTGCGCGCATGGCCTGGCTCCCCTTCTGGCACGTCCGCGCCAAGCTCGTGGGTTGGCAGGTGTACCGGCGACCGATCGAGGCCGTCCCCGGCGAGGCGGCTCCGACCGCCGCGGTCCGGCACCAGGAACGGTTCGAAGAACTGGTGGCCCGTGACGTCGACGTCACGTTGCCGGGGTGCGACGCACGACGATGGGGACTGGTGGGCGTGGCCGATCGGCTCTCGTCGTTGCGCCTGCGCCCGTTGGCCGTGGATCGCGAGGCCGCGCGTGCCACGGTGTGCAGCGTGATCGTCCCTCGAGCCTCCGCGCGCCGGCAGGCCGAGCTCTTGCGAAGCACGGGCGTCGTGCCACGCGGTGCCGTTCGGCTGCGGCAGAGGTTGTCGTTGGCCCGGGTCCGCATGCGCCTGATCTACTACCCGGTGTGGAAGCTGCGCTTCACGGTGGCCGGTCGTCCGGGCGAGGTGGATGTCGACGGTGTCCGTGCCCGGGTCATCCAGGGGGACGCCATCGTGGAGGGGGTGTCCCGCGGCCCGCTCCTCTGGCACGCCACCGCCGCTGCCGCCGGATGGGTCGCCGGCCTGCACCCGGCGCTGGGAGCCCTCGGGCTGGCGGCGTGGTCCGCGGATCGTTTTCGCCGCGAGGTTCCGGGCTCGTGCAGCGCGAGCGCGTGGTTGAGTCGCGAACTCGTGCACCGGCGTCTTCGCCGGGTCGATCTCGGCGGTCTGTGACCGCGACGGGAGAGGATCATGACGCTGATCGCCCTGAACTGCCCCGCCTGTGCCGTTGCTCTCGGCGCCGCCGACGAGCGCTGCCTGTTCGTCTGCGAGGGTTGTGGACGCACCCTCGCCGTGTCCCCGTCCGCCGACGGCCTGGCCGTGGTCCCCCGTCGGACGATCCGACCCACCCGGCGACCAGCGATCACCGAGCCGGTGGTCCTGCTGCCGGTGTGGTCGGTGACCGTGCAGACCGAGGACCTGGGAGGGGTCGGGGAAGCCCTTCCTCGTCGTGTCTTCGTCCCGGCGGTGGGGGTGGCGCGTCTGCCTCTCCTTCTGCAGTTCGCACGGAACCTCACTCGTGCTCCGCTCGAACCCCTGGAGTGGGACGGCGTGGCCGGTGTCCCCGTCGAACCGGCCGAGGTGGCCGCCGAGGACGCCTTCGTGATGGCCGAGACGGTGGTCCTGCGGCACCTCGACCACTGGCCGTCGGACGAACGACTGGTCGACCTGGAGGTTCCTCTGGGTAGCGCCGGGCTGCTCGACTGGCCCTGCGCCCTGCGGGGGAGTGAGCTCGTCGAACTGGTCGGTGGACTCTCGATCCACCGCTCGCTGGTCGAAGCGGTCGGTCTCCGCGACCGGCGCGCCGTGCTGTCGGCTGCACTCGAGCGCGTCGACGACGATCCGGCGACCCGTACGGCCGGCCCGGCGGGGGGAACCGTCCCGGGGGGCGACGTGTAGGAGCCCTGCTGTATACTGCAGGTTCGTTCGCCCTTCTCGACCCCAGACCCTGGACCGGATCATGAGATCTCGACACCCGCTGCTGCGCCCGCGTTCCGCGTGGGCGGTCCTGCTCCTGCTGACCACGGTCACGCTCGTGATCGGCTCCGGCCCGGCCGCGTCCCCCGCCCGGGCGGGGGACCAGACCTTCGTGATCGACTTCTCGCCCACCGACGGCGCGGTGTGGCACAAGTCGACCTACGATCGGCGTCTGCGCGACTACGGCACCATGGCTCCGATCAGCGAGCAGGTCACCGAGATCGAGGCCGTGCAGCGCTACGAATCGCAGCCCGACGGCTCGTGGCACGTCGTCCAGACCGTCGAGTCGGTCGAGATGCGCATGAACGAAGAGCCGATGAACAACCCCATGTTGCCGATCCTGCAGACGCAGCCGATCGAGATCGTCCTGAACTCCGGGGGACAGGCGGTCGATGCACTGGGATTCCGGGAACTCATGCGCCGCTACGAGCGCGAACTCGATCCTCAGCTCCTGCAGCGCGCACGGGAACAGATGTCGGCCCGGAGCATGGCCGAAGGAGAGATCGAGAAGTGGAACGGCGCGCTCGAGGGTCTGCGTGGCCTCGAGCTGACGGTGGGCGAGAAGATCGGTGTGCTCGACGTGGCGGACATGCAGGGGCAACCACTGAAGACCGAGGGTGTCCTCACGGTCGGCGAATGGACCGAACTCGACGGTGAGCCGGGAGTGACGGTGACGTACGAGTTCGACGCCCTCGGAGAGGTGTTCGCCGCGCACGAGGACGAGATCACGCGGACCATCTCGCGCCGGGGCGACGATCCCATCCAGGAGCGGAACCACCAGCTCGACATGCGCGGCAAGATCGTGACCGTGGTGCAGCCCTCGACGGGCCAGCTGCTGTTCCAGTCGGTCGAACAGACCACGCTGGTACCGGTGGCGCAGCCCGAACTCGATCACGCCCGCATCGAGACCGAGATCCGGAACCGGTGGCGTCCCGTGGAGGGGGGCGAGGACTCGTGATCCGGGCATCCTCGTTCCTGGTGTTCTTGTCGGTCGTCGTGGCCTGCGTGCCGGACGGTCACGCCGCGACCGCGCGCGGATGGCCGATCCGCCACCACGATCTCGACGTTCATCTCGACCCGGTCAGCGCGCGTCTGGAGGTCCGCGATCGCTTCGAACTCGCCGCGGCCGAGGATCGCGAGCATCCGCTGCACTTCGTCCTGCACCGCGATCTCGAGATCACTGGTGCGCGCGTCGACGGACGCGCGGTGAGCGTGCAGTCGCGCGACCGCTGGCGTCCGCGCGACTTCTACCGGCGGCCCGACTACTCCGAACTCGGTGGCTTCGCGATCGTCCGCCAGCACGAAATCGCCGCGCCCGACGGCGGCTGGCCCGACGATCCGGTGACCGTCGAGATCGAGTACGCCGGGGCGGTGTACGACAGCCTGAAGCCCCCCGAGGTGGCCTACGCGCGCGGCTTCGAGACGACGCGCGGCCTGATCGATCCGCGCGGCGCCTTCCTCACCGGCGAGACCTTCTGGATCCCGTGGACGAGCGGCGAGCGCTTCACCTTCCGTCTGCGCACCGAACTCGACGACGGGTGGCACTCCATGAGCCAGGGCACGCGCGTCGAACATCGCAGCGCCGACGGCACGAACGTGACGGTGTGGGAGGAGACCCATCCGCAGGAACTGGTCTACCTGATCGCCGGTCCCTACACGATCCGCGAACGCCGGCACGGTGACGTCGACCTGTACACCTACACCTACGCGGACACCGACGACGAACTCGCGGGGACCTACCTCGAGGGCGCGGATCGGTACCTCGATCTGTACGAGGAGATGTACGGGCCCTATCCCTTCGGCAAGTGGGCCATGGTCGAGAACTGGTGGCAGACCGGCTTCGGGATGCCGTCGTTCACCCTGCTCGGCGACCGCGTGATCCGTCTGCCCTTCATCGTCGACACCAGCTACGGACACGAGATCCTGCACTGCTGGTGGGGCAACGGCGTGTACGTCGACTACGAGACCGGCAACTGGTGCGAGGGTCTGACCGCCTACGGCGCCGACTACCTCTACAAGACCTGGGAGAGCGAAGCCGCCGCGCGCGACCACCGTCGCAACCAGCTGGTGGGATACCTCGATTTCGCCAGCCAGCCCGGGCGCGACTTCGCCCTGAGCGGGTTCCGCGAGCGCAGTGACTTCGGAACGCAGGCGATCGGCTACGGCAAGGCCATGATGGTCTTCCACATGACCAAGCGCCTGCTCGGGGCGGAGGACTTCCGCGAGGGTCTGCGGCGCTTCTACCGCACGCACACCTTCGAGCCCTCGTCGTGGACCGATCTCGAGGAGAGCTTCGAGGAGATCAGCGGCCGCGACCTGACGGCGTGGTTCGAGCAGTGGGTGCGGCGCGTGGGGGCACCCTCGCTGCGCGTCGGCCGGCCCGAACCGCGCGACGAGGGATGGACGGTGACGATCGAGCAGGAGGGTGATCCCTATCTGCTCGAGATCCCCGTGCGGATCGAGACGACCGAAGGTGTGATCGACCGCGTGATCTCCACCGCGGAGCGGCGCCACGAGCTGGCGGTGCCCGCCGACGCCACCGCGGTCGCCGTCGATCCCGACTGGCACCTGTTCCGCGAGCT